>Ga0065711_1031347_pt1 | contig 29906 bp, 22 predicted proteins | sample Hoacrofraction12_FD_59098 | JGI IMG/M metagenome (GOLD analysis project Ga0065711, IMG submission 59098) | Hoatzin crop microbial communities from Cojedes, Venezuela - Epithelial fraction 12 v2 (version 2) | ecosystem: Host-associated > Birds > Digestive system > Esophagus > Crop | place...
GAGCACCCCAGGACCCAAGTGAAGGTTCTGAGACACCAATGAACATCCTGAGACCCCAGAGAAGGTGGTGAGCACCTGGTGATCAACCCGAGGACCCCAGTGAAGTCCCCAAGACCCCAGAACCGTAGTGAACACTCCAAAACCTCAGTGAAGACCCCAGGACTGTAGTGAACACTCCGAAAACCCAATGAAGACCCCAGGACCCCAGCAAAGACCCCGAGAACCCACTGAACACTCCAGAACACCAGTGAATGCCCCAAAACAACTGTGATACCCCAAGACACTAGTGAACACCCCAGGACGCCAGCGAAGCCCCCAGGACCGCAGCGACCACCCCAGGACCCCAGCAAAGCCCACAGGACCCCAGCTAGCACCCCAGGACCCCAGCCAAGCCCCCAGGACCCCAGCAAGCACCCCAGGACCATGGCGAAGCCACCAGGACCGCAGCGAGGAACCTAGGAACCCAGCGAGCACCCCAGGACCGCAGCGAGCAAACCCCAGCATCCCAGCGAAGACCCCAGGACTCCAGCGAGCATTCCAGGATGACAGCGAGCACCCCAGGACCCCAGCAAAGCCCCCCAGGACTCCAGCGAGCACCCCAGGACCGCAGCAAGAACCCCAGGACTGCGAGTACCCCAGGACCCCAGCAAAGCCCCCAGGACCCCAGCAAAGTCCCCAGGACGCCAGCGAGCACCCCAGAACACCAGCAAAGCCCCCAGGACCCCAGTGAGCATCCCAGGACCATGGCGAAGCCCCCAGGACCGCGGCGAGGAACCCAGGAACCCAGTGAGCACCCCAGGACCGCAGCGAGCAAACCCCAGCGAAGCCCCCAGGACTCCAGCGATCATTCCAGGACCACAGCGAGCACCCCAGAACCCCAGTAAAGCCCCCCAGGACTGCAACGAGCACCCCAGGACTGCAGCACGAACCCCAGGACTGCAGCGAGCACCCCAGGACCGTGGCGAAGCCCCCAGGACTCCAACAAGTACCCCAGGACCCCAGCAAAGTCCCCCAGGACTCCAGCTAACACCCCAGGACCACAGCGAGAACCCCACGACCGCGGCAAAGCCCCCAGGATACCAGCGAGCACCTCAGGACCCAGGCAAGCCCCCAGGAACCCACCGAGCATCCCAAGACCTGAGAAAAGTCCCCAGACCTCAGCAAAACCTGCAGGACCCCAGCAAATCTCCCAGGACCCCAACAGAGCCTACAGGACCCCAGCGAAGCCCACAGGACCCCAGCAAAGCCCTTAGGACTCCAGTGAAGCTGCTTAGACTTCAGAGAAGGCCCCTGGACCCCAGAGAAGACCCCAAGAAACCAGTGTTAACCTAGACACTCCAGTGAAGACCCCGAGAGACCAGTGAACACCCCAGGAACCAAATGAAGGTTCTGAGACTCCAATGAACATTGCAAGACCCCAGAGAAGGTGGTGCGCCCCTGGTGATGAACCCGAGGACCCCAGTGAAGTCCCCAGGACTCCAGCGAGCACCCCAGAACAACAGCAAGCACCCAGGACCCCAGCAAATCCCTCCAGGACCGCAGCGAGAACCCCAGGACCGCAGCGAGAACCCCAGGACTGCAGCGAGAACCCCAGAATCACGGCGAACCCCCAGGACCGCAGCGAGCACCCCAGGACCCCAGCAAAGCCCACAGGACCGCAGCGAGCACCCCAGGACCCCAGCGAGAACCCCACGACCGCGGCAAAGCCCCCAGGAAAGCAGCGAACACCTCAGGACCCCAGAAAAGCCCCCAGGAACCCACCGAGCACCCCAGGACCCCAGCGAAGCCCCCAGGACTCTAGCGAGCGCCCCAGGACACCAGCAAAGCCCCCAGCACCCCCGCGAAGCCCCCAGCACACCAGCGAAGCCTCCAGGACCCCAGAGAGCACCCCAGGACCCCAGCAAAGCCCCCAGGACTGCAGTGAGCACCCTAGGACCGCAGTGAGCACCCCAAAACCCCAGCAAGAACCCCAGGACACCGGCAAGGCTTGCCAGGTCAAGCACATGTATCCCTTTTCTGCCTGTATGCCTTTACAACTTATGCCTTGGTATAGAATGTCAAATACAGTCAGATAGTAAACACATGATATCTGCAAAGCAACATGAAAAATTTCTTGATGGCTCTTACCTGACTGTTACGATCTGTAATGGCAATAGAATTAGTTATGAATGGACCAAAGTAACTTTCAGAGTTCCTCACTGCAGTCACACTAAAAGCCTGAGGACAGGAAGCAAAATAAAAACAAATTTTATGAAGATATATAAGGTAATTACTACTGCAACAGAGTATTTGGTAGGCTGACATAGATCAACAGTCCTTCTGGTACACTTTCCTTCCAGTAAAAGAGCTCTCCTAGATCATTCCAAGGAAATAATTTAAATCTCAAAGCATCAAAGGCTTGCTTTCCCCTACTGTCAAGATGAAATCATAGATTAAATCTGGGAGTGTAAAAAAGTATAATCAGGCTGCTATTGTGTGCTTCATTCATAATAGTCTCAATACATCGATCTCAATTTGCATATCTCCATTGAAGTTAAAGTCATTAGGTGAAATCCTGGGTCTGTTTTTTCTTGTGCAGTGAAAATTTCATGCTGATACCAATTATGCCGAAATTCATGCAGTGAAAGTCAATTTAAGTACTTCTCTCAAAATAAAAGAACTCCCACCTAGTTATACGCTGTCATGAGTTAGATAACTAGTAAGGTTAAACAGCAGCTTCAAGGTCTACCTCAGCAACACTGAGATAATCCTAAAAATACGTGTGGAATAGAGACTGTTTATTGTTTTTAAGTTTGCTTCTCCACATTAGGGTTGAAGGATCTCATATAGGTATCTCCAAAGAAAAGTTAAGTATTACTATGTCTAATTTATAAAGAGAAAACTAGAAACATACAAAGGTGAAGTACTTCCAGGTGCCTGTTCCATGCTCTCTCCCACTTCATAAGGGAAAAAATTTTGGTGGATTGTTATTAGTCTTTAGCTCACATTCTCGTCAGGTCTATTCATCCAGCCAATGGGCAAAAGAGCCAGCCTGTGTTTTCTCTCAGATTCCAATCAAAACCACTACCAGTGTGTATAGAATTCCACTGTTTAAGCTTCTTTACAAAAGTAAACTCTCTCTTAAAAGTATCTACACTTCTGTTCAGTGGTAGAACTGACCATTGAAGTACCTCCTGGTCCCCGAAGACAGGAAAAACAATAGACACCAAACAGGAAAGTTTGAAACATGAAGAACAAAGGGAGAAAAAAAGTGTGAAGAAAAAGAGAGAGAACAGAAAATTATGAGGGTAAAGAAGAAAAACCTAGGCTGAAGCCTATCAGTGCCTCTGTAATCCTGTGATCATGAAGAGCATAGCCAAGATACTTCTTTTTAAGACATCCAGCTCTTCTGCCAGATTTAAGAAGCCAAGTCCTTCATTCATGAAAATTAATTTAGGTTCTGCAAGTAAACAGAGAAACACCTTTCAACCTACCTGAGAGACAGTCAAAGAAGAGGAGGCCATCACAGCACAGCAGACTTTCAGAAGTTTTCTCAGCCCTGGCAAACTCTGCAGTCTAAAGAGAGAGGGAAGGCATGAGTGTGCCTGCTTTAGACTATTGCCATGGATGTAGCAACCCCTCATCCTGATTATTATACATTCCTGTATGTCCCTAAAATATAAACAGTGTTTTACATGTAATCCAGTGGACTAATCAAAGAACAGGGGCAGATATAAACTAACTCAAGCATTTATTATGACTCAGTAGTGAAAAAACTCACACATACTTAGCACAAAATGTTAACACCGCATAAACATTATACTTCGTTATAGCTACAGAAATTATGTAATCACGCTTTTTCCAGAGTCCTTCACTGTGGCTGCTCTACTGTGGTTTCCTCTCTTCCTTTACACAGATCTTTCCTTCAAAGCCATGCTGTGCTTGAAATAATCTGAAGTTGAACTAGATCAAGTGTGTTCAAGGACTAGTTTGAGGTTTCTTTTTGCCCATGTCTAAAATCTTGGGGAAATATGCTAGACTTTTATAAGCGCATGCAAACCATTAGCTTTCGTACTGGGTGAAGATTTATGATACTCCATATGACTTTAATTAATTAGAATTTACATATGAAAGCCATGGAGGGCTTAATGTAATGAAAATAGGAAGAACAAATGTTCTGAAATTTGTATACTGAAAATGGGAAAACTGGAAAAATACTTGCTTTCCGAATGCTTTTACAGAAAAGGATTACAACAGACTTGGGAAAATCTTTCATCTGTGAAAGAGATAACCAGACGATTAGCTGTAATCGCTGACTTGTTTTACACCCCAGGCCTGCGGACTTTGTCCCCTCTGACCAAGTCCCCACTAGATGCCACTGTTCGCGTGTGTAACCGGCCCCCGTGGGCCGCCCAGCACCGCCGCCCTCCTTCACCCCCCCCTGGTTCTTTCACTCCTTTTCTTAAAATGTTCAGCTCAGATGACTGAAGTAAAAAGTCACCTCTAAACCATAAAAAAAAAAAAAAAAAAAAAAAAAGGCCCTTTAGGAGATGGCTGATGTTTTTGCCCGTTGGATCCGAGATGGCTGCGAATGCGGGTGTCGGTGCGGAGCCTGCCTGGTGACACGTGTGTGCCTGCATCTGCCATCGAAAGGAATGGTCAAAGGCTTCTGCACACCGCAGTGTGACTTTGTACTGCCTGCCGTTCAAACACAGCTCCTAAGAAAGGATTTTGTGTTTGCAGAAGCTCTTCACTCTCAGACTAGGTCCCATTTGATCTGTCTTCAGCAACCTTAAACTGTAAGCTGCAGACTAATCATTCTTCATGGCAGGACATTACCTTATTACATTTATCATCTTCAGCAGCTTGGGGGACTTGTTAGGTACTGTAGAAACCTGTACTGAAAAGTCAGACTGTGCCCAGGGCCTGCAATGCAGTACCCCTCTAGAGAGAGCAGATAAGTAATATCAATTTTAATTTAAATACACAACAACTCAGGGAAAAGAGACAAAGGCTGGAATTTTTGAAAGCATCAACTTCTTCAGCAAGGCCAGGACTAAAAGATTTTATCATAGCCAGATAAATAGCAATTTGGCAGTTCAACTAATTAGCTATTTCTACCAGACTGCCTGACCTCTCAGGAGAACATGCGCTGAAGTGCTTCACTACTAGGACGAGAATTTCCAGAAATTTCACCGAAAGCAAGTCAATCATTTCCTTGATTTGAAATTCACTTTCACAGTGGTGAAGGCAATGGAAAATGCAAAATTTAATTAACCTGTTTGCAGTTCAGATGATACAGTATTTGCCCCCTTCTCATGGAGGCCAAACAGGTGAGCGCACTCTTCTGTTCACGATGACAGTACCGCCGCTCTGGAGCGTTTCCGAAAAGAGAACATGAAAGACAGAGACAAAGCAAATGCCTATAACAATCTGAAATTAAATAATGTGTATAGAAATGTTTCCCTGCGGTACTCTGGGGCTTTTTTTGCAATAATTACAGCCTTGTTTTCAATGTCAGAATCTTGTTTTGAATGAAGACTTCCATTACTCCGTCCTAATGAATGAACGCATAAATAACTTCTGAAACGGTGGCAAGAAATTGGACTGGTTGAATGTGATCACTGTAGTAGAAACCTAGCTTAGATTTGCAATAAAAACTTCTTTTTTGATGACTAAAGAGATCAGAGCGGACTTTAGAAGGTTATCTGAGCCTTTTATGGCCTACAGAAAGTAGAAAATCTTGTGAGAACTATGTGTCTTGAGATTTCTGGTATGTGATTAGAAATGCTGAGTGATCTGTCTCCTTTCTGGCATTTAATCCTTTTTCAGGTCTGGGGGTAAAGAAGTGTACTAAAATGAAAAACAGTAAAAAGCAAAAAAGGTTCAATGAACTTTGAGTTAATGCACCTGTTCTGATTCTATCAAATGGGCATGTCCAGCCCAGTGCAGGCTCTACAAGAAACCAAAAAAGTTTGAAGCGCTAATGTTATTCCAAATCTCAAGCTCATCTTGATATTTCCTGTTGGGTTTTTTTTTCAGAACATTTCAGTAAGTGATGATCAGCTGAAGTACAATCTTTTTTTTCCAAATTTGGGGGGATTTGGATCTAAGGATCCATTTGGGCATCTCTTTCACACAGTGTATATAATACAAGTCACATACGCATATGTTTATTAAGCTGAGTGAGCCAACTTTAAATACAGGAGACCTTAGACCAAAGACAAAGTGGAGAAGAATATTGCTTTGTTTTGATTTTTTTCAGAATAAAGAGCAGCTATAGAGTGGCTTCAGAAATTGAATTCAGCAAAATGCTCCAAATGTTCAGAACATTCTTGGCTTAGACCTTTGCTCTTGAACTCTTTTGGTGTGACTCTAAATATGTGCCTATAATGCCTATAAACCTGAGGCCAGAATCCAGTCCACAAAATGCCTGGATTATCAGATCCACAGCGCTTGTACTGCTCAGACACCAACATTCCACTTAATGCCATCAGGAAGTACTTCTATATACTTCCCTTCTACTGTACAGAATTAGTTCCAGCATCAGTAATAAACTTCAAGCAGATGAGAAAAATTATTCGCACACATAATTATTTGCAGAATAATGGCTTGTCCCGGTTATTTAAGATACATTGTTCCAGTACATAGATATACCCAGTTCAACCAGCGGATTGCTCATGCTTTGACGGGCCAGTATTACTTTTGGCCAAAACCAGGCCTAACAGACAAAGCTCGACTACTCTGAGTGTTGTCACAGCCCCTAATGATCAGTCAGAGGCACAGCTTAAACTGAGCCCTGCAGAATGGCAGGTTTGCCCCTCTCTGGCTGGGAGACAACCGGCCAAGCAATGTCCATAAGATGACTATAGTAGAGCTTCACCTACCTCACAGGGATCCGAAGTGTGGTCAGTCACGGGAGATTTAAATAAACAGGGTTTGCTGCATACCTGCAAAGAAAAAAAAAACCAAATGCCTTAGCAGTATAGGAATGGATCAAATGTAAACAAAACATTCTTAATAATCAACAAAGATGGGATTTATCTGCTCTTTTATGTGATGGAGGCCTTTAATCCTAAAGTAGGTTCTAAAAATAGGCATTCTACTAGTGCCCGTTTCTTTTCATTGATTTTGGAGGGACCCGAAGTCTATAAAAATTGTAACTGAGCTTTCTCAAAATCTGCTCCTAGCTAATTATGCAGCAACAACAATTGTGTAGCACTGGCATGGCTATTTTTGTGCTCAGACACCTGTGTTCATGATACTTTGAACATTTTACTCCGGGGGTTGAAAAGCATCCAATGCTTATGAAGTTCTGAATTTCACTTGGCAGCATCTTTGTCCATAGCTAACCAGAGAGCTGGCAGGTGCCCGTGGAACATTTGGGAGGGAGATTCTTCATCCTCCAACCACAGAGCAACAGCAACATTTTCCTGTACAAGCAAATCTTGCCTAAGGTGCGGCAGATCCTTCACAGCACATGGTCTGGCCTCACCCAATCTGGCATAAAAACAGAGCTCTCCCTTCTTGCCCCAGCTCGCTTCCGCCTGCTCTTTGCACTGCTCAAGGATCATTTCATAAGCACAGCACCGTGCAAGAAGTCTCCCTTGCTGAGCACACCATTGACCCGCTCCCCCAGGAGACCCTATGCAAGATCTGACATTCAGAGTGTTGCAAGGAGGGGTAAGGTAGGTAAAACCACAGGATTTTAAGCAAAGAAGGTAGCAGTTTTAGCTCAGACATACACAAATCTGCAGTCTGAAATTAATCCAAGCTAATAGTATGGCCTTCAAGTCCATCACTTTGGATCAGCTTGTGCTGGGAAGCAGCTGGGGACATTGGGCAATACTGGTGACCTCTTTAGTGATTCATAAAGGGAGAAAGATTTCCATCCTACTGCTACACTTGTGTTAACAAAACACGGCTTATAAGCCTATAAATAATTAGCAGAGCACCTTTTTTTTCTGGCAAAGACCCTGCTGAAGGTTGTGGGAAAAAACCCCACAGTACAAAAGAAAGACTGAGTGGCAGCCACAAGAAGCGCCCCAAAAAGGGGCTGCTGTTGGATTTATTTGTGCCATGGTACGAACAGGAACAGCACTGGACTCTTGTTATCTGTAGGGAAAAGAACGCTCCATCAAAACAAGGTCAGGCTGTTTCTGTAGTCATGGAAGAATACTAGTATGATAAATTTATAGGTCCAATGGAAGACTCTTTAATTTACTGGGAAAAGACAAGGGGTCTGTGGCCAACTTGTAGAAAATTTACTCCTTTATACCTTAGTTATGTGCCATTGAATATTTACCCTGAGTCTGCAGATATATTTATCATTCATGCAGCATCCCAACCTATCAAAAAGCCCTACTCAGAGTAGTATGTGTTGGATTCCTCACTTTTCTAAAAATTAAACTGCAATGACTTAGAAAAATCTTTTGAAATGTAATGCTCACAAAGCAAATTCTTCCTGAAAGCAACTGACAGGTATTTAGGGTTAAATAAGGACAAATTTCTGCACAGCGAACAGTGAGTATCAGGAAACAGACTCGTGTTCACACACCAGCTAGACCTGTGGTCAACACCTATTCGTATAGGGAATTGTTCATAGCGATATCATGCACCTGTAGATTTGATTTGTTTCTAGCCTATATTAAGTTATTCGGTGCTATTCTGTGTTACCTGCTGTTGCTATTTTACACTGCAGCTATACTGTGCTATTGTATGAATCCCATTTCAAATAAGTCACCATAGAGGAAACTCTCAGACTGTACAACAGCCAAATACCACGATTCACACTAATCAGAGGCCATGAGCCTGAAAAATAAATAATTTTAAAATATAACTAAAAAATATTCAGGGCCTCATTTTGTAAAACATGAATAACTCTTGCCCGTGGAAGTCATCCAGTGAATTCCAGACTTCCACAGGAGTGAAGGTGCTATGGTACATGGTACTCAAACAGTTTTTTTCCTGTTATTAACAAAAACAATTCTGGTAACTCCTAGATATACTGATTTCCTTGCTAACAAGGAAGGGGCCAGCAGGCTGGTGTTAAGAACAATGTCTGGGATCAATCAAGGTTGAACTGCTACTGGTCATCTCCTAGGGTCACATGAAGAAACCAGAATCTCATCATTCATTTAGAAAAGATGGTTCTAGCCCCCATGGATACAAAGAAAAGCTTGACATATGATTTGTGCACAGCAGATTCTGCCTGCATCTTTTAGGGAGGGAGCAGTTCCAAGACACATGATGTACCTTGTTCTCTCCAGTTCTGACATTTATTGGCACTTCCAGGGAGGGCCAGGTTAAAGTCCGAAGGCAAGAGGCAGCGTGGGAGACCATGGTAGGCCAGAGCTTGCTTTCATTCAGCCCTGCCAACCATGCACACACTTTTATTCATTTTCCAATTGTGAAAGCCACAATTTTAGACTCCCAGGCAACAAACTTCAGAGCAATAACAAAACAAATAAATGTAGTAGATTTGTGTCTATGTTTATTTATATATATATTTACAGATATTTTAATGTACTCTAAATTATAGAAATTAAGCATAGAATAGCATATAGAATGTTTCAACAGTGGATGGATCTGAACTGCATTTCAGCATTCCAGCTGCAGAAATTACATTTTTCAAGAATGTTTTCTGCCCCAGAGTAACGTATATTAAATTCTCAATATTTGAGGGCATTTGAGTGGTACACAAAGTTTTACTAACACCAAATCTATAGCACTGGAGGAGGTTTGGAGGGGGATGTTAATATTTGGTATTATAGATAAAAGCCACAGCAGAAACAAAACTTTTCTTTTTTTTTTTTTTTACCCTTCTCCTGTTTACCATTTGATGCTTTAGAGCTGCTCAGGGAAAGAGAGAAAAATGTCTTCTATTTCACATTGCACAGCTGTTTCACTGCTTGAGAAAAACATTTTAAATATTAATATGGTTTTGGGGCTAAAAGCATTTCTTAAGAGGTACTTCAATGCAATGAGTTTCAGTGAAGTGAACAATCACAAAAATAGAGTCAAAGACCAAACTCCCTCCAGCTGATAGGCTGATAGTAAGCCAGTTTATTTTTTCTGCATGCCTACAGAACTTCTGATGTAACTTTCCGTTACAGTTTTCCAGTCCAACCTCAGTAAGGAATTGCTCATATATGCAATAGATTGTGGCCACTGAAGTCAGAAGCATCTTCCTTCTCTTACCCCAAGCTTTGCATGTGAGTTGGGCTATCTCAGTTCTCTCTCCTCCCCACGAGCTTTAGCACAGTGGGTATACTTCCTTGCAGTTTAGGGGGCTTTTATCAGCTGCACAGCCTCCTCCACTCAGTAAAATCTGCAGCTGTGGTTAAACTGCCCAGGGAGGCTAAAGCTTTCTTACCCAATACTACTGTGTCTAAGGCTGTACATCGTGGTTGTCTCGTTTAGCTCTGCAACAGGCCATCCCATGTATTAATCACCCCAGCAGCACCTAGAGGCAGCTCACCCCAAAGGTACTCAGTGTTTCATCCCTCATAGGAAAGAAACAGGGGTTTCCCTCAGCCAAAATAGTCTGACAGTAGGTTTGAAACAGCGCACTGAACAGAGGACAGTGCTTTAACTTTGGCAAGGCTTCATCCCGAGGAGACATGGCTCTAGCATGGGTGATATACCTATGAAGGGCTGCAGCATTATTTATGCACTCAGACTGCTGATGCATCTTCAGTTCTTCTTTGAAAAGGAATCATCCTGCATGTTCTGAAATTCACAGCTGCCAAGGGGTAGGAGGAGGCTACTTCCATCATTTCATCTGCTCACCTACTTCCTATTTACCAGGGATGACAAACGTTCAAACCATTTTGTTAATTTATTCCTAAGCTTTTAATGCTGCTCCCTAAGCTTTGCTGTTGAAACCATGCTCTCCCAAGAGCAGGTCTGAAGTGCACAGCACCTGTGGCTCCAGGCTGTCAGCAGCAGGACACGTGTGTGCCCAGAACAGCTCCCTCCGAGCAGAGGGAGAAATGGATTACAGCTCTGGGCTACGCACAGTAAATCACCAGCACAGAGAGAGAAGCACAGGGACAACAGAAATACCAAAACGTGCTTTTTTAGAACATGACTCCTTAAATTAAACAAGACAAGAAAATATATGAAATGACAGCAAGGTCACTTTTTCCTTAACTGCTGCTCCAATTTAAGCCCACACATGTGTCTCATTTATTTTCAACTTTGCTCTTCTGCTATCTCTATCCTGTGAGAGACGGTTACAGAGCGTTATCAGTGGAGGAGAACTACAAAAGATGCTAGGTATTTATTAGCTTATGCACTTTTTGCTAATTTCCTTTGATTTTTGGAATTCAGTCACAGAAGTGCCGAATGTTCCCTGCTAAAGCTCAACTCCTGTTGTGGCGAGCAGTGTACAAACATCTCCCCATATAGCGTTGGCTATATGTTATGTAGACAAACTTACTAACTTTGGACTGCAATGCCTGTGTTCACCCATGTGGTGAAAGGGTGGATCAGACGTTGCAAACAATGGTAGTGGTTCCTCAAAATCAGGGAGATCAGCACTTACCATAACATTAGCATCCAGACATTGTTCACTTCATTTGCCTCATGACCAGATTTTACTGCCTACAAACCTCTCCTGATCTTCTTTGCTATCACACGAACAATGCATGCCATTGCTCAAATTGATTGTTATTAGGCTGGGTACTTAGGAACTATAAATACATCACCTCAACTGTCCTAAAATTTTTAGGGTGGAATAATGAACTGCACGCTCTGAGCAAACCAGTAGATAAAGTATTTTAATTCTGCTTAAATTAGCACTAACAGTTAGCACTTAATTAAAAAGCTCTATATTATTAAGAGCCACACTTTCAATAGAACATTAAGCTAAAATTGAAGATGTAATGCTTCCAAAAATGCAAGATCACGTTAAGAAACTGTGTGCACCGCTCAATGAATGGAGACCCAGCCCCCCCCAAACCCAGGAATAAGGCAGTCTGCATGAGTGCAGACATGGAAAATTGCTCCACCAAAGTTTACATAAGGAAAATAGAATCCAATATTCTAAAAGAAGTGTCATAAAGTTTGATGTGGCTATTTAAAAAGCATTTGGAACAGATGTTCCCACCCCCTGACCAGACAGAAATGTCTTTTCTTCCCGCTTCAATGCCAACTCCAGGGGGAAGAAAAGGGAATTACACTTTCTGGTATTTTGGAGAACACGGGGCAATGTTGGAAGGAACCCATGTGGGAAGAAAGGTGAGAGGGTTGTGATAGGAGGGAGGTAGGGCTGGAAACAGAAGACCCTTGGCTGTATTCTGATTTAATCAAGCGAGGCCAGCAGGGACAAACACTGGGCTGGTTTCTGAGAGCAGAGAGTCCCTGCCTATGCTCTGTGTGGAAACAGCATCCCAGCTTTGCTCTTTGATCCTTCAGCTTAATGTAATCCAGGGACAAATCAGAGTGAAACTGGGTGTGGGTAGGTGCAGGTGTGCACGTACAGTTGGGGGGACAGACGGAAGGATAGAGACAATGAGCAACCAGTGGTGCCCCTCTTCCCAGCACATTTCAATCCTGCGCTGCCTGAGCCAGCTCCCATCGCTGTCCCCTTCCCAGGGCCCAGGTCTGACACAGAGAGGGCCTTTTTCTTCAAACCCAGGTGCTTACAGAAGCAGAGATTTCAGTTACGAGAGCTGTAATCGCATCTTTGGGATGCCTGGTTCCCTCATGACATTGCAGTTTCACAGGGGGGTTGCAGAGCCAAGGGGCTGCATGCTCCAGTCACTCACGAACCTGCTTGCTCTGGGGCTGCCCAGCACAACTGTCTGCTTGGCTGTCAGTCAGGCAGCCAGCCCACCAACATCCCCTGCTGGGCTCAGAACCGTGTCAGATCATCGCATCAAGTGATGGCTGTAATCCGGCCTAGCTTGTGTCACTGCACTAGTCTGAAACACAGAGCAGATCTGAGTAAAGATTAGTTCAAACTTCTCAGATGAACCCAAAGAAAGTTTCTGTTGCTGATAACAGGCCAACGCAAACATGCTTAAGGGACAAAATACTTCCACAATGAGACTGTGCCAGACTTGGAGAAGCCCAAGGCAGCATAAACTACATACCCTCATCTTCTTTCTCCCATGGTCTAAGGATGTCTTGGCCCACAGAGGTGGTGCCTCAGGGATTATTGTTGGCACAGTCCTTTCAAATTGTGTCCAGTGCTATTGCCTTGCACTGACCGAGAAAGATCTGTCCTGCCTCATAAGAGAAAATTAGATGAACTGGCAGAGAAGGGGCAGTGGTTGCCAGCCTGAAGGCACCGAGGGTCTGTCTTACTGCGTTTGTCTTTTGCTCATCTACAGGACATACGTTATCCCCTCTGTTGAAGCCCCTGAACTATGGTCCATGGGCTCTTGAGAAGTGATCTACAAAATATAGCTAGTATTGCAATCTTTGCTATAGTCTATATCGTGAAAAATGAGAGATTGCCACAAATCCTGTCTAAATAGAAATTTCTTTTTTCTGTCCCTAAAAGGAGTCTCTCGGGGCTATATACAAATGCCAAAAGGCTGTTGCAAAGAAAACCTAGAACACTGAGTTTGTTGGCTTATTTGCCTAGAGAAGAAGGTTGCATTGTGTTGCATGGTTCTTCAGTTTGATATTGATTCTACTTAAAGAATCGGGAACCATGCTTAAAAGAAAAGTGGCTATTTTAAATAACCTGTATTTTTAATTGTGTCTCATGTAGCTGCGTCCACTTAGCTCCACTGTCTGTGCGTCTGTCTTTGTGTTTTGATATATGGCAACAATACAGAAATACTGCATTCTGGGATATGAGGTGGCTCGGTGGAGGAGGATATAAACCAGATGTGTAACATATCCAGTGTGCACTCAATGTACCTCCTGTGACCTGTCTTGAGATGATACAAATACAATCATTTCTTGAGATAAAGAAATAGAAATTAGCTCCAAGAGCAGGGAGGGAATATAACAGACCAGTTCAGAGAACAAGAAATCATTTCAAGCTACCAAAAAATAAAAAAAAGCAAGAAAGAGCACATTTTTTTTCCTAAAATTCTATAAAATAAAAAAGAAGCTAAGTGTTATTCCCCTGTGTTTTGATTAAAACCATGAAGATAATTCCCTGCAGAAACCTCCAGCTTGTTTCACAGAACCTTCTGTTAAATTATCTGTATGATTTATCTGAGAGCATAGTTACAGTAAAGCTGCAAGATTACTGTCACCTTAAGTTTTGTCCCAATAGTTCAAGTATTGCCCATTGGACCACATTTTAGTAGAATAATAGCACTCCCCATGGCAAGTCCCAACAAGCTGGTTGGAGGTTCCATCTGAAAATAAAACCTCACTTCAGACTAATTTTTTTCTCCAACTAGGGATTTTAAGTGGAATGGCCAGACCCTCGCTTGCTACAAATCTGGACAGATCACTGATTTCATGCATATCACTGCCTATCGGCCCCCACAGTGGCAGGGGAAAAAACACAACAAATCTGTGTCAGTTTACGCCCAAATTTTGCTGCCTGTATTGAATGGGCTGGTTTGTGGAATACAGCGATGTTAACTGCCAGCAAGTGTGACAGACTCTCTCCCATTACAATCGACACAGTGGTAGAGGGATCTGAAGCTGGTCACTTTTTATTCTGTGTTGTTTTGAGCAATTTATTTTACTTCAGGTGGTGGAAGCTGATGGCATCTGAAAGCAGGCTTTTAAGACTGTCCTAGAAACGGTCAGAGCTAACTCACAACTGTAGGTATTAAAAGCGATTCTACACCTTGAGATAGATCAGTGTAATATCTTCAGTCCCAAACTCTAGCTCATGGATACGTCACTTACCCCAAAACATCGCTTTTTGCTAATAAGATTTTAGACTTCTTGGAACTTGTGGCACAGAGAAGGCCAAAATCTGTGGAGTTTGTTAAGCTGTTTTGCACCAGACAACTGGATTCAGAATGTGCATCTAACCAGCAATAACTGTCAGATGCTACAAAAGTTATTGCCATGGATTTGAACCTGCCCAGTCTGAGCAGCGGGTATGAGAATTTTCCTCTCGTGGTGGGGTTTAGGAGAGGGAGTTTTCCCTTTCTTCTCTTACCTTGGCTGCTGGCTCGGCAGGTCCCAGCAGTGGCCCTCCTCATTCCCGCACAGATGGGTGGGGAACGGGTGGGCTGGGAAGGGGAGCGGAGGAATTTTGGTTTGGCACCCCTCGCACACCGAGGCAGCCAGGCAGTGAGGAGGGGAACACAGCCGGAGCCAAGCACAATGCTAGCACGGATTGCTTCTCTTGGAAAGGAGGAAACCCAGGAGCCACAACTGAAGCCCTGCTTTGCTGTTGGGGTAACCCAACTGTATATGCTGTGTGTTGCCCCCAAGCAAGCCCAACAGAACTAGGACAATATTTCACTGAATTAGGAAATGATCTTTGGGACGTGCCTCAGAACTGAAATGCTCATTGTTTAGATGATTTGAAAAAATACCTTGTTTTTCTTCGGTTGACTGGTCTGTGGAAAAGTTCCGGATGGCATGCACATTGTGGCAAAAATGAAAAAAAGAGAACAAACAAGAAATTTGAATTAATTTGACATGCTGGGAGTAGGACTGCTGGGGGATTGTAAAAACTACAAATTGAAAAAGTAGTCAACACAGATAACAGTGTTTACTGCTGAAGAGACAGGCAGAGGGTTCCCAGGACAAAGAGTGCCTGAAAACCATAAGTGTTCGGTGGCTACTGAAAAAGGGGAAGATGCTTAGGAGAAAGGAGCAGAGGAGTTACCAAGGAATGCGAGAATTTCACAGCCTAGCCTAGATAGTTTCATTTGTGCGGGCTGGATGCTGCTAGTCTAATCAGGCCATCACTCAGTGGCCCTTTGGGCTGCTACTGGAAAAGTGGCTCTTCCATTCCCTCTTCCCCCAGGCACTCATTTCTGCGCTCTTTTATGCCAGCATAAGCATTCATGTGGCTGTACTACCCTAAGAAACAAATTAGTTGTAAGCTTTTTTTTAATTGATATTCAGCTGGACCAGTTCTGTGGTCCAGCTCATTGCACAGCCATATAAACACTGGTGCCAGAGAAGCGTGGGTGAAAAAAATGACTGGGTGAAGAGGAAGAGGGGAGAGAGGGGTGGAACAACCCCTTTCAGCAGCAGCCAGATTTATGCCAGATCAAAGTGACTGTGTAACCACAACCTCTTTGAGTAACCCCCTTAATTTCATTTGGGCTTGTGAAGAATCAGCTATTACTGCTACTGAGTAAGAGCAGCACAAACAGGCTTTTCTTCATCCAATCGTCTCACATTTGCCGAACTTGTGATGTGCTCCATGCTTTGCCAGAATTTTGGGGAGGATCTGTGGCAATTATAAGGAAACCGACCTAGGGACAATATCATTCCAGTGTAAGAAGGCTGATATGTATGCAGCCACTTTAGCAGCTCTGTCTGCTATGAAAGCAAATTAACTCAAAGGCAGACAAGAACTGATATGTGAAGTATAAATCTGGCTGCATAAATTAACAGGACGTGAATGCAATGGATTTTGAATAGGTCCTTTCACATGACAGTGTCCTTCTGGAATCAGAAAGCAGACATTGCAGCAAAAAAGCTTTACAGTGTTCTGAAATAAATATTCATATTTTTCTTAGCACAGAGGAGTTAAATGAAGTGGCAAATCAAAATGCATATGTGTATGCATATACATTAGAGATAAAAAGTGGGGACTATAGTGAAAACGGATTGATAGGGATTATTGACTGATACAGAATATGGACAAAATATTGACTGCCTATTGCAAGTTTTCTACTTTCCCTAAGACATCTTTCTGATCAAGAACTGGCATACACATGAAGGTTCAGCTTCCCTGAGCAATTCCCTGCACATCACTTTATGGAAAGAGTCATGAAATAGTGGGTCAATGCTTCTTTGAATCAGCTGAGAGCCTGCAATGAAAGGTCCAAGGGATGAACAGAGCTCTTCAGCCACTCGGTAACAATGTAGACAATACCTCTACAGAAATCATAGAAGCAGAATAAATTAGGATGTGGTGAGATCCAAGGACTCCTACAGGGTGTCCAAGAAGCAGCAGAATGTTTTTTTAGGTCATTGCAATAATGACACCAATACCTGGTGATTGTAATTCCACGCCTGGCCCACAAGTCACAGGACTCTTTAGAAAACTACTATCCATATTCCACTATGAAAGTTGCCATGTCCCAAAGTGTTTATAGTGAACATGATTTTTTGCCATCTTCTTCAGTTTTTGATTAGGATTTGTATAGTTTATCTGCAATTATAATGAAATGATTTAGCTTTCCTGATTATCTGTTATGATTCCTGTTTTTAATTTTCTAGGTGTTATTTTGATATTGAGCAACTGAATATTTTAAGCTTCAGTTGTCTTATACTAGTATAATTTCAGTCATAGCTCTTCTCAAGTTTGTTCTTTTGTATTGATTTCAATATATTTACAAAAGAGTTATAAACTGTTTATAATTCAAAAGTAACATAGAACAAAAGCACTGAAAAAATCTACCAAAATTTGGTTTTCTTGTTAAAACTGAATTAAAGAAGCATGCTTCACTGAAGTGGCGCCTCTTCCCTATAAGCTCAAAGTTTATTATGGCATTGGGAAAAGGATATTTCCGATATTAATAAGGTTTGATTACAGCTTCCCCCCCCCAAGCAATTACTTCTGAAGCATTAGCGAGTTTCCTCTGAGAAGCTGTCCTCTCTCAGCTGACCAGTTCTTCTCTTATTCGCCTGATCGAAAGCCTGCTGAGGTAGATTTCCATTTCTTTGACTCAGACCCACTATCCGTCTCACAGTCTTCTGTGACACTGGAAATTATCCACCCTCTGTCTTATTGAATTTCAGCTGGCCTTGGCTACTGGCCTGCTCCAATGGTTGCCTTGTCAGGATGCTTATTTACCTTCACCAAAACACCAGAAGCAGTTTAAACTGCAAACATACCAGTTAGGAGTTTCACGCAAAACATTCAAACACTCTAAATGAAAAGAATGATTTAAAAGAAAAATACAGAACTCTGCTGCAATTCGGTGTGTCTGCTGTCAATAAAGGACACAGCCAGTCATTTCATTCAAAACAAAACACACAGTCTTTTTAAATACTCTCCCTGATCAGACCACCAAAGCACTTAGCATCTTTCTTTTGCTCACCAAATATTTTTATGATTTTCCACAAGAAACAGCCAGGCCAAACTCTAATAACCACTCTGAGAGGATGGGAGTACATCAAGTCTCCAGACAGCGTGAAAATAAAATAAATTACTAGAGGAACAAAACTTTATATGGCTTGTTTTTTAAATTCTGTTTCACTACAAGGAAATTATGAACAGAGCATGAACCAAACTGAGGAGAAAATAGCTATTCTTGCCCAAATCTTGGCGCGCTGTTATTGTCAAAAAAAAGAGCAATCTTCAGAAGCAGCCAAGAGGCTTAAGAACACCAGCCGTGGTCTTTAGAAATCCTTTCCCTTTAAGATCAGAATGTCAACATTAGAAACTGTGTCTATGCTAATAAATAACATGCACAATTTTAACAATGAGGGCAGTTAATCACTGTGGTATCTTATCTAGGGATGAACAAGATTCCTGTTACTTATGGTCTTTAAATCAAGACTTGGTGTATGTCTGTGTGTCACACTGCGATGTAAAGCAGAGACATGAGAGCCATTTTTAAACTACCTAGCTCTCATAGTAACATGAGTCTAGAAGTAGAAAGGCAGAGTTAGTACAAATTAATTTGACCAATTTAACCAGCTTTTTGGTAGGGTAAATTATCCCGTTTGGAGATTAGCTAGACTGCTCGCTCTCCCCACCAGCTTATTTAAAGTTACCCTCTGTATCTTTACTCTTCCCTGCGGTCTCCAGCGTAGATGTAACATTGCTGACTTTCTATAAGAAGTATTAAAGTTCAGATAGGTATTATGGGCTCCATGGAGAGATCACTGGATGATGCTCATGGCCTGGTAGACAGTGCCTTTCTAAAGAGTATGTAGCTAAAATGAAAACACAGAGATCAGCCCTATAACAAAGATCACTCAGCAATATGGATTAAAAAATTCTTCCTCTGGGACTGGCTGGCTTTGGTCCTCCCTGACCCCCTGTTCTTGTTTGTGAACTCAGACTACGCGGGGAGCCACGTATCAGGACCTGTCTGGTTTGCTCTGCTGTCAAGATTCACACAGAATGAACCTAGCGAGATGTACTAATGTAAGCGTTTGATGCCTTGCTGCACTTGCATCCTAACTGGAGTGTCAGCCACTAGCTGAGAAGATTCTTTCTACCTGCGTTCCCTCCCCACATGGCAGAATAAACACCAATATCAGTACCTGTGCCTACTACTAAACTCTGGATATTCCTCCTCAGCATGCTGTCTCCTAGTGCTTGTCCTTGGTTACCCTTAGCAACCAGCATGACAAAGTTTCTGCCTCCACTGCGAGAGGCTGAGCCCAAGAACCGTGCCTGGCTGGCACAGCAGGCACTTCGTGAGTGACAACATTTCAATCCCACTTTATGCTTCGCCACCAGAAAGACAGGCGCACACACTGAAACACTGCCTGTGCATTACCACAGTGTCTTCTATAAGAAAACATGGATTTCTGCCACAAGACAGACACAGAAACTAGTAAGCTATTCCCTGCATTCTTGTATCCCCCTGGGCACCGTGTGTAAGGCAAGCCATTGATGCTTGCCATCAGATAGACACACAGACCAGTAATAAAATACCCATGATTCACTGCATTTTTATTCCTTAGGGTGCTTCTGAAGAGGGAGCTACTGATTTCTTACCTATGTTTAAATGGTTTGTAAAGGGGAAAAAAAAATTCTATCTTATAGCCTGTAACTTTAGCTGTAGGGGAAACTGGTTTCTGTGAGTTTTGTATTTTGTTTGACAGATAGATTTCCTCTAATTACTTATCTTTACTTGGGTTGTTTTTAGGAAGCTAAAGTTTTCCCTGATCTTGTAATTTTAATCACTTAGAAGTTGCTATCTATCAGGTGAAACATAAAGCCCTCCCAGTTTCTGCATTTACTCATTTCAGAGCAAAATTTTCCAGCTTGAAGAACATGATCTTTAATGCCTCATCATTTATAACTTCCTCCAGAACATGCACTTATATGATAGTGCCCTACCCTAAGGACCACGTAAAAGTCAAAGAAGGTGAAGAGAAACAGACACGCCAAGTAGTTTTCCGAAAGTCACAGAGAAAACCTGGCAGAAACCAAGTTCTCTGGATCTCTGGTCCAGTGCCCTGGTCACTAGACACGCTACCTCTCAGACCTTGCCTAGCACCTGGACATAGCAAGCCCCAGCACATGTGCATGTGAATCATCAGGGGAAGAACAGCCAGGATCTCCTCAACCTAACAGCTCTGCACTAGGGCAGGCCACAAAGGTCCTCCTTGTTCTTTGGAAGCAGGAGGACTTGCAGGTTCTGGCCTTAGCCAGGGATGGGTTTGGACACCATGGAGATAGGCATAGCGCAGCAACCTAAAGATAGAGGTCTCCACAGTCAGCCAGCAAGGGGAATCCTATCCCCAAGACAGACTGGAGCCACGTCATTGCATAATGCTCTAGAAAGCACAACATCCCCTGGAACTCCCACAGCAGGGCCCTCGCCACAGGGCATATTTCGGTGAGTGGTGTGAATATGGCCCTTCTTCACCATTTCCTTTCCATATTAGTCACAGTTAGCCTTGCTCCACTTTCTGCCTCTGGAAGCTTAGCATGAGCACTGCATCTGGTCAGCGGAGAAAGCAAACATAGCATTTTCTGTAGGCAATTATCCACAGCTCAAAACCACCTAATAATATGTCTCTGTTCTTCCTGACTTGGTAGTGTCTGCACCGGAGAGGCCAAGGTTTGGAACAGAAGAGAAAAAATTGGCCAGGACAAAAGTGCATTGGCAGAGCTCTGTGAAGGCACTCACGCAAATCCTGCCCACACGACATCTAGATCCATCCAGGGCTTTCATGATCACTGGATTTGCTGATCTTTTTTTAAAAGCAAACAATCAATAAAAGGAGAGAAAAAAATTAAGTAACTGCTTGGCATTGAAGTTTGTTGCTACTCAAGAACTTCCCACATTGTGCTAAGTGAAAGTAAAGTGGGAAGTGTACTCTTTTGGGGCCCAATTCATACCCAAGTTCTTGGCCTCAGCCACATCTGTTCTTCCAGGGAGGCTCAAGTGCTTACATGTGGCTGGTGAGCTCCTGAAGTTGGCTGGGCCAAACAAGCAGAATTTAGGGCTGAGCTGGCTGAGAGGTAGGCTGATTCTATGCATTTCTCAGGGAAAAGTTGCTGAGAGAGTCCTTCAGGAACCCAGGCTTGACAATAAAGCTGTGGCTCATGTAGGCAAGTCCTTCTGAACATCTGAACATCAGCAGCAGTGTGGTAGCTTGCACTCCAGTCAGGGAAATGCCCCCACCAGGTCCTGCATATGTGGAACTTGCTGTCCGCTCATTTATATCCACTGCTGCCACTGTCTCTGCAGAGGTAAGCAGCGGCCCTGAAATCAACATCTGCAGTGCAACGTGTAAGGAGGGAGCTTTTAGGAGTGCTGTGGTTGTTCTCCTTGCACTTCTCCCTTGCTGGCACAGGTAACCAACATCCAGACTCCAGTTCTGCCAGTCTCTCTTACTAACCTTTAAATCCTCTTTATTTGACTGAATTAATCCAGAGACTAACTTATGAACCCCCTGTGTCATTCTAGCCCTTTCCTGGTGTCTAGAAGGAAGGATTTTGTGTTTCTTCCTCTGTGTTGAGAGGACAGCCTGAATCTTCATCTCAGTTCTCTGCGCACAGAGTAAGAACTTATTCAGAGGACCTGCTTTTAGGACTGAGCCATATAGACAGACACAACAACTTCAATATCAGGTTTCTTGGTGAAGGTGAAGATACAACCTCGTGGAACAAGAAATTCAACATCACTAAATACATCAAGTATCAGAAATCTTTCCTCCATAAAAAATACCACTTGCCCCTGAACATTATGGCCAACTGCTTACTATCATTTAACTTCAGTGGGGAAAGATATATTTGCACAGGGCATAATCAGCTTGTCTTTATGTGAACTGGACATGACAGTAAGCAACCTTCTGAAGAATACCTCTTATGTGCAAATTATTAATTCAAGGTAAAGGTCTAGAATCATCCAAGAGACACAGAGACTGCCTGAAGCAGAGGTACAGATTCTGGAAGGAGCAGCTAAACACCTCATTAACTGAGCTCCATGCCTTTCAGTCTGAATGACTGAATATTTCTAACACAATTGAAACTGTGGTTCTCTGAATTAATGTTATTTTTAATAAAAGGAGGCGTTAAGTTGCCTTCTTTGGTGAGCATTGTGGAATGTTTCTAACTTCCATGGCTGCATTTGAGTGATATTTGTGAGACACTTGGAGAAGAAATGTGCTATATAAAATTAGAGATTATGCCAAACCTCAGTGTTGGATTAATACGTCTGCATGAATTTAGAGGATGAAAAGCCACCTTCCATTTGGTGGCAAGGTGTCAAATTCCATGTTAGTGTAAACTGATGCAGACAGTTAATTATAAAAAAGTTATTCCAGTCATACTGACAAAGAATCTGACCCTGGTCCATTTGCCTGAAATGAAGCAACCAAGATCTTGGGTCTGAGCGTGCCAGAAGTTTGTATGAAAACTGATGTCTAGATCCTAGTTTTGCCTTTTGGGCCTTTTTTAAATGCATCTTTTTATAGTGATGATATATTGCGATATGAATGCATTGCAGCAAATGCTAGTAAAAAAGTCACAAATCAGCAGAAAAATGCTTTATGAACTATAAAATTTTAAGAGTATTAGATTTTTTCAGGCATTTTGTATGTTCACCTGAAATTACAGAGTAAGCATGTAAGCTAGTTCAAAATAAGAATAAGTTTCTGTTCAAAGCTAAGGAATGAATTTGTGCCCCATTGCCCCTTGTCCTGTCACTGGGCACCACTGAAAAGAGTCTGGCCCCATCCTCCTGACACCCACCCTTGAGATAGTTATAAGGATTTATAAGGTCCCCTCTCAGCCTTCTCTTCTTCAGGCTGAACAAGCCCAGCTCCCTCAGCCTCTCCTCGTAGGAGAGATGTTCCAGTCCTCTCACCATCCTTGTAGCCCTCCGCTGGACTCTCTCCAGTAGCTCCTCATCTTTCTTGAACTGGAAGCCCAGAACTGGACCCAGTACTCCAGATGGGGCCTCACTAGGGCAGTGTAGAGGGGAAGGAGAACCTCCCTCGACCTGCTGGCCACACTCCTTTTGATGCACCCCAAGATCCCGTTGGCCTTCTTGGCAGCCAGGGCACACTGCTGGCTCATGGCCAGCCTGTCATCCCCCAGCACACCCAGGTCCCTCTCCGCAGGGCTGCTCTGCAAAAGGTCCGCCCCAAGCCTGTACTGATGCATGGGGTTGTTCCTCCCCAGGTGCAGGACCCTGCATTTGCCCTTGTTGTTCCTCCCCAGGTGCAGGACCCTGCATTTGCCCTTGTTGAACCTCATCAGGTTCCTCTCTGCCCAACTCTCCAACCTGTCCAGGTCACACTGAATGGCAGCACAGCCTGCTAGTGTATCCACCACTCCTCCCAGTTTTGTGTCATCAGCAAACTTGCTGGGGCCAAACTCTTGTCAGTGGTGCCCAGCGACAGGACAAGGGGCAACAGGCACAAATTGAAGCACAGGAAATTCCATCTGAACATGAAGAAGAACTTCTTCACGCTAAGGGTGACGGAGCGCTGGAACAGGCTGCCCAGGGAGGCTGTGGATTCTCCTCTGGAGATATTCAAACCCTGCCTGGAAAACGTCCTGTGCAGCCTGCTGTAGTGACCCTGCTTCTGCGGGAGGGCTGGACTAGATGACCCATAGAGGTCCCTTCCAACCCCTACCATTCTGTGATTCTGTGAATTTTTATCCTCTCAAACTCTACATATACCTTCTGTGATTGGGTAAATGGTACCTTATGAAAACTCACTCTCTGCTAGTGCATGAAATCAGGATGCTGCAGTCCAATCCGACAGCACCGATTCTGCTTTAAGCAAGCACCGAGCATTGCAGCAGCAGTGATATCTCAAGTCAGATCCCTGCTGCTGCAGGGGACACAGCAATACAGACTTTGGCAAACAGATCTGCAAGACCATTTTCAAAGCGGTTTTTTTCTCACTGGGAAATTTTTGCTGGCTAAATTAGCAAAATTCAGAGCATACATTAGGTCTGTGACTCCAGTTAATGAGTCCTTTGTTTTATTAGATGGATTGGTAAGGAGGGTCATTTTCTAATACATCTTTTCCCAGCAGAGTAAAATATCCACCACTGAAAACAGCCATAGGTGATCCATTATTTTTATACGACCCATCTAAGTTGCTCCTTACAAATAATGAATGCACATAACTAAGCGCTGCTCAGAAGAATAAATGACTAACCAGATTTTATCAGTACACAAGCTAAATTCAGTGATTTATGAAGAAATCTTGGTCCCGTCTAATGGAATATTCCCAAAATAAATTCATGTAAACAGCTTGCCACAAAGAGGCAGTCAGTGCTGGTTGGTATGTGTAAACAGCTTTAACAGTTGAGAATATAATCTCCTTGACTGCTGGGCAGTCTGGGGAGATTCATGTAGAGTCTCCGTTCAGAAAACCACCTTTGGCTCTGATCCCCCTGACATCATAATGCCATCCATTTCATTAGCTTTTAGTAAATTTTACTATCATCATAGACGGGTAGAATTCTTTTGCCTCTCAAAGCCAACACATGAATTTTTACAGTCCTCATCAGAATCCCAGGATGAGAGTCACAGTTCGGACGAGTGGCAGGAGGTAAGAGACACAGAAATGAAAAAAAAAAATAAAATCCACCTCCTGAATAAATGTATCGCAGTGTATTCAGTTTCCAGGGGTGGATGACCAAAACCTTTTTACATGTTCCTAGAATCAAGCTTAAAGTACAATGTGGTCACATTAATGTGTTGCAGTCATTCTCAACATGTTTCCAGGGGAACTCGTACTTACATGGTCTCTAACTGCAAAGTGAAGTCGAATATTTAATAAATTATCTCACAGATGAGAATTAGTCCTGCTAGGAGACAACACTGAGATCAATGTACGTAACCTGATTTGTGTGAGTGACTCAGATTTCGGCTGGTTCCCAAACAACCTAAAGCACAGTTGTTCTAAAACCAAACCAAGACATTCTCAAAGTTTGCATCATTATCAGAAATATTTCCTTCTCTGCCTTAATTCATTTGCAAAAGCAACACACCACAGGCAGCATCAGTTCTATTAGAACAAGAGCAAGTAGGCAGGCTGGCTGAGTACCAGAACTGCAACAACAGTTAGCTTTTTCTGATGACTGTTCACAAATACAGCATCATTAGCAGCTTCACGGGGATGATAGCTACAGTACAGCATGTTCTCCTGCTCAGTGGAGAAGAAATCCTGCACTGTACACAGAGATTTTACGGGCACTAAAAAGTACCTTTTTTAGATTTGTAGAACTTTCAAAGCTTTTCACAGCTAATATTTCTACATTAGCCTGATATTCCAATATGTCTGCTAGACAGACAAAAACTGATGTTTTTTAAAAGGGACTAGCGATTTTGCATGCCTGTTCTGGGTTGCCTAACTTGAGCCAGCCCTGAGAACAGCCTGATAGTCTGAGGATTTCCAAAAATCGGTTCCTCTGAGGTGTCTCAGCGTAACACCTCATCATTCTCTCCTCAACTCTAGTCAGTGACCAAAAAAAAAAAAAAAAATCCCCAAACACTCCTTGCTCCTGAAGTTGGACAGTGTGCTTTCTCGCAGAGATGCAAGATTCAGTTTGCACCCGTAGCCAAATGCTGCTGTTGGATAGCTGGTGATTGCGATCTCCGCCTGGAGCTGATCGCAGTGGCTCCTATGACTTTTATCATGTAACTCTAAGTTTAGATTAGCGTGAATGAGATCAGTATTTACTTCCACTGTCTCAGACGGCTGTCTGATCAGCTCTCTGTCATGTAACTTGTGAGCTCTTTTGGGCTACAGTTTCTTGACCGTCAAAATTTTCTTCCAGTTTTTAGGTTGATTTGGTTAAAACAAAAGGAAGTGTCTTTGGCTCGTTGAATTAGAGGATATTATCCATCCATGGCTTTTACGTTAGAATGGTTTCATTTTGAAATAAGAACAGAATAGTTTAATTCAATCATTGGCACAAAAATAATAGCAGTATCAGATAATGGAGACTTCCTAGGAAAGATATACCTGATGTCAGACAGCCTCATAAGCAGGCTGGCAGCCAGTTCTAATGGAAAAACAGTCTGTGAAGAATTCCCAGCATATTATATTCCCAGGCTTTTTAGAAGCTATTTTCTGGCTAATCAAAAAACAGAAGCTATGTCTTCAGCAGATATAGAATAACATCCTTGCTGAAATACATCAGCTCAAGATCTGGCCCACAGCATGAATTTAAGACAATTAGCTATGCTTGAACCCGATTCTTTTTCTACCCACCTAGCTTTAATTAGGTGTGACAGGACTTGAAGTCAGTATGTTCAGGGCAATGTGACTGAAACGGGAAATCAAGCCAGATCAGAATGATGGTGATTTACAATGACTTTACAGAAATGGATCTATCACAAAGAAGGCATCAGAGAAGTCACACCTCCGTGCCTTGTCCATACCCGTGTGCATGTACAGGCTGGCCAGCTCATATCCTATTGCTCACAGAACTGTTGATAGACTGGGATCAACCAGCCCTCAGCTGCAAGGTGTGCGGTGAATACACGGGATCAGCACAGAGAGGTTTAAAGCATTCTGTGCAAACATGGATTGATCTACAAAAGCAGTTAATGAAGCATGAAATATCAGTGGTATTTCTGCAGCATCTGGGCTGCAGAGAACTAGAACTGTGATAACTTTGTCCCCTCTTGGAAAACTGTTTTCCTGGTTCCTCTTCGTAAAACATTATTTGAGGTCACATAGTGAGGCGCTGTATGCTGCTCAGAACTGCTGGTGACGTGCAATAGCTTAGTTTACCAATACTACTATTTCAAGCCTCTTATGGACTACTTGCTAATCTTAATATAGCCCTACAAGATGAAATTGGTAACCAGCTTTAAAAATAGGGCATACACAGAAATAGCACCAGTCTTCCTATCATATCGCATGCTGCTTCCACAAATAATGGATTTTCAGTGTTGGGCAGCACTTTGGTTAGTGCATTGCAAAGGAAAGCAGGAAATGTCCATGCTTTTCCTCCTGCTTTCACTCACTCTGTCAGTCTAGACAAATTGTTTAACCTCTTTACACCTTATTCTAGTAATCTGTAAAATAGTTATTCTGAAGCTTAATTACTATTGTGAAGCATTCAAGAACTTCAGATGAAAACTGACATGGAAGCATAATGTATTGTGGCCTGCTCCTTTGAAACTTCAGGGCTCTCCATTAACTATCAAGTGGGTCCAATTCTCCTTGTAATTACCTCAGCCTTAACTCACTACAAGTCTCCAAAGTAATTATTTATGTTGTTGTAATAAGAACAGACTCAGGCTGAGGTTTCCTGCTTGCAGAATTGACTAAAGATCTTTCAGTTACGAGAGTAGTTCAATTTTAAGGTGAAATGGCTAGTGTGTTTTCCCCAGCTGGTTATTCCACACACCCTCATTCCCCTTCCTTCCCACATTTTTGCTCTGCTCTCTTGGATCCAGCAGCAGATTATGGTGGCAGTTCACCTTCCCACGTTGTATGTCAGGCTTTTACCCAGTCTGAGCTTATGCAGCTTTCAAAAACAGGCAACATTTCTCCTATCTGGAAATGGTCAGTGGCAGGGGATACAATTCTCAGTTAAGTATAAACTTAAAATTTTTTATAGTATAAAAGTTTGGAGTATAGTTCCAATAATCTGTGAATTGGCTCCTTGCAATCTACGTTTCACAGTGGTAGAGGACTTCACGATATTCTACACCTCTACAGGGCAAGATGGGATTTTTGTATTTTCTTCTTAACTACACTTCAGATGTGCCTGGCATTTAGGTCCCCAACTCCCTGAGATCTTTTGACATCTCCAGCATGAGCACTGATGCCATCTTCACATCCTACGCTGTGGTCAGCTTGAAAACTTGACAGTCTTTGGCCATTGGTGTCACTTGCCACAGTGCATTAATATCTTTCACTGCTAAACCTCCTCTCTCTAGACACGAATGCCTTTGTTCTCACTCTTTCCATTGTAACTTGGCCTGCAGCTATTAGTAAATTAATGACCAGTAATATTTTCATACAGCACTCTTTTTGAAGAAATCCTTCTGTTTATAATTCCTAGGGGCCATTCCTGCAGCTCTCTCCTGTATTAGGAGTCCCACTGGCTGGGGAGCACGCTGCAGAATTGCACCCTTTGGGTGTTAGCTTTGGCATAAGCTGACAGCTCTATGCAGCTCACTGCTTGGTGTGTTAACCCGATTACATCTGAGGTCAACAAGATTATTGGAAATGTCCCATTGCTGATCTTCTAAGGAGTCTCAGAGTTTTCTCCCTGACAGATGGTTGTTAAACTGCCTACCGTAGATGCCATAACCAGATAGGAAAGAAATATCTTCCTGCAAATGTGGTCCCTGTGACTGCTACTTTGTGTAATTGCTCCTCACATGCATGAAGTGTCTTGTTTGTCTAATTATTGAAATGGCACCAAAAACTATTAACAGCTATAAATTCACAAATGTTGACACTCTGTCCGAGCTAGTGAGAAGATCAAATCTGCTGTGTTTTATATAGGTAGTTGGATATACTAATGTCACTGAAAAGGAGGAAAACAGTCTAAAAATGGAAGATTAGTAGGAAAGGGCATATGCAGATTTTAATATATGTCCTGTTATAAGAAAGAAGAATTTATTTCCATGCTATTGTATTAGGGTTATTTGGATCAAATCCTAAAACACTAAAAATTGTCTAATTTCACCTTAATCCACCTAACAGAGCAGCCACCAGGATCTCCAGAATAATGAGACTATTTTGAAAGATTGAAAGTGAACTCATAGGGGATTTTCCCCCTTTTTTCTTCTTTTTTTTCCATTTGCCTCCAGATATTTAAGTCCTTATGGAGTGCTTATTATTAAGCTTTTCCCCACAAGTATAAGGACTTTTCAAAATGAAAGCTGAGATTCTTGTGCATCCATGTGAGACAGGACTTGGGGCTCTAAGCAATGCACCAGTATTGCTAGATGTGCAATAATATTTCAAGATTTACCAACGCTGTATTGATTTCAGCTGAGTGATAGTGATTTACACCAGCCACAACAGTGGTCCCTGGTTTGCCCATGAAGCAATAAATTAGATTCCACTCTGTACCTATACAGTTCTGTAGGCCAGATACTGTTCACTGCTGCACATATATAACATGCCAATACATGTCGAGGCACAGTGCACAAGACTCACTCTCCTGGCCTTTTCCTCAGATCCTTGCTGCCTACCTGAGCCTCAGGCATCTCACCTGTGTCAGCTCCATGATGCCCCACGTCACATGCAGCCAGGCTAGCCAGCCTGCCACCCACTTCCCCTGGCTCTAAGGTGCAAGGCTGTAGCATAACAGAGATGCTCTGGCACTTTGCAATAACTCAGGAAACCTCCGTCCCCAACCTGCGGCACAGCAGGAGCTCTCTTGCCTTGGGGATGCCATGAAGCAGAGTCTGTTGTGAGCAACACACGGGACGGTGCTGGTGCTCCTCAGAGCACAGGCTGGCCCTACACATCTATACATGTCAAATCGCTATAAGCCAGAGAATTGTCCCCTACACCGAAAGCCACTGAGCGCCAGGAGAGCCTGGTGTGGGTGGTGACCGCTGGCCGCAACGCATCGCTGTTAGCCCAGATGTTGGGGCTGGTCACTCCTCTCCCGTGCTGCAGCATGACACAGGCAAGAACATAAAACAATGGTCTCTAAAAAGGGGGGG
>Ga0065711_1031348_pt1 | contig 29906 bp, 14 predicted proteins | sample Hoacrofraction12_FD_59098 | JGI IMG/M metagenome (GOLD analysis project Ga0065711, IMG submission 59098) | Hoatzin crop microbial communities from Cojedes, Venezuela - Epithelial fraction 12 v2 (version 2) | ecosystem: Host-associated > Birds > Digestive system > Esophagus > Crop | place...
TTTTTTTTTTTTTTTTTTTTTTTTTTTTTTTTTTTTTTTTAAGGAAAACCATAACTTGGTGTCAGGTATTTTATTGTATACCCAATCCAGCAAAGTACAGAAGCAAGTGTTGTGAAAAGGTGGTGGGTAGAACAGTTTGTTTGAAGAAGCCTGTTAATGAGTGCTGCAGTATAACTGTTAAAGTCCATTTTCCTGGCAGTGGGAGTAAGACCTCAGGGGAAGGCAGAACGATGCATTTCTTCACCCTGGTAAGCCATGTTTGCTCTAGTCTCTGCATCCACTGACTTAGCTAGCTTTTTGTTTTGGAAGAGGGAAGAGGAAGGGAGAGGAAGGACTCAAGGAAGACGGCTGCCTTATAGTTGGTGATGTACTGTAGGAAGACAAGGCTGTAAATGAGATGTCTTAAATCAGCGGTGTGCTGGAATACCTGCTAAAGTCAGCCTTCCACTGCCATGGGCAGCGTTTTTCTGCTGGGTGTTGTCTCTAGGGAAACTACATCATTGCTTTTGAAAGTTGCTTTTATTTCACCTGATTGACCTGAGCGACTTTGCTCAGTTCTGACACTATACCTGGTGGTTCTGTGTCCTTGGTTTTGTGGAGAATCTGTACTAGGCTTTGGGTCTGTGCATTGTGCAAGGACTTCCAGTGTCAAAGCTGTAATATGCATCACCAAAATTCCAGGACTGGAGGAAATAGCCATTTAGAACAGAAATTGAGTTTTTCTTGACATTTTCCTGCTTCCTGGGTGAAATCTTTTGCAGACATTCAATGCTGGCAAATAGGTGGTTAGGTGAAATCTAACTTTTCTTGGAGGATCTTGGTTCGTATCTTTATTCTGCTTTTCACACTGAAAACCTAATGGGCTAAAGAATGTTGTCTGAACGTTGTTTATGAATGAATGGTAATACACAGCTACAGCCCTAAAATTGCTAAGCAAAGCATAGAAGCTTTGAACCAAACTGAGTGAAATTGACATTTAGCGAGTATTTTGTGATAGGTATAAGTTACATATGCATATCTCCCTGATATACCTTAGAGTGATTTTACATGTCTTCAGTTACAGAGCATAGGTGTCTGGACAATCTGCTTGTTAAATTCTTTTCTGAATACCAATGCAGATTAATTTTTACCTCGCATGTCTTTTCCACTTTTTCTTTGAAGATCTGAGTGTTTTCTGGGTACTGACTAATACCCAATCTAAGAAGTTTTATATATACTGGTTTTGTACCTGGGGGAGTAAAACAAGAGTTTCCAAGCGACAGAGTGAAGCAACTTTTCCTACCTCCTATGCTGAATATCTAGTTGCTCTTCCGCAAACTGCCTTCTAAATGGGATATTTGTGCCTTCTGCACTTTTATTCCTGTAAAATTAATTGTTTCAAGACCTAGAAAAGCTTTGGGAAGGGTGCTCGAAAGCATCAGCTTGTGTCAAAGAGCAGAGTCCTGATTTGTTCTGTGTTGCTGCCCACACTGTTAATTTCGGAATGTGTTGCTGCTTTAAGTGCGGGACAAGTTTGCGCTTTTCAGTAGTAACACTGAAACGCAGCCAGTGCTGGAATTTAAAAATAGGTTGTCAATCTGGTTTTACACTTCTCACCTGAAACCTAATACTATATGGGGAATGTCTTGTAAACTTCAGGCGAAAGAACCCAAAGGAGTGAAATTCACTGCTGCTTTCTTTTTAAACAGACAGGTGAATAATACCTTTTTTCTGCTCCTTCAAGGAGTCCGTTTACTGATATGCAAATACCTGATATTGATAAAACTACAGTTGCAGCTCGCAGTTAATGCTAGTTTATTATAAATCATAACTTCAAACAGTGTCGCTAGGCACAAATTTTAGGAATAGGCTACACTTAAGAGCCCTCTTTATTTAGATGTTTGTAGGTCTCATTCAACTTCCATTGTTATTGAATGCAGGGCGTTTTCTGGATTATTTGTAATTATGCATATAACTGTCTTCCTACCATGCTAGTATCGAACACTTGCCTGAAGGACACTTCATTGCAGAGTGAATCCATCTGTTCATGTCCTGACGCTCATCAGCCATGCTCCAAAGCCATTGTATTGTTTATAGTTGCTGGTGTTGTGCTTAGTGCATGTTGTTAGGATTCCTTGGGTGCTTATTTCATTCTAGTGGAGAAGAAAAGTAATTATAATTTCCCAGTAAATTGTGGGAAGTTTTGTGGGAACACTGTCAGAACTCACATAATTTTTATTCTGTGTCCTCACCCAGGTTAACTCCATTGTAATGACCCAGTGTGAAGTTCGATTCTTATAGGACTGACTTTAGAGGGGCTTTGACAAAGTCTTAAGGCAGTATACAGAGCAATCGTATAGGAGATCAGTTTGCCAGTGCTGCTTTTTTGTTGTGGGAGTGAATCTCTCTCAACACTTCATGGATGCAAATTTAATTTTGTTCTCTGTGTTGTAATGCAGGTAAGCATTCCTATATTGCTGCTGCAAGGGGAGGTAGAAAATATGATTATCTGTAGTGAAATGTGAATATTATTGACATTTATTTCCTAATGCATTACTAAGAATGCTTAAGAGCTGGACTGAAAACCAGTATTTCCTCTGCTTTTCCATCCAGATAACTGTGTAGTGCCTTTTCGTCTCTGTAGTAGTAATCTTGGTGGTGCCTTTTCTCTAGGAGTAGCCCACCGAAGCCAGAGCAGCGAAGGAGTGAGTTCACTCAGCAGTTCTCCATCTAACAGCCTTGAAACACAATCTCAGTCTCTCTCTCGGTCTCAGAGCATGGATATTGATAGTGTCTCCTGTGAGAAAAGGTAAAAACTGCAGCTTGTATAAGCCAGCAAATACTGCACAGTGTTAATCATCAAAACCACTTACACAGGAAAATATTCTGCCATTTCTCACTTCCAGCAGTGTTAATGCAATGGGGTTAAATGCTTAAAATGACACACTGTTTAGACCCCTGTAATGCTTTTTCTAATCCAGTTTTAATGGGAATTCCTGACCTAAAGTGACAGAAGACAAAGCATTATCTGAGACATTAAGCGATGAGCATGTCTGGTGGGGACAATTCAGCTACTCTATTTAAAAAGGGAAAGATTATGGGCTGTGACAGTTGGGTAGTTTATATTGCCTGCTGAAGAAATTTAGTATTGTGTTTTTTGAATTCAAAAGAAGTGTAATATGAGAAGCATGTATCCACTAGTGATTTAAATTGCTGTTTATACATATGGCTGTTGCTGTTGCTTTGTTTTTTCTCTGCTGCTTCTGCTTAAGGTGACACTCTTTCAGTCAGTATCTTAGAGGACTGTCTGTGGCTTTCTACAAGTTAATGGGCTGCTTCTCTTGTTTGCACTTGCAGTATGTCCCAGGTAGATGTGGATTCAGGAATTGAAAACATGGAGGTCGATGAGAATGATCGCAGAGAGAAAAGGAGTCTGACGGATAAGGTTAGTAGTCTGTTTCATGTTGGCTGTTCTCTTCCACCCTACAGATGTCTGTTACTGCAACATCAAACTTCAGGATTTCATTGGAGAACCTGTTCAGATTATGCAATTTGGAGATAACAGTGCTGGTTTTGGTGTAACATATGTTTCTGTTAGGTAAAAAGTGAAATTTATTTTATGAAGACTTCACCTCTGACTTGGTATATTCTGCCTTTGCTTACGCTGTTGTGTTTTCCCTTGCTGACATAGCGATACATGGCTGCAGCTTTGCAATCTGTAATATTCCTGGGGCTTGTCTTGCGTTCTCTTCTTTGTCAAAAGGGACAACGTTGGTTTTCAGAGAAATTTTTTTACCGGACCTGTGTGTGGTAAGTTTCCAAGTAATGGAATAGAAACAGGAAGAAAGGATTTAGGATGGAGGAGTGATACAGTGAGTTCAGTCATCTCCGTGTTTTGAATACGTGCTTGAAGAGGATGGAACTAGCACTCATGTCATCTGCGAACAATTTCTTCACTGTGTTTACTCATTAAAATTTGTGGGAAGGAAAAAAAAGTTAAAATTTCCAATGTCAAGCTGCATTTTGATTGTCGCAGATTATTTTATGAATTATATTTGAAAATTGAAGAAAGTGTTTTTGTCATACATTCTACAGCTAAGTGACCTTTCAATGCCCAGATCTATTTTTTTAATACGTAGTACGCCTGAAGAAATACTTCTGAAGATAGTTCTGAAGATTGTTGCAGTTTATTTGTGTAGCATTTAGAGCTCTAATAACAAAGTACTTCTTCAAATGTTATGTATGCTGAAGTAATGCTGTCATAAGATTTTCTTCTTAATGATATTACAAGAAATTAAAGAAGAATATTTACCTGTCAAGGTTTAGACAGGCGATAGAAACTTTTAAAGTAGAAAAGGCAAGCAAGCAAGTACAAAGCTCTAATTCACTCCTAAAATCCTCCTCTTTGTCATTTGATTTTAAGGCCCATGTGAAAGAAAGCCATAAAGAAATGGGACATCAGTGTAGTGGAGAGAAGTTTCTACAACAATTCTTGCAGTGCTCATTAGATGTCTTTGTTTATTCCTGTACTGTCAGTAATAAGGTCAGTTGGTAAAGTCTGGCTTAAAGCCATGTAGCAACAACCCTGCTGCAGAGTCCTTTCCAGTCAATTCCTAGCTGCAGATCAGGCAGTCGGACAGCTTGCATTGTACTACTGTGAATAGCTTGGAATCAAGGACAGTCTCGAAGGGGCGGGAGGGAGCAGTGGAAAGTAAAATAAAGCTTTGCAAACTTGGTGCAATTCCTCTTACTTACTTGGAGATACCAAAAAGTTAAGTGGATAGGAGACAGCATATCCTCATGTGAGCAAAAAATTTGCTTGCCTGGTTGTCTGCACTGGAAATGACGTTAAGAATAAAGCCTTCTTTGCAGAAATAGGCAGGAGAAGTAGAAGTACTTGAAAACAGTAGAATACTAGCTGAGTGATTAAGTCAATAAAAAGGTGTTAATGTACCAAAATTTATGGTTTGAGGGAAAGCTTTTGAAAAGGGTACAGTGCTGGTAGGTGCTGGAAAACTCCCATAAATCCAGGCTTACCTGGTGGCCATTATGTGGTCTCAAAGGAAAAAAGGGAGCTTTTATTGGCAACCGTGTTTTTTTCAGTCTGTATTTTGTTCTTCCCCATTGACTTATTTTTTCTGAAAGAGAGAGTATTACCATCTCAAGAAGTGTGATACATAGGAGCACTTGTATTAGTCAAATATCAGAATTTTTTTTTTTTGTCTAGCAACTCTGCTACAACTCTCACAGGAGAACTCTTGCAGGAAAATAGCGTTGAGCAGCCTATGCAACTGAATCATCTGTTTTGTGCAGTATGTTACTTTCACAGTGTTGGTAGAAGAGTGCAGGGAGGGACGGAGTTATGTTCCTGGCTTGTCATGTATGTTTTGGAAACGCTTTAAAATGCTCTCCTCACGTTGCAGGGGTAATTACTTGAGTTTTATTTTTTTGTATTCCATCATTTTTTTTCAGGTGCACACTCAAAACTGCCTTAGGATTGCAAGAACCCTCCCATTTAATCTTTGCTAGCCATTATATATAGTAGCATTCCTTTTAGAGACCCTAGTTTTTCAATTATAGCACAGTTTACATGGTCTTCCTTTTCTGGAAGAAAGGGGAATGAGGCAAATTCTTGAGTTTTTTGTCCTGTCCTGCCTTGATTCAAGTGAAAGATGTCTTTATCTTGGGCAAAGGTTTGAAAGCAGGAGAGACTTGGGGAAACCCACTTCTTCCTGTGCTTTAATTTTTACAAGAAACTCTCAAAATACCTGTGCATAATAAAAATTTGAATCCCCAATTAATTCCTTAAAGCAGACATCATGGGCGTCTTGGTTAAATTAGTATACTGTTTTCTACTATGTTTGGGGAATTTACTTCCTACTGGTTTTATGTATTTCTGCTAAATCTTTTCTGCATCTCTTGTGTGTTTCTTCAGAGTTTTTTTCCAAATAAATTTTGACAAATATGTCTATATTTCTTCATAAGTATACAAAATCTGCCATTAAGAGTTAGTCTAAAGCTGTTTGAAGAAGATCTGCATCTGATAAAATTGTAACTTGACTAATACAATTGCAAATAAATTGATTCTCTTTTTTTTTTTTATTCCCCCCCCTCCCTCCCAACCAAGGAACCTCTGTCTGGGTCTGAAGTATCTGAGGAGCAAGCTTTACAGCTGGTCTGTAAGATCTTCAGAGTCTCCTGGAAGGACCGAGACAGAGATGTTATCTTCCTGAATTCACTCTCTGCTCAGTTTAAGCAGAACCCAAAGGAAGGTAGGAATCTGAACTGTTACCGTTCTTATGGATTGTTTCAGTTGAGTTGCACGTTCCCTACTGTTATTTTTAGCTGCTTCTCTCATTGCTACAATGCTGGAGCCACCTTCTTCTGGTCTTCGCTTGATTTCAGCATCTGCTGTCAGCAGATGTAGCAGTAAATGGAATCCCCTAAAATGTGGGATTGATTGGTCATAGCTCCTGTTACAGTCAGTTGCTGTGTGCTCATCGGTTCTGTTTTCTCTTGTCAAACTAGGGTGGTGATATGGCAGTGTTGCTGTTTGTTTGTTTTGTTTTTTTTTTTCCCCAAAACCTTTTATTGACTTAATGAGTTTTCTTGCATCATAATAGACATTTAGCAGTTAATTTGATAAGTTAAAAATTCATGATTATGTAACAAATTATATTTTATGTATCAGCTATAAGATATGACCAAACTCAAAGTTGTTAGCTTATGTGTAGGCATGTGTGGGGTGTATGTGCGTGTTTTTTTCCTTTCTTTATGACACAACTTGCCCAACTGAACAGCAGGGTGGGAAAATACGAGAGGGACAGACAAGAACTTCAGTAATCAACAATAACAACATTAGGTTGTCTATGAACTTTTGTACTTTCCATAAAAGTTGTATTTTAGTATAGTTCTAATTTCAGAACCTAGTTAATATAGACAGTGATAGTTATAGATGTAAGTATCAGTCTGTTTTAGCCAAAAGTAGCACTTAATTCATAGAAGTCAATTATTGTCCTTCTTAGTTGAAATCTCTACTAATGTTTACATCTCTGATTAATGTGTAGGTGAAGACAGTAGATGAGGATAGTAACTTCTTCTTTTATTCTTAACAGTGTTTTCAGATTTTAAGGACTTGATCGGGCAGATTTTGATGGAAGTACTGATGATGTCCACCCAGTCAAGGGATGAAAACCCATTTGCTAGCCTGACAGCCACATCGCAACCAATTGCTGCACCTGCCCGGTCTCCTGATAGAAGCCTGATTTTAAACATGGGCTCTAACCCAGGAAGCAGCCCTATGTTCTGTAACGTGGGCTCCTTTGGTTCAAGCTCATTATCCAGGTGACTTCTGATTATAACTGAATACTGATTTCACTTGAATATTGATTTGTAGACTAGAAGAGACTGAGGGGCATAGAAATCTCCCAAGAGCAAGAAATAGAATAGATTTTTAAAGTTCCTCATTCTTTTTCGTGTTAATTTCCCTCCATTTCACCATTTTTGAGTACCTTGCCATGGCTAGAGGTGTATTTGATAGGTTAAAGCCGTGTAGCTGGTTCCTTCTGAGAAGTGTTTCTAGCTTGCGTCAGTGAAGGCTATGACTCTTACCTTAAACGTGTGTAGATTGTGACATGGTTTTATTCAACATTAGTAAAAAGGAATAATGTGTGTGAGGTGCAGAATTATTGCTGGAGAGTCATCAGAAGGGCAAGGGCTTCTCTTGCTCATTTTATCTTTTTCGCCCTTTTTCTGCATATCCTAAATCGTTGCTTTTTTTTTTTTCTTTTTCCCCTGTAACTGGTTTAGTCTCTATGGGACTAGTCCAGCTCCTACTACCAATTTCACAAGCTATGTACCAATGACTGGTTCATCTCTTACCCCACCAGCCAGTTCAGTTGCCACCACATCTGTGCCTTCCATCACTGTCAGCTCTCACCTCACGGCAACAAGCTCTTCTTGGATGCCGCCTTCCTCTCCGAGGTACCGGCCATACACTGTTGCCCATTCTGGAGGCTTTTCAGCTTCTTCCATCCCGCGTTCCTTGAATATTTCCATCCCATCTAGTTCACCAAGTCCTCCAGCCGTGGCTGCTAGCCCTCCAGCCATGCCAGTCATCGCATCCAGACAGAGACCCGCAGCAATGGGTCCACCTTTGTTTACTGCTTCACCCAGTATGTTGCGCAGGCGTTCTTTACAGAACAGGATTCCTTCTAGGTATTTCACAAGAACGAGAGTTTGTTTAATGTGTGCCGTGCAGGGTGTGGCATAATCATGCAATTTGGAAGAACTTATGTTTGTGCTGAGCTCACCCTACTGACCCTGAGTTGATTTCTGCGTTTTGGTTTGTGCTAATATGTTGACTTGCTAACAACCTGTCTTTGCCAAAATGTTAAACCTACTTCTGCAAACACTTGAGGTGTAATGTAGTTACTTTAAAGGTAGCAATATGGTTTTAATTTCCTCCTCTTCTTACATCCATTCCAGTTAAACTATTAGTTTTCTGTTCAGTTTGTACTGCTGCGTAGTAAACCAAACAGATGTCCTGCTTGGAAGTCAGTTTCTCAGTAGGACTTTAGTTGTTTTGTTGAAAGCTGTTACTTGCTGGCCTATGTTAGATTTGATTCCCTAGTGCAGAAATTTAAATTACAGATTAGCCTATTTCAGTATGCCAGGCCAAGTACTGCTGCATTTCTCTCTTGGCTGCTCCTGGAATCCTCAGCCCCTGCAGGAGGGAGAAATGAGCACGCAAGGTTCTGGGATCTCTGCTTTAAAGTTTAGTAGCTTAGAATTGTAATACTTATTATTCAGTCATGTCTAAACATTCCCACTTCAGCCGTAATTTTTCTTAGGTCTCCAAAATTCCTGTTAAATTTTTGGTTTGTGAATGTGTGGTACCTTCGATATGTGAATAACTTGTAGTAGTGTAACAGAGCATGTTAGTATAGCCTTGGTTTTACTAACATGGAGTTAGCTGTTGTCTGCATGTTTAGAGAAGATGATTTTTGGCAGACTTACAAAGAAAAGCTACCATTTTCTTATTCTTCTGGCTTAAAAAATCTGATGGCCTTTTTCATTTTTGTTGTGGTAGTATATACGACAACCCTTTCTCCCTCCTCCTTCTTGCCGTTTCTGATGTGTCTGAGGACAGTAGTGATGAAGAAAATGAAGATGATGATTTTTCTTGTGTCCAGTTTGGGTCCAGGTATTGGAGAAAGAGAATGTAACCTGCATGTTTGGTTGCTTAGGAACTAACAGTCTGTGTAGTGTCAAGTGTTCTTCAAAGTAACTTGGGAAATGACTAAAGCCAAGGCGATGATTTGGATGGCTTTTTAAGATGGCGTACAAACATGTACAACGAATGCTAGTTAGTCAGCTCTTGTTTGGGGAGATGACTGAGATAAAGTAAATGTTAATCATATTGCCTTTTAGGTTTAATCAGCATGGTTTCTGAAAGGAGGTTTTGAGTGGAACTCCTCACTGACTGTATGAGTAGAAGGAATATTATTCACCCATGGTTGTAGTTTTAAAACCAGTGGTGCATCATGTGCATGTTTTCCTATCAAAAACTGGAAAATGAGGACAAAAGTTAACGTGGAAAAGGAGATGGTGGCAAATAGTCAGCTGATGCAAACAGTATGACTCTGTCAAGCAGCAGTGACTGACACAGCTGAGAATCACTCCTCTAGCCTGTAAAGAAAACACACGTGAAAGTTTACACTGGTCCTTTTGAGGTGGTGCGTAGTAGAGGTTGATGTAATTGGAACAGCCAAGAATGAAGGGGGAAGAGCAGAATATGTTACTGAGACTTACGAATCCCTTTCATTTGTGTGACGTCAAGATACGTGAAAACAAAATGAGAATTTGTATTACGGAGTTCTGTTTGGAAACTAGCCAGATAGCTGTGCAAAAAACCTGTGGAATACTGGATACATCAAGGGGAAAAAAGCTTTTGGAAATGTAAATGCAGGATAGGATCTTCTCTACTCTTACATTCCATTGCAGAGTAATGCTGCAATGTCTTGGCTGATGCAGAAATGGTTTCCTATTAGACTGAGGTTCTGGTGTGAAAAATGAGCAGCCTTCATACAAAACTGTTTGTCATCCAAGTGATTTGTGTTTTTTATTAGCTGGTGAAAATGATTAATTTCTTTCTTTTGCCATTAAAATGTAGCCTTTATCAGCTTCATCCCGTGCACCAAAATTCCCAAAGAAATGCCCCAATATTTTGTGTCGGCACAAGCTGGAGAAAAGCACTGAATGTTTTATATAAAAACCATGTATTTTAGGAAGATGTTTCTGAAAAATGATACTTCTGTAGTCATTTTCCATGAGCGTTCAAATCCCTGATTGTGAATGATAGCAGTTCTGAGGTGGCCTACAGCTGGCCACAGAGTCAGTTACAATCTGCGAAGGTATGAGGGAAACCAGGTGAGAGTTTTAAAAACTACATGTGTGTTGAACAGCTGGGATGGAAAGAATTCCTCCAAGACTTTCAGCCCCCTTTGAAGTATCTGAGTTGCAGCAAAAGTCAGGGGAAATCTAATTGCTTGAGCCTTCTAAAACTAAGCTAGGTCAAGACTTTAGGAAGTATGCTGTGATGTCAGGGAATGTCCAGAAAGACTTGGTATGAGATGGCCTCTCCCCTCGCCAGCTTTTCTGTCTATGGTTTTTCCTGTGGTACGGTGGGACACTACTGCTAAAGTCAGACTGTTAACAAGAAGACCTTCCAATAGCATCTCCTGTTTTCCATTCCAGTCTGATTTCAGGAGAGTGAATTTGATAACACAAATTTAGGGTTCTTTATGTATGTGGAATTTAGGATTTTTTTCCCCCCCTGGTTTCTTTTAATTCGTATCCTGTTGGCAGTTTAATCCAAGTGTTGGATTGAGTTGCAAAGCCTTTGGTAAGGATTTCTGAGGTTGCTGTGCTTCTGGAGGCTTAGTTTGTGTATTAAATCCTGGCATTCTGCAGACAGAAGTAAGATGTTAAGTTATAAACACAGTGACTGTACAATTATGCAACAACTTGCATTCTGAAAATACCAAGGCATTCACTATGTGTATGAAGGACGTATGGGCTTTTCTTTACAGTAATTTCAGTTACTACTGCAATGAAATCATGAACAGAATGACTAACTATAGAAGTAGTACTTTTTTTGTATAAATTGATGTTTTCAGAAGGAGAATTTTTAAGCTGAATGTGAGAAGTCAAGAGGTTTAAAAGGGAGACTATAGAAAACCTGTATATGAATTCATGGTTACGCAGTACTGTTTTAATAGAGCTACGTTTTACATGGATTTGCTTTAGTTGAATAACTGAGAACAATTTCTCTCTGCAAAAAGAGGTTGCTGCTATTAGAAATTACGTTTGTTAACATGCTGAGCTACCAGATGCTTAGCAGCAATAACCTTTCCCTGATTCGTTGGTTGCACTGTAAAGCTTGCGCAATAGATTTGTACAGCTTGATTATTAAAATGTAAATTCTTTTACAGTTTAAGGGAAATTCAAGTTTTGACTTTTCTTTGAGGAATAGCAGTAGACCATCTGCGTAACTGCTATTTTTAAAATTCCATTTACATAAAGTGAATATATCTTGTCTGATTCCCTTCTGTAAAATGAGGATTTTGCTTTTAATTAGCTTTGCCAAGCTGTTATGTAGAGAAGAATTCTGCTGAGATAACAAGTCTGAGATTGAGAATTTTGGGGTCTGTTCTCACTTTTGTATTTGATTTTTCTCTTGTCTCAAGCATGGTTTTGTTTTTGTGGATTTAGTTTTCGTGCTTACAATATCAGTGTTTTCTTCTCCCCTCCCCCCAGCTGTGCTACATAATGAAATGGCATGTTTTGCTGTAAGAGAATTGAAATGAACTGAGTTGAAATTAAATTATATTTAATGGGGAGATTTTAAAAGGAACAGATGCTTTAACGTATTGCCTCCTGTTTTGTTTGTTCTCCTTCCTTAGAATACGTAAAGTGATTGTCTGTAGCCGTATCTGTCGGCTGAGGTCCCTTCCCTGCTGTGGGAGGCTCTGACCTGCTGTGGGTTGGGTAGTGCTGACAGGGTTGGGGAAGTTTCTGCCGTTTTGAAAGCTATCTACAGAGACTGTGCAGAAACTGTGCAGAGGTTGCATCATGGCACGGAAGTGTTGTGACCTCCTGAGCGTCCGAACATTTTTGATGTCAGGTACAACTTAAAGGCTGTTCATTTTCTGTGTTGCCGTGTGAGAAAAAGATTTATTGATTCCCATTGAAGTCATGCGCCTTAGTGCTGTCTTTCAGATGCTTACTCGTTTAATGGGATACTTGATGCTTCAGTCAGGTTACACTACAGCTGATCTTTCAGAGTTGGACAAGCAGTTAAAGGGAGAGCTCTTCATAGATCACAGAAATTATCCTAATTTTTGAGCCATGTGTGTGCTGGGATGGAGTCTTCAGAAAATTGACAGAGGAAGTCAAGAGCTGATGAGTTACTTGATTGTGCGCAAGCGAAGAACTGTACCTAATGCTTTGTTTCTTCTTTGTGTGTGTTAAAGTGTGGGAGGCACTGGCAGCTCGAGTGTTTCCGATTCCTGCAGTGACCACTTCACCATTGAAAATTGTAAGGAGACAGAGATGCTGAACTACCTCATTGAGTGTTTCGACAGAGTTGGAATAGAGGAGAGAAAAGCACCAAAGGTATATTGCGGATGAGTGAAGTTGTATCAGTGCTGTCAGAGATGCTCCCCTTACTGTTTAGTGGGGAAGGCTGGTGGAAATTGATAGTTCTTTCTTGATGGCTTTGTTGTAGAAATAGATTTATAGAATATATAAGGCCTCTTTGACTCTTATTCATTCATCGTATTTGAATCACGTATATGTTTTACATCTCTAAAATAAGCACTGTTAGAAACTGGCCTTCCCCTTTAGGTCTACTGCATTTTATCCAAGTTTATTCCATGTAAAACGTATTTTCGTGAGACCAGATCCCTATCAACATTCTATATTCTGCTTTAAGCTTTTGCTTCTGGGGGAAAAATAAAAACACCACTTTTTGTATATAATCTGGAAGGCTTTTAGCTCGAGTAGTGCTAATCTCAGTTTGCATCTTACATTTGTACTGAGTGAATAAAGAAATTTATCATATTTCCTGTCTGTTCTGTCTCTGAATACTTCTAGTTTGTATTAAAATGAAATTATTTTTATCAGATGTGTAGCCAGCCAACAGTTAGCCAGTTACTGAGCAACATCCGATCACAGTGCATTTCACATGCTGCTTTGGTGCTACAGGGATCCTTAACGCAACCAAGGTAAATACAGCTGATGTTAGTCATGAAATTAGACTGTTCTGGGGTGGTTTTTGTTTCCTTCTGAGGATTAGTTACGAAAACTAAGATCAGTTGTTGGAGCAGGATACGTTTATGTGCCAGAGGAATAGCTGATCGCTTTACCATTGGAGGCTATTGCTCCCACTGACGTGTTGATGGAGAGCAGTTTAAGTGTTTTCTGATTGTGTTTGGGAAAAATCATCCAGGTTGGTTTGAACAGTTTAAATGGGGCATCTGAGTTAACCAAGCTGTTTTCTGCCTTACCTCAGGCAGAAACTGTTTTACTTGCAGATTGTTGGGGCGCTGCTCATGTGAACTCACTAACCAGTAGAGCTGCATCTGAGAACAGCAGCCTTATCCAAATGTGTAGCAGAAACTGCTGAAGTAGCGTAGCACTTGCTTACTTCAGAGAGTTTGCCTCAACAGATTTGGTAATATAAATCTGTGTGTAGACACTCTGCACTGAATCACGACTCTGAGATTTCAAGTGCAGTTGTTTCAAAAGCAGTTTGACTAGCAGCCTGTTTAGTTGGAACAGTAGAAAGGTTTTTAAAATAGGATATGTGACTTTTACTAAAATCTGCATAATTTTATATTTGTGTTTCCAAACAATACTTCTATAATATTTAATACTGTTACGTTCTTTTCTTGATCTGGAAAAACAAATATCAAAAAACATTCCTTTACCCATTGAACTTAACAAAGGGTCTTTTCATTAGAGAGGAGTAGAAGGGAGAACCAATTACTACACAGAAGCTGTTATTTTCTTCCAGCCTCATTAAACTAAAGTGGGATGTTGGCAGCAGCATCTGTTTGAGAATAACCTTTCCACAAGTAACTTGAGAAGACAAGGTTCGTTACTTTTGAAAGCAGTAGGTGTGTCAACGTGTTGATAATCTGCTTTCTGGCACATCCTTAGATGTGAATACTCTGATGTTTTTGCGAATACTACTACAAATACTACTGCAAATAATCAGTGGTTTTGGATAATTTTTTTCATTCAAATAAAGGTCATTGCAGCAGCAGTCTTTGCTGGTACCATATATGCTGTGTAGGAATCTCCCATTTGGTTTCATCCAAGAACTGGTGAGAACAACTTACCAGGATGAAGAGGTGTTCAAACAGGTAAGACATAGGTAAAAAATAATTATATCATATGATTCTACTATTTGCAATATCTAAGAGTGGATTTGCGGAGGTTTATTCAACATCTCACAGTTCCGTACCTATGACTTCAGGGGCTAGCAGCCTGTTAAGCAATAGGAGTTCGGTTTTGTTTGTTTTTGACTCATTTAAGATTTTGTGAAAAAGACTGACTTTCATTGTTTGCTGGTTCTAATTATTAAAAGTGCGCTTGTTGATAAGCAGCACACACTTATGTAATGTTGAAGTGAAATATGCAGGCTTATATTATGCAATTGATACTGGGCTTTCATCTTTCTGTGCTTCTGTACAAAATATCCTCAAAATGTATGTGTGAGACAGCAATCTTCTGTAGTCGTACTCAGAAAAATTTATTCTTTTTTCTGTCTTGCAGCGTTGACCTTTCTTTGCGACTTTTAATAGTTTGCATGTAAGGTGCTAAGAGCATTTTACAAGTCCTAGTCCGTTAAGTCTTCATTTTACAGAGGAGATGACTGAGAAACATTAGATAGTTTTATGTGTCGAAGTAGCTCACTGAGGTGATAAAACAATTGGAACTGGTGGGCTTAGTAATTAAGACACAAAACTAGCAAACTTCTAGCCCATATAATATGAAAGCAGATCAGTGAGATTGTAATTGTCTCTGATTAGCCCTCCTGTAGTATTACGTGACTGAGCTGTAAGGATGGGGCCTTCAGAATGGCGTTTGATCCTTCCAGTTTTGAAAAAAAAAAAAAATGACATAAGCTAATTTTTGTGTGTAGTGCAAGTACCTTTTAATAATTTATATCTCTGTCTGGACACCTTTTCGCAGAGGTTCATGCAGTTGAAAGTATATTTAAGACTGTCAAAAAGTGGTTATGGAAAGTGTTAAAGGTCACCTGTCCTGGAGAAGAGAACCACTCCTCTAGCTGAAGCAGACAACCACCTCTTTATAGTTCTCTTCTGTAATATTGTTTAATAAATCTTTTTGTCTCTTCATAGAAGCAACACAATATGCTTAAATTTAAAATTCAGTGGGACCTCTTGTTATTGCTGCAGAATTGCTGCAAGTTTATTTTGTGAGGGTATAGTTGTCAGAGCTGTGTGATTGGGTCTTACCAATTGGGTATAATTACTTTTGATTAGTAAGTTCCTGTCATGTCACTTCCTCTCATAACAGTCCTTGACTGCTGCTTATTATCTTTACTCTTACCACAGTTACAGCTTACCAGCACAAACCCAGCTTGTTTACATGACATGCAAAATTAGAGCTATATTATTACCCCAAATGTATAGGCAAATAAATTATTACCCATTTGGGCAATCAGGTTGTTGGATACCTCTGCAGAACTTGTGCTCTCATTTGTGTGTATAACATCCGTGCTTGCACACACGCATACGGTATCTGCAGTGACCCTGTATGAAATGGGCACCTGTTTCCACATCCAGAGAACCTGACGGAACAACACGCGATTTATTGTCAGTGTGCTATTACTATTTGCCAGCTTCAGCTTGTATCTGTTAGTTTTGGGTCTAAATCTAGGTGCATATGTCTGTGGGGTTATTTGGTTTGCAAAGTAGGTGTTTGGAAACAAGTTAGAATGTGATAAGGAAAAATACATACAAGTGCTTGCAAATAAGTTTTTATGGCCAAGTTGTTATGCTCAGGCGTCAAGTCAGTATGTTACACTGTATCAAGCAAGTTGGTTTTCAGTTTGGAATAATCTTTTAAGCGTTCAGGCTTAACTGATAGAAATTTAAAGAAAAGGTCTTTGCTTTTCTTTTGTGTAACGCAGTATTTGAAGAATGAGCAGGTATTTTGTGCTGTGTGCGGCAATGGTGTCATTGGATTACATCCTGTTCTTGAATAAAGTGATCTACTTCTGTTTTTACAGATCTTTATTCCCATCTTACAAGGCCTGGCTCTAGCTTCCAAAGAGTGCTCCCTTGATAGTGACAATTTTAAATACCCCCTTATGGTAAGGACTGTTCATTTCTAGGAGCGGTTTCTTTATGATTACTGATAATTTATGTAGATTCTATATGAGGTAATGCACTGCAGCATTTGGGGGCTTTCTTTGCTTAATGGATTACTACTAAACTCTATGTTGGAAGCTTGATGTGGTATGAGGTGTGTAAAAGACCATTACAAATCCAGTAGTCTGAGGCCATTAATATCTTACCTTTAATGTACAGAGTTTGTATAGTGGGCTATTCAAATGTTTGTATGTATTGCTTTATTTAAGATTAATCATATGTATGGATTTCATCATGCATACTAGTTATAATGCTATGGATGGCTGTAAAATCCTGCTAAGCTCCTCCGAATTGAAGTCTGGGAAATAAGGCCCAGTATCCATACCAGTGTTTGGCAGACTCACTTTTGTATGTGGGAAACTAAAATATATTGCATTAAACCCAAAATTGTTTGAATTGGTTACTATTTGCTGTATGAAAAATTCATAATATTCATTGGCTGAAAAGTTGGAGGTTTTATTTTTAGTGTTTTTTAAGTGCATACTTTAGTCCCTAGATCTGCTTCCCTCCTACTGCTTTTATTGATAAAACAAAAAAGTCTTTTGAAAAGCATGCTCGACCACAAAAGAACAAGCTAAATTCTTGGCTAAATTGAGCGTTGTCAGGTAACACCTTTAGATTTTAGGATCTTCAGAGTATGGTGCCAAAAAAGGCTATTACATCTCAGATTTTATTTGTGCTTCAGGAAATTAGCTGGTTTGTGGCAAATCAAATTGGCTAAGCAACAGCGGTTCTTTTGCAAAAATAATAATTTTTGCTGGTTCTGTGTTTTCCTGCTCTTGTGTTATTCCCACCAGTTTAAATTGTGAACTGTTGCAAATCTGGCCACTGGCTACAAGGAAGGGCTACTTGAAAATGATACTCCATTTTGATCATCTCTAGTTGGCATAGTGTGCACTGAAAGGATGGAATAGTAGTTACTAGCTGTTGTATAATTGAAGAATGAGAACAGAGAGTACAGGAGAAGCGGGATATATGAAAGCCTACAGTATTTTTGTGTTTTCAGAATCATCTGTTATAACTGCTTGCTTTTTTCTGTGCTGCAGTTGAAAGTGAGTTAGAGATCTTGGATAGGATTCTTTGTTTCTGGCTTCTGTGTTCATCTGACATTTTTCCACTCTGATTCAAAAGACAAAGGCCTTGGTGTATGTATAGAACAATTGCTCTATTTATTATTGTTACTGACTTTTATGTGGTGGTTCAGGAGTCCAGCAAAGGCATTGTTATGTTCTGAACAAACAAACAATTTGCACAGCTAATTTTTGAAATAAGTGCAATAATTTATTATCCTGTGAGACGTGTTAGCTTTTTTGAGACAACTTGGAACAGATGTAAAAGCTAAAATGGGAGCAGTGTGTGCTCTAGCTCTTTTTGGAACTCTTCACCGTTGTGGAAGATGGAAATTTTTCCACTGATAAAGGGAAAAAGGTTTGATTCTTTCAGCAGTTTACCCAGTTAAGCTTGTTATTTGCAGACAGGTTACTTAGTAATTACACACAAAAGTATTTTTTCTTGGGATTTCTTTATAGGCACTATGTGAACTTTGTGAAATCAAGTTTGGGAAAACACACCCTATGTGCAGTTTGGTAAGTTCATCCAGTCTGGGGTTTGGTTTCTTTTTTTCAAGTTAAAAGAACCATGGAACTTTGTTTGTATGGTACAATCCCCATTGATAACGTTCTTCATAACACTAAACAGGGGCTACTGGAGTATTTCATGCTAAGCAATAGTTAAGTAAACTGGCAAAGGGAGTCCTTTTCCCTGAGAAGTTAGAAAAACTGTGGCACACATGACTTTCTCAGGTTGCTGGAGGACTGAGGAGATGTTTCCATTTAGCGGTTGGCATGGCTGGATGTTGAAGAATTGAGTGCATGTGGCGAACACTGAAAGTGACAGTGCAGATAAAGTAGCACGGCTGACATGGCAGCTTGGATTAACTTACTGTTTCTCCTGTTTCCTAGGTTGTCTCTTTGCCCTTGTGGTTGCCTAAATCTTTAAGCGCAGGTGCAGGAAGAGAGCTGCAGAGACTTTCCTATCTTGGAGCCTTCTTCAGTCTCTCCGTCTTTGCTGAAGATGACGTAAGTGTTACAGAAGGATGTTGATAGTAGTGTGGTGGGGTTTTTTGTTTGTTTGTTTTCCCCTTCCCCCATACATTTGCCAATATTCATTCTACTTTCAGAACAAAGTAGTTGAAAAGTACTTCTCAGGGCCTGCCATTACTCTTGAAAACACCAGGGTTGTTAGCCAGTCTTTGCAGCATTACCTGGAATTAGCAAGGGTAAGTGTTCTCATGTTTAAAAAAAAAAGTGCAAAATATTGTGGCTTTTTTTGGTTTTTGACACAAATGAAGAATATAATCTACAATAATCTAGTTTCTTTATTAAACAATAGATCTGTTAGGATATGGCTGAAGGGAATTAGGAAAGAAACATAATGCTACAAATATTTCTCTAAGGCTGTAAGCCAGTTTAGGAAATAACAGAACAGTTAGTCATGGGTTATAGTTCATGTTAAAGGATGAATAAAAAATGCATATCGTAGTTGTGTGTGTGTATTGCACTAGTCATCTCTCTATAATCTTTTCTGTAACTAATTTTGTAACTGTTATATGCATATAATGTTGACAGTAAGTCCACAACAGAAGTTGTAGTTAGTGTTGTGGAATTTGTAGAACATAGAAATATGGAGCAAAAGAAAGCAGGAATGCAACGTTGAGAAGTACATGCAATCTGACAGAATGTTTACTTGAAATTCCAGCAAGAGCTGTTCAAGATTCTACATAGTATTTTACTGAATGGTGAAACTCGAGAAGCAGCGCTCAATTACATGGCAGCTATTGTCAATGCCAACATGAAAAAGGCGCAAATGCAGGTAAATAAAGGGAACACTCTTCCTGTGATTCGTGGGCCTGGTCAATGCACAAATAGCACTAGATGGCTCATGCAATGGTGGCTTCTGAGTGGAGGACAAAAGCATTTTGAATGCCTACTACAACAAGCGAGAACCTCTCTCATCAGTCTTCATCTCTTTCAATACGTTTCCCGTTTCTGAAATTACTCAGTTTTACCTATTTGATCAGTTCGTTGTTTTCTTTCTTAGGACTGACATGTCACTTCATTAACAGGGATTCTATATTAAAAGTTTAAAGCTTTGTACTCCCACCCAGCCCTGTGCAATCCCTCTTCCCTGAATCTATGGGGGCTTCATTCATTCCAATTGGCTATGTTTAAAAAACTGATTTCCCAGCTGGTAAGTTGCTAGGCTTTGTTTGTATGGTTTCTGTAAAAGGGGTGATGCAGATATGAACTGGCATGGTTCCAGTGAAACAACAGGGATATTAATTTGCCATTGTTTAATTAACACATTGCACTCACTTCCTGTGATAAAATCTGTGCATGAATCCTGAACAACTGAAGTTTGCCTCATTGTTGTCTTCAAGTCCCTTTTTCAAAAGCAAACATTTGGAACTGTTACTATGAACATTTCTGTAAAGTTGCAGTGAAGAGGTAATAGAACCTTTACACAAGATAAAACTCAGGAATTGAAGCTCAGCAGCTCTTTGAAACTCTGCTGTTGCTGTCTATATCTGTGGCAAACCATTCCTGAAAGAGGCCCTTTTAAGCCCTTTTAATTTCTAACATACTTTACTACTACTTTTTATATGTTTGTTTAGTGTTCTTGAGAATGTCTAGTTGAACCATAGAGACAGATAATATGTAAGTTAGTAAGTGACCTTCCTGTTATCACAAAGGTCTCCTTACAGGTCCATGTTCTTTGTCATTTCTGCCTTTTCTTGAACTTGCATACTTCATTTATGTTGAGTACTGTCAAAGCAACAGAAAATACCCTTGTACTTCAAAGCTTGTGTCTTCAACTATTTACTTTCTCACCCCACAGGCAGATGATCGTTTGGTATCTACAGATGGCTTTATGCTCAACTTCTTATGGGTACTACAGCAACTAAGTACGAAGATAAAGCTGGAAACGGTTGATCCCATGTACGTATTTCATCCCAGGTGTCGTATTGACCTCCCAACAGATGAGACAAGGGTGAAAGCAACAATGGAGGATGTTACAGCCTGGATTGCTGAACTTTGTGAGTACTCTTACTGAGAGATGTCAAGCATTTACTGTGCCTTCTGATTTTGATACTGTGGAGGTGCATGGAAGTACTTGATTTCAGCAAATAATGCCCCTAGTCATAAACATGTTTTCTTGATGCTGTCTGCTCTTACTTGTTTTAAAGAAAGTTGAGTTCAAGGTCTCGCCCCTAGATAAAGCAGTTCATTTTTTTAATTTATTCACCTATACTGCTTGTTTGTTTGTTTTTCTAGACAGAGATCCGTCTCCATTTTCTGAGCCGAAATTCCCAACAGAATGTTTCTTCCTAACCCTGCATGCCCATCATCTCTCAATCCTGCCAAGCTGCCGTCGGTACATACGTAGACTGCGGGCCATCAGGGAGCTCAACAGGTTAGAAGTTGTTAATGGTCTGCTGCATCAGAGAGCACTAGTGTCCTAGCAATGTCATCTTCTGATCATGGTGGCAAGTCCTATAAACTTGACAGAAATTAAAGTGACAATTTGGGTAAAACTGTTGCTAAGTACAGATAATGTTAACTGCTTGTTCATCTGCTGCTTTTGGCCCTCTTAGATTTTTTGCTTATGTTGAGGGAGGAAAATAATAGGAATCAGGAATTTAAATAATAGTGGGATTGAGGATACTGGTTACACAAGGCAGCTGAAATTGGTGAGAAGACCGTTCTGTTTAAAAGAATTCAATTATCTTCAGAGCATTTTAGGATTCATGATGTTACTTAACACTGTTTATTATAACTTCATCTGCGGTGTGGTGCTTGACAGTGTGTGGACATCGGTGCCTCAGGCTCCTTGGCGTAGCTGTAGGAGTGCATACAGAGTTACGTGTCTGATAATCAAGTCATTGTAGATGCCTTGTGATTTCAGAAACAAGACGTTGTTAGTTGGTGCCTGTGCTGTTTTCTGTGTCCTGGAGGATATTTACCTTTTCCCCTTTGGCTTCTGAGGTGGGATACTTGTTGTACTCTTGGGGAGGCTTCAGCAGTAAACTCTTAAAATTGTTGAATTATGAGTAATTCAGCATGTGGTTTATAATTTTAAAAATTTATAAATAAAAGTTGTGATGTTGGCATGAAGATATTGCTGTTTTCCATTTCTCTTGGCATAAATTCAAACAGACTATTATAGTTGCTAAACCTCGAAGAACAGTCTTGTTAAAATTAGAACAGATTTTTGTATCATCAGTATTTCCATTGTTTATAATTGCACTCATTGCATTTTGGTAAATGTTCCTTGGCAGTAATACCATGAGTTCATCACAGGATTTTTGGACTGCATTCGTAGTGATTTCATTTTTAGTTTTTAAAGCACATGCAGGCCAAGAACCTGGGAACCTGCAGAGAATGGAGCGGAAAAAGTCAGTATATCTTGCAGAAAAAACAGTGTTTTCATGTAAACCAGCCTGTGGATTACTTGTAAATAAGCCATACATTTGGCTAGAGAAAGGAGTTGCTTCTTTTTCCTTATTTAGAATTGTTGCGAAGGAGTTGCTTATGCAGCAATCTCCCATCTAACGGTGCGGAGTGAAGAGCTCTTGGTTTTTACTGACATCAATAGGTGCTTCGTGTTCAGCGTTTCCCATGAATTGCCGAGTTGCTTGCAACACTGGGCAACGTAATTAGATGCTGGTAATAAAGAAATCAGACTGGATATTTTTCTGCTGTTGGCAGCGACTGATGTGGAAGAGAATTCGTGCTTAGAGGAGGGATGAAAAGAGACCGTATTCATATAGTTCAGTATGTGGAGTTTTGTTCTAATCCATTGCCCTTCCTAAAAAGGATTAAGATACAAGAATATGTAGGGATTTTTTATGTAAATGGTGTGTGTGTAATGTACATTTAAGTTCTCTCTGCTGTGGGGCAGGGTGAGAAGATGGATAAGGCAGGGGAGGTAATGTCAACCACCTTGATTTACAGGTCATTTTACTGACGGGGAGACTATAGACTATTCATGTATTGTGCTCCTCTGCAAACCTGAATTTTGTGGGGAGTGGAGCGTGAGAAGGGTAGAACAAAGCTGCGAAATATCACTTACAGTAGTGGAAAGTGGGAAGATACACAGGATGCAGACTTGTGCTTTTCTTGGGAAAGGGAAGGTGTTTCTAACAAGTTCTGTTGTCAGCCACTTTTTTCTTCCTTAGCTGATTGTTTTCCAGTTTCCAGTTTCTGATATTAGAAGATGAGTGAGATCTCTAAATATCCTGCTGCTAACTGGACCAGCCCTTCTTTTTGCTAGGGTTCATTTTAGGGTTAATTTTAAAGACATCCTTTTAACCTTCCTTAAAGTGCCTGTAGACTTCAGTGTGAAAAAAGATTAAAGGCAAATACTGTTGTTTTTTTAATACAGTAGATAAAATTAATTTGTCAGGCAGGATAGAGCCCTTCTGTATTTTGTACTTTTTTTTTTTTTTTACTGTTCTGATGTGTCTGACAGGCATGTATGTTGGAGCCAGTGTGTGCAATGCCTTTGAATGCACACTGTGCAGCTTTCAGTCTGCATTTGGAAAATCGATTTATTTTTCTTGTTATGACAGTGGGTAACTTCTGTGAAAATGATTAGCTCTGTCCCCCACTTTTCTTCTCAGTATTTTCTGGGTATTCAGCAGGTTGAATGCCGTGTAGATGGCAGTACCTATCCCCTCTGTCGTGATGACCACTTGTTGCATATGGTTTTCAGGACTGTTGAAGATCTGAAAAACAATGAAAGTCAGTGGAAGGATTCTCCTCTGGCTACCAGGCATCGAGAAATGCTGAAACGTTGCAAGACACAGCTTAAGGTTTGTAAGTGGTTCAGTTCTCAGCTAAGTGCCTTTGTCAGCCTGTCTGTATGTTTACTTTCTGTCCTAATGTTGAAGTGGAACTTCCCACTGATGCTTCTTGAAAGTGGTGGTTTTGAATCGATGAACCATGCAAGTACTACAGTAGATGGTCATGACACAATTTAACATTAATTGTGAATTTAAAATTCAAAGTAACACCAAGATTAACTTAGGCAGTATTCCTCAGAAAGAAGAAAATACCACTTTTGTTGGAGAGAGAACAAGCAAAGGGACTGTGGCTTGTTTGGGAGTAGTTGTGCCTGCACAGTCTGTGCCCAAGATGGAGATGGAACTCTGAAGTCCCTAATCTCATGTAGAATTCTTGCAAAGATGAGTATGCTGGTGTCCTCTCTTTTGAAGGTCTGTCCTGCTTAGCTCTTCCTAGTATAAATTGACATAAATTTTCTGAGCTGTATCACCAAAATTACTTTAAATGCACATTTTCCCACTTTGATAGCTCTGTTATTTCTTCCGTTGTTCCCCTAAAGCTTGTACCTCTGTCCCTGTACCTTTGAATTGTGTGCGTGTTTTTCTTGAGATGTTGGGGTTAAGTTCACTATTTTCTTCAAATAAGAGCGTATTTTGAGAAGAGACCATTGTATAATTGTCATAATTCACAGATATATTGATTAGCTTGGATAGACTTGACCTTCCTTTCATGTTGTCTTGCCCTGGATTAGTTTTTGTATGCATATTCTGCAGAAACTGGTGAGGTGCAAGGCTTGTGCAGATGCTGGTTTGCTGGATGAAAACTTTCTCAGGAGATGCCTGAATTTCTATGGCATGGTGATTCAGCTGATGCTTCGTATTCTTGACCCTGCCTATCCCAAGTGAGTGTCAGGATTGTCTGTGTAAATTGTGTCAAAGATATTTCAGGTCGTGTTAGAATGTTTATGGAATTTAGCAGTTCTTGAATAATTTTTTTTTTTACAGTGTCTGCGTTCTTATGTATTTGTTACTTTATGTCAGTGACATAAATTCTTGCATAGAATATATGTCTTTATAGTTTAAGGTTCAGCTGTGGGAGAGCAACCATCGGGTATTTTTAGTACACTTGAAGTACTGACATGGATTTTTAAAAACTCACTTTCAGAACTCTTGTAAAGCATTCCCACAGGAAAATTCCATTAGAGAGCTTGTGACAGTTTCTACTTAACCCTGCTACTTTACTGTCCTGTTTATTGTCTCTTATTCTACAGCATAAAATTGCCTTTAACTCCTGAAGTTCCGAAGGTATTTGCAGCATTGCCAGAGTTTTACGTGGAAGATGTTGCTGAATTTTTATTTTTTATTGTACAGTAAGTAAAGTTATATCTAAAGGAAATTTGTACTACTGTTCACCCCTGTAACAGGTGGTGTGCACATAAATTTAGGGTGCAAAAGTAGTTTTGTAGCTATTCTGTAGTTAATATGTCCTGTTTATATGTCCTGTAATAATGTTCTATTTTTTAACAATGGCCATAAGATTATGGCATTGGCAGGCATTGCTGCCGACAGAATGCCTCGATGAGCTCCAGAGTCCCTTCTAACCTCATTTTTTCTTGCAAGAAGGTTGAAGCGTTTTTGGTTCCCTCCTCCCAAGAATTTTCCTTGTGGCTTGCAGTTTGCCGAGTCCTTCTGATCTCATGATATGTTTAATCATCACTAGAATAATATTTTTAAAAAGTCATAGCTTAGTAAGTAGAAAATTCTCCCATTTATAAACTTGCTGGGATGAAATGCATTGGTATAGTTTTAGCAGTTTAGATGGGCATGAATGCTATTCAGATGTCATCCTGGAGTTGTGAAGCTGGTCACTTTATTCCCGATATGTGCTTTCAAACCCAGACTTCGCTGTGTTGTATGATGAGGCTTTTGCTTTCCTGAGATGCTGTTACAGTGGTACTTCAAGGCAAATTTGCTATTATGTGCAACAAAAGAATATGATAGTGTTTCAGGCTAAAATTCAGCTTCCAGTAGTGAAGAGCTGGCAGGACCTTTTGGAAGAGTAAGAATCTGGTTTCTGTAGAGAAAGATGGGGAATTACGATAAAATGACTAAACTTTTCCTGTTGCTAATGAATGCTGTGAACTTACTTGATGTACATGATAAATCTTCTCTGGAAAACACAGGGCTGGCGTTTTTCATTTTGTTTTGCTTATTTCCCTCTTTTCAGATATGCTCCTCAGGTGCTTTACGAGCCCTGTACTCAGGACATAGTGATGTTCCTTGTTGTGATGCTGTGCAACCAGAACTACATCCGAAATCCGTATTTAGTAGCCAAGCTGGTTGAAGTGATGTTCATGACAAATCCAGCTGTTCAGCCCCGGACACAAAAGTTCTTTGAAATGATTGAGAATCACCCTCTCTCCACTAAATTGTTAGTCCCCTCCTTGATGAAGTTTTACACGGGTAAGTGCTTTGCCTATAGTTCACTGGGTGTACAGTAAGCAAGGAGTATTACAAGGCAAAAGGTTGGTTGTAGTTGTTTTAACATTTAAGAAAAAAAGGAAAAAAAAAAACCCACTCAAAAAAAAAAGTTAGATCTTGGGTCTTGTAAAGATGAGGCTTTGTTGCTCAGGAATCAGGGGAAAGAGCATTAGATGGAACCTTGAGAATTCTAACCCTTCTGCAAGCTTCTGTGCACTGACAACTCTAGTGCCGTAGATTGACGTGACGATTGTTTTTGTGGTGTTTAGACTCCAAAATGGAAGGGGTTTGTTTGTTTTGTAAGGGATTATTCGGATTTTAAAACTTCTGACTGGTTTTACTAGTCCCATAGACTGGGATGCTTCAGAAGGGCTTTGTACCCACAGAAAAAACTATTTTTGCAGCATTTCCAGAGTTTTCTTATTATTGACATTTCAGACTGTGGGATGAAGAGCAGAGTGGCGTTGAATAGAACAGAAAGTTTTGTTTTCCAAGGGTTTTTCTTCGGAAATAAGCGTGGTTATGCATTGAAAAATGGACAGTGCTGCTGCTTTTAATTGGGATTAAGATGGTGACTTCTGAATTGGAATTGAATTTCATCTGTTAACGCTTGGTGCTTGAAGCTCATCACACTGGAGGCAGCAGGGGAGAGATGTAGTGTGTTTGCACGTAAATCCTGGTGGGAAAGTTTTGATTTCAAGTCTGGGATCTGTTTTTGTTTTCAGATGTTGAACATACTGGAGCCACTAGCGAATTCTATGACAAGTTTACAATCCGCTACCATATCAGCACCATCTTCAAAAGCCTCTGGCAGAATATAGCTCACCATGGTACATTTATGGAAGAGTTCAAGTGAGTAGGAAATGGTGTATGGTGCTGCTTACTGTTATGCAAGCTGCTCAGGCAACGACCTGAGGAGGTCATTACCATTGGGAATGGGTGATGTTGTTTTCCGTTGAATCTTAAATGGCAGCCCCTTCCAGTAGATCTGGAGTGTTTCTGAACTGAGCTCTGGACACCACAATCAACTTGGCTTGGGGAATGGGATCATTACTCAAAATACAGAGTGCAGAAGGAGTGTTGCTGGGGTTACAGTCTGGTCTGTGCACCCATCTACTCTGCCGTGATAACTGTGTTTCAATGTTTTCAGCTCTGGCAAGCAGTTTGTTCGCTACATCAACATGCTGATAAATGACACAACTTTCTTGCTGGATGAAAGTCTGGAGTCCCTAAAACGTATCCATGAAGTGCAAGAGGAGATGAAGAATAAAGAACAGTGGGACCTGCTGCCTAGGGTGAACAGAGCTCTTTTTCAAAGTGCCCTTTACTTATTTTTAACTTTCTAATACAAGAGCATTAAAAAAAACTTTTTAATAAGGGGCAGCACCAAAGAGCTGCTCGTAAGAAGTTCTTGATGCTTTTTCTTGCTGCCAATATTCTGGATGATACTCTGCAAAAACATCACTGCATAGTTAACGTTGTGGCTGGCAAAGAGTGTGATGGGAAGTGGTAATAGTGTAAAGGTTTAAATTACTGTGCACTTAATTCTAAGTGGAGAAATTGAGGCTTTAACCTTCTTGAAGGAGGTTTTAGAAGATGCTCGCCAGTTGAATTGACTTCAAGGAAAAGAAGCTTTTATTTTGTTAAAGCATTGATCTGGGGTAGATTCAGTGCAGACAATTAGAGTCCTGTACATCAGACCTTAGTCTGACTAAACAATTATGTGTGTTGACCCACCAATGTCAGGTATTTCTATTTTAAAGTTATTGATTTTAAAAAAAGTTTGAAAAGCTATAGAGATCTTGTTTGTTAAACTTATTCTGGTTTACTCTTCTGAAGCCTTTGTTCCTGTTTATGCCTATTACCAAGGTAAAGCCATTTCTGTAGTGACAAAATGACCTGGACATCATCTACAGATCATTCCAGTGTGGAGTGTTTATTACTTATGATGGTGCATAAATTGGAGAGAACCTCACTTGACTCTCAAATCCCAAGCTGATTTTGAAGTATTGGCATTGGGATGGAAAGGAAGCATAACCCAGTTCTGTGGCTGTGAGGAGCAGTTGCAGGATTTAAACAGACTCAATAACCATAGAGTTTTGTGATACCATTTGCATCCATTTTTAGTGTTGCAGAATTCTGGAAAAATGACGCAGACTTTTGCTTAGTATTAAGTAGTAGAAGTGAGCTGTACCCTAAAAAATGCATCGCATCTAGATCTGAATTGCAGTCTGTTCTTTTGTCTGTCTAGATCGTGTTAGCTTTATGGCTGTTAAGATTTTGATTGGTGATGATGTAGGAAATTCTGTGGACTTGTAACCACTGAATGTTTATTTTGTAGGATCAGCAACAGGCTCGGCAATCACAGCTAGCTCAGGATGAGCGGGTGTCTCGTTCATATCTTGCCCTGGCAACAGAAACCGTTGATATGTTCCATATCCTTACCAAGCAGGTTCAAAAACCTTTTCTCAGACCTGTAAGTCCTGCTCAGATGTAACTTGGTTTCTAGCTTCTGTAACAGCTCTAATATTGGATAATATCCTGGAAATGTTTGGTAGCCCTCTGTCTCCATTCTCCTCCCCTTTCTCTGACTCACTGAAATACAATTGCTGTTGAAGTTACTTGATGTTAAGAGCGTTACCTTAGTCACTGAGATGGTGTAGTCCTTCCAGACAGAAGCTGGTTGTATTATTTTCTTTTTAATGGAAAGCATGCATAAAGAAAAGACACTTCCTGCAAGCCTACAAAACGATCATTTTATTAGTTAATAATTTCTGATCTTGCTGTACGCAAATCTAGTGGTAATCTTCTTTATCATTGCCTTCATGCTGTGATCTGTGTTTTACTTTGGTCTTGTAGGAGCTTGGACCGCGATTGGCTGCTATGTTGAACTTTAACTTACAGCAACTGTGTGGCCCCAAGTGCCGTGACCTGAAAGTCGAAAACCCTGAGAAATACGGGTTTGAACCAAAGAAGCTGTTGGACCAACTGACTGACATTTACCTGCAGCTAGATTGTGCTCGCTTTGCTAAAGCAATTGCTGATGACCAGGTGAGCTCCAGAAAGACGAGAGGGGGAAGGGCAAAAGCACTGTGGGCAAACACAGCTTTGCAGAACACTCTAGCAGAGGTTTCATCTTACTCACAGGCTGCCACCCAGTTTCTGTCATATATGTTTGCAGTTTGTTTTCTTTCAGCAGATGGTCTCTGTGTCTCATGCTGTCTGCTCTTTGTAGACGGGTATGTTTTCAAAGTGTTCTGCAAACCTACAAACACACATAAACATCTATAGCACTTCACACACATAGGAAGTTTCCTGAGCATCAGTTGCTTATAGCTACAGCCTCATTGCAAATTAGCAGAAGTACTTTCTCCTAATACTGCAAGTGGGAAAACTGAAGCATACAAAGAGTTTTGACTTCCTCCCGACTTCCTCATCAAGAACACATGAAACAGGCAGAGCTGGGACTGAGAGTAAGAGCCTCATTTAACAATCCAAAGGTCGTTCTCTAGACTGACAGTTTCCAAATCATTTTCTGTTTTAATTCATTTTATTAAATGGCTGTGTAATAAACTGACAAAACACAGCATACATGAGACACCTTTGAACTCTTCAAGGTAGTCTTCAGAGCAGAATGTTAATTTTTACGATAAGTTCTTGCCTCTATGTTCTTGTGAAGTTGTCAAACTACTGAATCATACCTCCATGCCTGTGTCTTATAATACAAACTTCTCAAAATCTAGAGGGGAAAAAAATGTTCTGAGTGGCTACTTGAAACTCTGGTGGAAGCTGGTGTACAACACGTCAAGCTGTATTTGCATGTCTAGTGAAGCAGAGGTATCAGAGTAACTCATGATCTTTTTCCTGTAATTATTTAAGTTCTGATAATTGTGGATAATATCAGTAACACTTCTGAAACAGACTTTATGTGTTTGCATGTGTATAATGCGCACGCAGTCTATTTTTTATACTGTTCAGTATAAATGAAAGTGAGAATGTTATCCATCATTTTCATTGATCCTAGCCACAGCAAAATGCAGAGCAATGACGTAGGGATTAAAAAGAAGCCTGCTGGTGTGGGAACTGGAATAAAGCTTAATTAACAAAGTAGCCTTTCATAAAAAGGGGGGGGG
>Ga0065711_1031349_pt1 | contig 29906 bp, 15 predicted proteins | sample Hoacrofraction12_FD_59098 | JGI IMG/M metagenome (GOLD analysis project Ga0065711, IMG submission 59098) | Hoatzin crop microbial communities from Cojedes, Venezuela - Epithelial fraction 12 v2 (version 2) | ecosystem: Host-associated > Birds > Digestive system > Esophagus > Crop | place...
GGGGGGGGGGGAGATCTTCGAGCAAACATAGGATCTACACATTCCTGTTTCTGAAGATATGTTCATTAAAATAATTTTATTTCCCAAGTGGATCTTAACCTGATTTTCCCATCCTTTCTTTTGCTCTCCTAGGTTATCAAATTCTGTTCTTTGAAGGATGTCTATGGCACGCCTTGACCAGTAATAGCCCACACACTTCAGATGACATAACAAGAACCTTTAAACACCTGAGACCATACAAGCATTGCTTCAGTGGGCTAGACCAAGAATTGATTTCCAATAGCATCATTAGTGGATGGTTAGGGCATAGTTACGAATGACATGGCACACAGAGGGTGATCCTTTCCTGACTCCATCCTCAAACCAGCTACAGAAGGTCAGCATTATTCTCTTTTAATGTCAGACAGCAACTTGGTGAGCAAAATCTGAAAACAGAATCCAGGAGCTCAAACATAAATTGAGTCTCCTTCTCTAAAGGGTGCAATCCATGTGTCTCAGTATGCTTGGCTTAGATCTTCACTGCCATGCTAACCCAGGTGATCAGCACAGAACAGGACAGAAAGGTAGATGTGTTGTTCCCACAACTGTTGAGCCCAGAGTGTGAGACAGCATCTACTGTCCTCAGCAGCACATGTGCACTTGGGGCAGGAACTGCAAGAGCAGCCACACTGCTGCAAAGCTCTTCCATCCCCACTGAAGCCTAATTATTTAACTGCATTGGCAGAGTTAAAACAATCCCACCCTTCCATGCAAACCAATTATAGCATGAGAAAACGCTCGTCCATGTATGACTATTCCTGCTCCAGACAAGAGCGTGCTCTGCAGCGGTATAAAGCATGCCTGTAGAGCCAGAACTGCAGCCATAATGGCAGTTGCACCCAAATAACTATGTCAAATAAAAAAAAAAAAAAAGACAAGACAAGACAAGACACAGCACGTGAAAATGCTGGATGGGTTCATCTGTCATTCTAGCTAGTGTTCCAAACGGTGACATGCACCCAACGCTCCTGTCTGCGTGGGCTGGCTGGCTGTGACGGTTTGCTCATTCAGCCATCTTCTTGTACCAGCAGCCCCCTGCCCAGCTGAGTGTGGGTCTAACTCAGCCCGTCCCCGAGAGGGTCCCAAAACCACTTCCGCAGAGGGAAGGACGTGATGCAGAAGCTCTGGCTGCCTGCAGTATTTTTAAAACACACTTTTTTAATGACTAAGAGAATGTGAAAATGCACGTGCCAGCAGCTCTAAAACGGCTTCTACACGTTCTTAAGCACGTGTGAACTTTCTCACATCCAGATCCTCTTCCTACCAACACCAGGGGCAAAACCTTAAGTAAATTCCCCTGGAGAAGGACTACACTACCTGCAGTTCTACTTTAGTGTGTCTAATTGAATCATTATAGAAAATCAATGATTTTCCTGCCCCTTGCTACCCAGCCAAGGTACCACAATGGCCTATGAGAGGGCTGTCACTTCATTTCCTCACCAAGCCAGCAAGCACAAGCTTAAATCAGCCCAAGCTGATGGGGCTGACTCTGCTTGGCCAGGGAAGCCACCACATACAATCCAGAGTGGCAGAAGCGACTGACTTTTGGCTGGGCCATTTCCCTTTCTTCTGGCTTGGAAGGTTACATGAACAGCTGACCATGTGCACAGCAGACCTACTGGGTGCTGCAAGCTGCCCCTTTGGATGGGGCTGGCAGCCACAGGGCTCCTCCAGCTCTTGGCTTACTGCTTCAAAGCTGCCCAGTGGGCACTGGATACAGCCTCTGTGGATTCGTTACTCTGAAACACAATCAAGTGACCTGCTGTAGCCAGCCTGGTGCACTGCAATATTAAATGAGTCTTGGTCACTTTTCCATGTCTCTCATGCATAAAGTCAACCACCCCTCCCGCCCCCAAACCACTGACCTTGTTCCTAAACCCACAGCAAAAGCACAGAAACGCACTGACACAAACAAGGTCACCAGCAGAACATTTTCTTATTCATTAAATACTTCAAAAACACAAGCAAAAATAATCTGTGGTTAATTTCATAAACACTCATAGCTCAAAAGCATTGTGCCTGTTTAAACTAAACAACAACAGACAACTTGAAAAAAAAAAAAAAAAGCATTCCCACCACAGGCTTTTTTTTGGTAATTCATCTTCATTAGGACAGGGATCTCTCATCTTTATGTTTATGTGGGTGGTTTTCCTCCACTAAAGTTACAAGCCATGCTAAACCAGGGCAGATTTATATGTAGTCTTTGCTCTAATTTTCTGCAGATTTCTGTGGAGTCATGTTATTGTATGACAGGACAGTAATGAATTAGTTGAGGAGCTCTAACTGGGAGCACAACATCTGCAGGATGAGTACATTTCAATCAACCTTTGTGGCAGATGCTGTTGACATGGATGGTGTATTATACACTAACCTAATTATTACGCATTCTTGGTGTAGTTCTCTTTAATTAGAGCAGAATGGCTGTGGTTTCATGTGTGTGACTCAGAAGCATTGTGCCCATCCAAAGAAAAGCTGTGTCACTCGTGTTTAAACACGCTTGTTGCTGTCCCAGAAAGCAGGGCACTTTCTCCTCTGGGCAAAAAGTAAACTTCAACAGACTTGCCTTGAACGTGTCTCTAATTTTAAGCCCCACACCTGCTCCCCTGGTGAGGCACAGGGACACAGGCAAAATCAGGGCATCTGACTGTGGCCCCATGCAAACAGCACAGAATCAAATTTTACTACCCAGCTGTAGTTACACGGGGGAACTGTTTTGAAGAAAATATGCTGCTAGGAAGAAATTATTTTGTAAAATAGTTTTTAATGAAGCAATTAGCCTTTAAAACTCTTTCAGGAAATCTCATTGGTTGGTATCTGTCATTTATCTTCTAAGTTTTGTCTTTAGCTTTATTGGTATTAATCACTAACGGGGAGGAGGAAATATTTCCACAGTGTATGAAGTTACCTTCTCTTAAACTAAACATTATGGAAATTGAACTGTAAATAAGAGGAAAATAATCTTTCTCCTGAGATACAGAATATGAAGGAATGAAAATGAAAATAGAAAAATGCACTTTACCACCCAGAGAGGAAGTCGTCTGGGGAAATGATTTGGCATCACTGCTTTCACAGTATGGACATTTCCTCTACAGCAAGGCATGCTTCCAAGTCTTAAAGAGGCTGATAAAGTTAAAAGGCAAATCAGCACTCCCAGTATGATATAGGTGTCTAGAGGCACTATGCCAGGGTTCCACTGGCAGTTATTTATTTGCGTTACTGTCGCATCTAGAAGCAGTAGTCCCAGACTTGAACCCCACTGTGCTAGTGGTTGTAACCACACAAAAGAAAGACATAGTCACTACAGCTTGCAATTCAAGTATGCATAAACAGGAAAATCAGACTGATGGGAAAGCACCAGAATGAGATAAGTATACCAATCAACATGTTGTCCAAATTGTCTGTACAGTGCACAAATAATCTGAAAGAGAATTATGAAAATTATCTGAAGATGTTCACAGAGAGCTCTTCTTAGGCACAGAAATCCTGTACCGCTAAAGGATCTCTCTATGCTGCAGGTGATGCCCTGGTGGACTGCTAATGCCTATGTCAGTGTGAGCTTAGCAGAGCAACAGGAAGGTGCCACATTCATACAGATGATCCCTGCTAACAGGTCCTTCCATAGGAAAAGTGCACCCTGGAGCCCTGGGAAAAAGCTTCCTGGGCAACAGATCTAGCCAATATTTTCTGATGCATATGAAGCCCAAGGGAGAATGGACCACAGACAGCTTGAAATCAAATCTCCTCCAGGAACCACTTTTTACAGTGAAAACAGATTAATCGAAAAACTCAACCCTGAGTGCTTGTTTAGTAACTTTAGAAGAGCAAGGTCCTATCCCTCTGCTAATCTACGAGTCATGCTTTCACAAACAAGGACAATGAGAGGCAGGGATAGAAAACAGGCAATAAACTCCTTCTGTAAATAAAACCTCCAGCACCACAGCATATCCTTATATGCCTCACCTCTGCTACGCATCGTTGTTGGGGCTTCCTTCAGGGTTGAAATTAAACAGCCCCACAAATTACTTTCAGTGCTAACGTCTGGTGCTCAGACATGAGAGACCAGGCACTCCTGACCCTCCAAGCACACAGCTTTAGCAGGCTTCCTCCTATCGGCTGGGGGAAATAAGCACCAGGGGGGCAGTGGTCATTTTGAAGTATCCATTCTCGAAGAGACTGATATTCCCCCTCCTCAATACACCCTTCACTCCCACTTTTAATGAACAGGAGTAGTAGTTTCACAGCTTCCTCTTTCTGCTCAGTGCACATCTTGAGGGAACTGAGAGGTCAAAAGCCTCCATTCCCTACTACTGCTTCATAAACAATAAAGGATCAAAACATACAAAGAGTAAGATAAGCCCTTCTTTAACATTTTGGATCAAAAATGTTTGCCCTAAAGAGCATCCTTGGACACGTGTCTCTGCTGTTTCTGTCACAGCTGGGACTTTTGCTGCCTGTTCAGCAGATAGTCGTACTAGAGCAAAACATGGGCAACAGCAGCCTGTGGAACATGCTGCAGAGGAAGACAAAAGTGTCCATTCACCAAAGGGACCATTTGCTTTCCTATCCCAATGGCATGAGCTAACACATTTGCTCTGAATGTTGCTGTTATGCTGCTAGTTGCATGCACAGTTCCTAATCCTTCAACTAGTTCTGTACATTTGCGGTGAATTGCATTTTAAAATTACAATTTGAGTTCAATTATGTCCTCCAAGCTAATAACTCCTTGCCTAAAATTAATTTCTGTTTCTGTTTTCATTTTGTCTCCTCATTTTGAGTAACAGGATAACAGAAGATGGCTAAAAGGACCTTGCTGAACAGTTTTCAGTCTGTCTTTGCTTAAAGATTTCCACAAAAACTGGAGATGAGCAAAGAACAAATAATTCCCTATTACAGCAGTGAGTTGAAGTGGGAAGTTAGGTCTGCTCGCTCCAGGTGAAACTCTGACTAGTCTGTATTTTAGCAAAGCAAAGGGAATGCAGAATGTGTAGGCATACCAAAATTAGCTTTAAGCTACCAAATGTGGGTACAACTAGCTGCAAGTATGTCCTGTGTAGGTCTCCAGACCCTCTTTCAGGAGCTAACCTATACAGAAGCCTGCATTGCCCTGTCTTCACTAATAAAGGTATTGGCATTAGCTACACAACAGCCCATGTGCATTGCAGCCACACTTCAAACTCCACCGTCAGCATCCTCCCAGATGGCTCTGTATTAAAACCTTCTTACTGAGATTGATTTTTTGTAAACTGCTTATACTTGCCCAAAAGTAAGCATTAAAAAGACATGTATTTCTTAACACCTGCAGCTACTACTAATCCAGTTGGTTGGATGTGCACAGCCAGCTCTCCCCTGTTGTACACTGTAATTTCGAAAGGAAGAGAGAAGCAGACTTATCTCTGGCAATCTCTCAAGTGCAAGTCACTCTCACCTCCAATCCTGGCTCCAAAGCCCATTCCAAGCCTCTGCCGTACAGGTATGCTGTTCAGACTTGCAGGCCATTAGCAAAGGGGCAAAGCTGGCTCCTTTGAGACGGATAACAAATCAGCTTGTTGTCTGACTGCTTCTATTAAGCAATGTGCCAATTAACTCGACATTCAAAATGTTAGGACAAAGTCATTCTGAGCATGGATCTTGGATTCAGACCTTCCCCTCCTCACCCCCTGCTTTAAAAAAAACCAAAATAAAGCCCTAGTATTTAAAACTAATCAGTCTCTCTAAATCCCTGCCAAATACCTGTTTATGCCGTGAGCAAATAATTACTTGTCTACAAGGAAGAAAGTATTAATTAAGAGTATTCATCAGACTCCTATTCTATAGGGTTTATCTGCCACAGGTGTCAGCCAGAGGTGAGAGACGGATTAGTGTACAATCAAAGGATTTCTAATTTAAATCTCCTCCTTGCAGTTAGCTGTTAATAACAAAGTTGTCACCAAAAGAAAGAATTTAATAGTTTTAATTGTGTTTAATTACTTAGAAACTCCTGGAAAATGGACCAGCTTGGTTGTAGTATAAAAATAGTAATAATGAAAAAAGCAAAGCTACAAACACCTGGGCCACATGTTTGAACAAAGAGTCTGTGAGAATAATCATTCTTTGGTTGTAACATTTTATACCTTGATCAGAATTCGAGACATGAACAAGGCTTTCCCATAATAATGGGAAATTAACCATGTGCATCAGTTCTAGTACAAGTAAGTCCACACTTTTTAGAGGAAGAGAACACATTTAGCTCTTTTACTACACGTAAGTTGTTTAGCTTGCAATTTCATCTTTTTAATAGACACAGGCTACAGCTAGACCTAGCTTCTCAAAGGTTTTCAAGTCAGAGTGGGTATTTGTGAGCAAAGTTGTTTTAAGTAAGCAAAGTACCTCAGGAGCTGAAACCCATTTTCAGAAGTGACTTACTCAAGTGACTACACTTCAGACTTTTTAAAACAGGATTGTCCTTTCACAGATAGAATCACTTGGGTTTTCAGGCTCTAAACTTTTTTCTCCAAAAATGAAGACATATTGTTTTATCTAAATGTTGATATATCCAGGTTTATTAGACAATCTACTAAATTTAAATGAATAGTGTCTACTGTCATCACAGTGTGACTTTGTGAAAAGTCCATGTTAGATGGAGACCAAATATAGTTGAATCCTTTTTCTTCAGATACAATTTCATATTCACCCTTACTGTGACTTGAAAGGTACTTCCAAAATATTGCTTATTATTTACTGAATTATTCTCTTTTTACTGGCATGTACCTGTTCAGAAATGGTTGGGGACTACACCTTGGAAATTATTCCAATAAGCAAGTGTGCATGTCAGTCACTAAATCCTCACATTCAAGAGCACATGGAGGTTGAAAAGGTTCTCCTTCCTCTCTGAACGAACTATTCTTAGGGACAAGCAGAAATGACTACTCTAATTTATCCAGTGTCTGAACCCGTAAGTTCTGAAATGGATTCCAGTCCTGTGGGAATACTGTATTTAAATACAGGTTAAAAGCTGGGCCATGACACTTGAGAACAAATGGGAATTATTTTTATTCAGTAGTACAAACGGTTCATGACCGAAAATCTACAAATAATTTCTTTTTAATATATAAGCCATAAATGTCAAAAGAGGGATTGGTATTTAAACCAAATATGTCTTCATTTCCTTCCCCTCAACACAGGAAAATCACTGTATTTCTATACATAAGCCTTTGATAGCTCTGTGAAAAACACAAAACTCCTGGAAAAACTGGTGGAAACACATCACAATGCATGATCCTCAGCAAAATTGCATATTTCGCACATGCAACTTCCTAACACAGGTTATGTCCCTTTGGCTTTTTAAAACTATTTTTCGCTTAAAATCAAGTCATGATTCAGTGATACTGGAAAGCAGGTTCCCTTTACACCTGCTTGTTTGACAATCCAGCATTTTTTCTCATATAGATTTTATGTCAAAAATAATCCTTTAATACTTCCAAATGCCACACGTGCACTTTGCTTAGCAAACCTTCTGCTCACCTAAGCTCTAGTACAAGAGGTTACATCTACACAAGCTCAGAGCATCTCCCATGCCCACCATCTAGGTTGCTGTGGACCTGGTTTTGCTGTTTCTGCTGCTGCTTCTCATCAGCCAGTACAGATGATAAACACAGATGTTTGCTCCCGAAATACACATTTGAAATAATCAAATGGCTGGAATTATTTACTCCCTTCTCTCCAGTAACAAATTAATAATTGATATAGCAGCATGTCTAAAGTAACAGACTTTTTTATTACCTGCAGTGATTGAATGCTTTTTTAATTTAACTTAAAAAGGCATTAAATACAAGGTTTAGCCTCCAGTGGGTAAAAAAATCTCCAACTTCCTCAGAAAATCCTTTCCAAATTGTATTCATCTTGACTTAATCCACGATCTACCGAGTGAATTAGGCTCTATTTGTTTTGAAAATCTATTTTATGGAGTTCCAAGGACTGTGTTTTCCTTAGCAAGGGCTTATTCTGCCTTTCTGACCAGGATGCCTGTGAGCAGCCCTCAACATAGGCCTCTGCAGGTTTTTAACGTCCCAAGGTGCCCCACACATATGACTAACAAAATGTAAATAAACACAGCTGAGCCAGTAAGAAATTGGAAGGTTTTCTCATTAAAGAAATAAAATAAACAGATGTCCTTAAGCACTTTGGCTCATGTTTGTCAAAGGAATGGAAAACTCTCAGATGTTTGAACAGCAGTAGTGATATAAGGCCACATCTCAAGCGAGAGAAGAAGAAAAAAAGCGACGCCATGGCACTTAGAATTAACTAATAGTTCTCAAGGGAGGGCGCTTTTGATTTGAACCTTAGCAACTTCTACAAATAGTTTTTAACAGCCGAGCAATAAAGTGGGGTTTTATTCCTTCTCAGTTTGTAAAGTAGTAAAGGACAGATTCGACCATTAGAAGCATGAATCACCATCAGATTTGATTAAATCCCTGTGGTGTTTCAATCAGATTCTGGCTGTAGGGTCCTGCGAGAGAACAAAGCAGGGAAAAGCACAAGCTACTTGAAGCATTCAATGAAAGCAGGGAGAAAAAAAAAAAAGAAAAGAACCCTAGGGTTTTACAAGGATCGCAAGTAGAGCCAAGCAGGAACTTTTCAATGACTTTTTTTTTTAATTGGAAATTATAATTTACTTAAAGGAAAACTTTTTCTACGAACATATAACTAGCAGTGAAACTTTTTGATGAATAAGGTTTCTTAGATCCTCAACATCATTTCTGGTGAGAACAAGACAGTCCAATTCACAGACAGCCAACACACAGCAGCTATGACATTTGCTTGAAATGCTAGAAAATCATGTTTATGTCCTGTCCTCAACAGGAACCAGCAGCTACTTTAGTTACTGTGTCCAAAAGGTCCTGAGGCCCTGCTACCTTTGCAGGACCCTCTTCTGGTCCTTCACACACCTGTGCCACTACAAGTCCCTCATCAGCAAGGCAGGTCCCACGTTCACATAGACTTGAGTGCATGCCCTGTCTCCATCTCACTGATACCTGTCTGCTGACGACTTGGATAAATCTCTGAAGTGGAAAAGCAATAAAAAAAATATGGCTATCATAGAAAAACAGCCTCTACATCAATCAAGCAACTATGAGGTAAACTGCAAGACGCCCCTGAAAGCAGCCGGAGTGGCCACTCCAGGCAAAGTGAGCACGTAGTCCAGGCTCTCAGGGACACAGCGTAATAGAGGCAATCTAAACACCTTCTAGTCAAGGTTAAATAAATCTAGAACATGACTTTGCATAACTCTGATTTAAAACTGGAATATAATGGGCTCTACAATTTTTTGCAGTATGTTTTTCTTAATTCAAGCCAATTCAAGATGCTGAACAATCTCAAAAATTTCTATGCATCTTACAGGCAATTTTATAGATTGTAACTCCCAGGTATCAGCAGACATTGTCGAAGTACTGATAAAGATCCAACACAATTAAAGAATTTAGGCTGTCCTATGTATTCAGTTCTTTAAGTCAGTGCTAAAGTGAAATCCCTTCCATTTGGTTCTAGGATTTCAGAGTAACTTGCACATAAAGATGAATTTTAACTCCAGAGTTTACTTTAATCACAATTCATTTTGACACTAAAATCAAACAGTGTACCATCACAGAACAAGAATACACATTCTGGGAACAATACAAAATACTGAGAAAAGGTATTGGCTTCACAAATACCCCTCAGTTAGGGAAAACAACACACCCTGTGTCCCCTTTTTTCTTGATACTAGTCCTTTAAAAAGCATGAGAAGGAATCTGCAATATAATACTTAAATTTCTTAGACTGAAAGAGATGCAGAATTTTTTTTTTTAATGCTTTGACAACACAGGTTATGGAACAAGCTTGCAAATATCTCAGTCAGGGAAAGGGAACTAGACTTGTGATTTTTTTTGGCACGGGAGTGCTTGCAATCTCTTTTTATTATGTCTGAACTAATATCACCAAAAGAGTCTTTCTGTATTGCGCCTTGCTGCTTCAAATGAACAGCCAAAGCCCCTTGACTTTTACCCAACTCATGTGAAACTCCAGCAGCGCTGTTACAGATTTTGACCCATTTTTCCCATCATGTTTTGTCAGTGATCTGGCGGGCAGATCTTTGCAGACAGTAGTAAAGACTGCAGCCACCCTCCTGTTGAATGGGAACTCTATTATACATGCCTGAAGGGATTAAAAGGGCTGTGTGGACAGTACATTAAGCTATAATGATGGTCTACATCTGCTGTGGTCTCTAGGCACATGGTAAGTATTCTACACCCATACAGTGATCAGCAGCCTGCAGAACAGGTTTCTAAACCCTCCTGAACACAATATCCAGGGTTAACTGCCTATGGAACTTTAATTTTTTTTGCCTTTTCTTTGTTAGAGGGCCTCCTGCTGAGAAACGAAAGGGTGGAGAGATTTCCTCGGGTGTGACAGCTTTGCTGCCCTGATCACTTACACCATGACTCCGTATGTTTGTGCAGGTATGCATCCATTCAATCGCAGGCAAGAAAGCAAAAGGAGACGTGAATTTGCAGGCCACTCTGACTGCCACTGTAAAGGTTATACTGCAGTGACCGTATGGGAAAGACATTAAGAGCCAATGTCTGATGACTGTGTAATCCATGGGATAGAGCAAAGAGTTTGGACAAAGACGACAAAAAAGGAGCGACCTAGGCTAGGCTTTCCATTCATGCTTCAACCCCGAGTAAATTTTGTGGTTTAACTTCTACTAATGCTGTGAGTAAATTATTCTCTAAACACCTGAGATGAACTGTCCTTGCTCTGAGGAGCCCACATCTATGGCAAGGACTACAGAGATTTCCCTCAGACACCAAAGAGAATTTTCACATGAAATCAGGTCAGAAAACATTGAAGCATTAATTATTAATAATATGACTGCAATTGATAATCCTTTTTGTGAATTCTTCCTCTTTTATTTCTTTTTTTTTTTAAAATCAGATTTTTTGGGGCAGCTCCCTGCTGCTGCCATTACACCAAGGAAGGGACAACACACGGAACCATTTGAGATTTTGTAGCCAAAGAACACAGGAGTTTAGACCAAAATCTCTGAAGCTATGGTTGATCTTCCTCCTCCCCTGTTCCCAGAAAAATCACCCCAGAAAGATGTGTTATTCTTCAACTTGATCAACTTTATGGACTAATTCTCTGAGTGGCTGCACAGCAGCACTACCAGTGCAACAGACAGGATGATACTGGGACATTAATGTTGGTCAGGGGAATGGTGATCATACAACCTGACACTTCTTCTGGAGGAAGACACACAGAACCAAGACCTCCACGTGCGAGATTTAATTCAGAGCATTTGCATGTCTAATTACAGGCACATGCATCTTTTATGATCAATTATGGATAAAAATAAGAATTTTAGGCCTTGATAATTAATTTACTTTGAGATTAACACTTCCTACAATACTCAAGAGATTCTGAAACTCTGTTAACCTGTCTCACTGCTTCACTTGATAGTTCAGCTCACTAGAACATTTTTGAATTGTTACGATTTAATGGTTCCCAGGACAGCCTGTCTGAGTGTGCTGTATTCCCCTCTTGGTTTAAGGTCTGTTCCAAAGCCCACCAAAGCCTCTGGTTGTCTTTGGATGAAGCCGTTAGCCTACAGTACTTTTATAACACAACCATCTTCGTTATAGGAAAGCCCTGAGGAATTTAATACTGATTAAACAAATTAAGAACTATGAAAAAATCCTTCTAGAGAAGTTTCTCAAAGAGTCTGTGGTAACTTAATAGAGAAGATGATTCATTCTTCAAAAAAAATATTCCTGTTTCGTTCTTTACATTTATACAAAGGAAACAGCCAACAGAAGTTTGTCATTTTGTACCTTTAAAGGTCTTCCAAAGCAGACAATCCCCCAAGTTTCCATTTTCCTGTTTTCCTCTCTGCCTAGTCCCTTTCACAGGCTGCTGCTCATGACTGCCCTGCCTTGGCCTAACTCTGCTCTCACGGCTGACGGGAACAGCTCTGCCACTGGTGAGTGCTTTGATAAACCCTTTCTGGCTCCACTCCCTGACCCCACTTCACCCCCACACGAGCTGCTCTAGAGATGGCAGCTTCTGCCTTTATGGCAGCCCATCAGCAAGAGCTCACGAGTATGGTGGTGGCAGGGCTTCTCACCTCCACGGGTCCATCACACCCCTCAGTCCATCCCCATCTGCCCCCCTTGCAGCAGATCCCAACCCCACACCCTCCAAACATGTGCAGAAAGCAGCAGATGAAAGGCATCTGCTTCAGAGGCTTTATGCTAGGACAAAGTCAGCCCACTAAGGGAATTCTCCACAGGCATACTGCAGCCCTTACCCAATGCTAAGCATGACCACATAACAGATCTACGCAGTGCAAGTTTATGTTTCCTGGTCCTGCCTAATTCTTTCTATTTTTTGTAGGCAGTAGGTTTGCGCTTACACATGTATACCTCACATTGCCTCGCTCATTATGTTCCCTGGGAAAAGTAACCGCTTCAATTACCTTGTACAACATGGGTCTGAATAAATCCCTGCTTGGAAACACGTGCTTGCTTTTCAGAGGGTGCTGTTAGAAGTGTTAGCAGCATTCCAAGTGCTGCAGTAGACTTCCACACCACAAACACCATTTTATATCCTTTACAACTGTGCACATCTAACAGCGAACAATAAATCTATCTTACTAATTACAGGTTCAGCTTGTTATAACCATCATAAAACAAGTACAGCTGGTAAAGCCATGAAATGATGTCAAATCATATTTCTGCTTTCTAGAGAGAAGCAGTGTTATTTTCCAGTCTCCTGATGAAGCTGACTGTTCAAAGCCATGCGTGGAAACAGCTGCCAACTAGGTCATCCACCTTTAATTAGGTAATGATACTGTCTTTTTTCCTACCCATTTAAAAGTGTTTGACATTCTGTAATGCAAAGTGACTTAAGTGTTTATCATAAAAAGCTGCCTTAGGAAGAAACTGAAGCACATGGTACTAAATCCAAGAGCCAGCATTCTCTCCTTAGCAGCCAAGTTCAGTCTGTTCAGCTACAAAGAGAGTTACCTAAAAAATGGAAATGCCTGCATTTCAAAGGGGGTATCTAAAGCATGGATAGCTAAAGATATGGTTCCTAAAACCCCTTAAAAATGTGAGCTTCAGCAGCCATGTTGGAAGAAGAGACTATTCTTCATGGCAACCTAGACTGACCAACACAAAATCTCTCTTAAAAAGTTGTCTGAGATTCATAAGAAAACACTGGTTTAACAAAAAATGTGTTACCTCATTCAAGCTAATGTTTAACAAAAAACATGTTACTTCATTCAGGCTGGAGTTACTGCTGTCTGGCTGCCTGATAAGCTCTTTCTTGCAGGAGACAGACATTGGAAGAACATCCCGATGTCCCATCTGGCAGCAGCTGAACAATACAAGCTTTTGAAAAACAAGGGGCTACTTGCAACATGAAAGGGAGGTAAATTAAATTTTCACATGTCAGAAGGAAATACCACAGGACATATTTATACAAATGTGTCTGAATAAAATCAGCAGCATCTGTTTGAAAAGCTGTCTCATTAGCTGCCCCCATAGTTCCCGATGCAATTTGGCTGGACAAGCAGTAATGCTAAAAAAATTAAATTTTACCTTCCCATATCTGGATGCAAAGGTTCCCGTGAGTAAGGAGTGAAAAATAATTATCGTCTCATCCAAATCCCACACAAACACACGCTGTGATGACAGATGGGAGTGGAAAAAAGAAATACAGTTACATATTAAGCAATTGCAAGAATTCGTTCAGTCAGGAAATATGTCCTGTTGGACTAGAGCTTTTTCAGATCTCAAACCCATTTGGAGCACTGACTGCAGATGCTTTGTGAAAGCAGGCAAAATGAACTTCAGAAGTTTTGGAACTGTGTGTGTGCTGGTCATCCTAAGAGTCTGCTCTCCTAACAACCACAGATATCCCCTGTTGCATGTCAAGTCAGAAGGCAGGGGAACAAAGCAGCAGACTTATAAAAAGCCCAAAATAAAAAAAAGTACATATAAAGAACAGTTTGAGATGCTGATAATATAGAAATTGAGCAACTATTTTCACTACCCATGTCTGTAGGCTCCCGTTATATTACTGGATTTATTCTAGCTCTCACAACTCTCTAGTCTGATGGAATTTGCTAATAGATGTAACTGTTTATCTTTACTAGATTTACAAAGCGAACATAAATTAAAGTTATTACCTCAATCTCACTGTCAGCAGTAGGCGAAGGATCGTTGCTTCTTTTTGACCGGGCTCGTACCTTGCCATCTGACCCTCTGTGATGTCTGTCTGCTTCTATATCTTTTGCTTGTGTTGTTGAATATTCCCCTATTATGAAAAAAGAAATTCCATTGTAAACTTAAATCTTGCACTTTATCATTATAATGAAAGCATCAAACCTTTTAATGGAGAATACCAGAAACATTGTGAAAACACCACCAGAAAATCCTACTCTTTTCATGTCAATAGCTGATACTGTTAGAGAAATAACTTTTAACTCCTAAGATTTGTTAAAACAATTTCAAAAATAACCAAGACTGTATACATGAGGTTTTAAAATGGATGTGTCATTTCAAAAACCTTATCACATTTTTCACTGAAAAAAAATAGCTTTTTGACTCTTACCCCACCCCCCGCTTTTCGAGAGAGGAATTAGAAAGGCAATGGAAAACGAAACGAAGACCAATTCAACGTCTGAATTTTTTTTTTTTTTAATTTGACGAACGCTTATGACTAAAAATATATTTTCAACATCAACTTTTATTTAAAAATACAGAACTAGCCTATTTAGCCATATTCCACTTCACAGAGGATAGTATTTTAGAAATAACTGAGAACAGACAGCCAAAGGTGAACTAACTGTCTCTAAAGTATCTGTTTTGATTGGCTTGACTTTCATAAACCTGTCTGGATTTCACTTACCTTACATTACAAATCCGTTTCAAACATATTTTTCTTTTCACCTTGCTAAGTTGTGGCATCTCCAGCTTCCTAGAATAACCGTATTCTTCTTCAGAGAAGCTTGGATTATGCCTAACAAGCCTTTTTGAAATCACCCTTTCTCAAAAACGCTGAGTTAAGATCTAAGGAACAGAAAATCCTCCAACTGCTTTTAGAGCAATCTGTGATCACCTCTTTTTAAAAAACAGTATTAGTTTATTTTTCTTTTAAAGCAACCACAGATGTTCAGATTTGTCTCATAAATCAGCAGACCTACAACGGGCGCATACTGTGATCATCCACAAATTATGTGGCATTTTATATAAATGTTATTGTATACCAACAAAAACTTTAGTAGGGAAGTGATATCTGAAGATTCTGCTTGTACAGTACACGGGAGGATCATGATCCATCAGTAATTCCAGAAACCATTTAAGCTTCGAGACTTTAAAAATTAAGCACTCAGAGAGAGGCCACAAACTTTGACACCTTTTTGCAAAGAATTCACCTTGAACTTTCAACTTACACAAACAGTTTGTGTTGATTTTTTAAAGAGGGCCTTTCTCTTGATGTATTTGTCCATGAATGCATGTATTACATGTTCTTGTAAGAGGTGAATATAAACTTTGACAAAGATGTGGGTTAAAAAGTCATCAGACAGACAGGAAACTCTGGGGCTTTTTCAGAGCATGGCTGTTTGTCTTGAACGTACTGCTATCCACATTAGCCCTCAGTACTGATCTGGGGTTTGTATGTATTTGTTTTATCTGTCCTACCTTTAGAGGAGATCAAACCTCACATACTCAAGAAAATGACACAGGATGGTTTTAAAGAGCTTGGATGTTCTAATCTCTTCCCAAAACCCTGTGTTGTGCCACGTAAGCAGAACTGTTAAGTGCTAGACATCCAATTTACCCATGTAAATACAGGCATTTTAAAAAATTCCAACAACAAGGTTATAGTGTTTATGTCTACAGGTGGCTGAGACTGCCAAACTGAAAACAGAAGAGATATACCTACCAGACAGCGATTCTGTGCTCTGACTGGTGATATTGTGGGAAGACTCCTGCAGGGAGTAAGTGGAGGTTGGGATGGCTGAGGGGCTGATGCTGTTTGCAGACACATATGGAGAGTTGTAGGAGGAGCTGTAATACTGTGAGTACTGGCTTTGAGGAAAGCTTGGATATGATGAATATTCCTTTGAGGAAAAAAGAAACATCTAAATTCTGTGTATCTGGTTTTATCTTATAAATGCATAAGGTACCACAAAAGCAGTGTTATCTATGCATGCAGCAAGACATGGGTCAGGAATATTTAACTGAATGTTTCATTCACTTACAAAATTATATTTCTCCTTCTCAAAAAGACATTCCTGGTTTTTTAGGATCAGCCAATCAACAAGAGGTCAGAAATCAGGCAAATTCTGCTTTTTCTATAGGATTTTAGTCATCAGCGCTGACACAATTTGTAATACAGAGTTCAACAATTTTACACAGGAGTGAAGTGGGGCGGCTTTTTGAAAAGGGCCGTGATGGAACACATAGTCTCTGTAAACAATAAAATACCTCAGAAATTAGAAGAACAGAATGAATAATTGGGTGAGGGAAGGAGCAAACCAGGCTGTATTTTCCCATGATCAGCAACATTTTCTAATCAGCTGTTAGAATAGGTTACAAGAAAACGAAGGAAAAAAAAAAAAGTAACAATAATTTTGCAGAAATGTTCACAGTTGAGAATGTCCAACTGTCTCAGCAAGAACTAAATGCCTGACTGATCTTCCCTACCTACAGAAAAATGAACTAAAAATAGCAGGTGCAAGCAACCTTGGGGAGCTGAGGTATCATGAAGCTCTTCATCTTGATTTTAAGGCTCCTAAACATACCGTTATCCCCCATATGTTCTTTTTTTTTGTGACAAGCAGGACACTGGAATAGATTAGGAAACTTCTCTCTGGACAAGGACAATTAAAATATAAAAGGTTTGATTTGTTTCTTTCCATTTTAATTGCAACTCTTGCTCTTGTCCACCTATTCTCTTTCTCAGATAGAGAACTGTATTCATGCTTAGGGGATTGTCCTTCATCAAAAGATTTTTATTTCCTCAGAAATGCTAATTAGTCTCTGGCATTATATAAAACTAAATAATAAATAGTCTTTAGAAAGACTAAAAGCACTTTCCTCCTTAACTGCTTACATCTTTGTCTGTGACACAGCTATTTCATTAACTTTCAGTCACCAGGGAGCTCTCAAGAACAAAGACTCAAGCTGTCACAATAAAAATTAAACTGAAAAAGAAATGAGAGAATTTCATTGTTTTCTCTTAAAGAATATTACAAAATAACGAAAATAGCCCAATTATTTTTCCCCATTTTAGGTAATCTCCATACTTCAATCAAATGCACTTCTATCAGCATTTGCTGACCATGTTTTTAGCCAAAACAGAAGCAATAAAGAAATTGTCCCCTGTTGTCGTTAAAAATACAAGTCAACAATCACCTTACAAACAAGGAATTGAACTTATTGGCCAACCAAAACACATTTTCTGGGACAGTGTAGTCATTTGTTTATTCCAGTCAAGAAGAGCCATTTGCTACTGAGAAAGATCTGCCTTGCATATATATTCATGCTGTTTATTTATACACACACATTTACCAAGGTATCTGAAGCATGAAGCCCACAGACAGGTGTATTCTCAAAGAAGGAAGCACACAGACAGCTCAGATTGCTCAATATTCATCAGGGCCTGCCAACGTCTCTTTGAAACTGTTCATATTTATTACACAGTGCCAAGACAGCAGATGACAGGATCCTAGAAGCAGAGCTCTCGGCAGAGGATGGAAAACATATCTGAAAGTTGTAAGATGGCAGAGGAATGATGAAACTCTTGGCACTGCTACAGCAGCATGGCAGAGACTGCCGGTGCATCCCTCTCTTGCAAGGACTGCACTCTGTGCAAGCGTGTGGATCAATACACGCATCTTAAAATTATCAAGATACCTTGAAGTCCGGGAAATAGACAGGCCACAGAAGCAGAGAAAAATGGTGTTCAGCAAAACACATAGCAGTGCGTAATCTATATGTAAACACCAGAAAAATCTCTATGAAATACCAATCTTCCAAGTGTTTAAAATAAGTGACAAGGTTGCCAATAATAAATGCTGAACCATACCTGATGCACAGCACTGAATCCTGCAGAATTTGTCAGGCTATTGGCTCCCTGGTAAATCCCTGTTGTGCCTAAGGGAAAGAATATCACAATCATAAAATACAACAAAGTACAATCAAATACAAAAATACAATGAAAGTAACAAGATATATTCATATAAAGAATTTCCAACAGGAAGGTACCCGCTCACTAGAAAAAAATGTATCACAAATCTTGACAAGTATAGGCTGTAAAGATTTAGGGCTCTTACTGAGGTCTGCTTACTGAAAGGCATTCAAAGACAACCATTACATGCACTAAAACAAACACTTACGGAGCTGGGAAACAAAACTGGAAAATAAAGATTCAACCGAAATTCAAAATTTTATGGATCGAGAAGCAAAGGTTCAGAAAAGATCTACAGGGACAGTCCGCCTTTGCCTCCCACCACCAAAGTGGCAGGAGAGCTGCAAGCTTCCCATCCCCTTGGTCCTGCACCCCCGGCAAGTTCTAGCCTTGATTTAACTCCAGTCTACACTGTTTTCTATTTCAAAATTTTCCATTTCACATGGGTTGAGAACTTCCTCTTGAGTTTGTGCAGCTTGATGAGGATATATACCAAAAGTCTTCTTGTAAGAGCTGGCTGTTCACGTACAGGAGGCAAAGGCTGGACTATGCCATATTCCATCCTAATGGAGGGTGACACTCAGACCCACTACTTCCACAGTGAAAGAGGTATGATTTTGGTGGTGCTGTGTGGCCATGGTGGGCTCCTGTCTGGGCTCAATGTACCATCAGACCAAGCCCTAACCAGGCAGTCTTTTTTTATCTGGTTTCTTACCATGTGGATGACTTTGAACGGTGCTGTTTTAACGATGTGACTCTCTGCATGTGGCAACCTTTCTCCAAAGATCCACTTGCTTGTTTTTATTTTAAGACACCAGATTAGCTAGGGAATGGACAGCTGAGCAAACTCCATTCTGCCAAGTGCAGCTACAAAGCACATGCAGCGAGAAATAAATCTCAGGCCAAAAAAAAACCAAGAAGCAGGACTCTGCCCTCCAGAACTAATTTGGTGCCACATGTGGTCTTCAGAAAGAAAAGGGCAGAGAGAGGTAAAAGAGGGTGCAGGTGACTGCCAGGTACCTGGAGAGCTGGGTCTCCCCAAGCCACCTGCATATGCTGGCTGGGGAGCTGAGCCAGCGCAAGTGGGTTCAGGTGATGCCTCCTCCTGTCAGTCACTCCTGGGATGAAACTCTGGGTGGATCAGTATGCAATCCCTCCTCCTCCCCACAACTGAAGATGGCAACTCATTCAGCCGTTGGCATTCCCCCACCTCTCGCCCACGCTAGGCTTTGCTTTTCTGCAGAGTTTCTTCAAAAAGTCATGAGTATGCAGCAGGATGAATATATTCCTGTGGTAACTAAGCATTTCTCACCATTGCGAAGGGGAGTAATAGAGCCCCAGCGCTTACAGGCAAAAACAGCTTTCACAGAACACAAAACAGCTCTTGTACACCAGAGCTCAAAACAATACAGGGGGGAATTTCTGATCTTCCTAAACTGTCATTTAGAAACAATCCATCATCCTTTATTAAAGCTGTCAAGAGGGGGATGAGTTACCTCAAGGGACTCAAGCTTTATGTGTAAATTGTGATGAGAACACATTTATTGCTGTGCTACCTGCACATGATACCATAAGCTTCTTGGTTTCCAAACAATCAGAATTATAAAAAGAAGTAGAGACCTGCACAATTGGAATGAACGTTGCACCAGCTGTGCAAAGCAAATGTGTCCATGCACACACAGGGTGGGTATGTGAGCAGGGAGAAGAGGGTAGAAACATAGGGGTGAGAGGAGTGGGAACAACTCATGCTCCATAGCTTCTTCCCACAGCACATTGTGACCAGACCCTATGTGGTGGATTTTACACTGTGATTTTGTAGAATATATTTTTGCCATTTTAGCTGAGCTACCCCAGGTCCAAGTTCAGGTGTCCCTACAGGCTGTTGCAGACTCACTCCCTCTGCCCAGGGGATTTTCAAAAGGAAGGACTGTGGTGCAGAGACAGAAACTAAACTTCCTGATTTTTTACCTGCATATTTAAATACTCATGTATTTCCTATAACCCGAAGTTCAGCGGGCCTGGGAACAGATTTTGGCCACTCAGGTTATTCACTTATTCTGGCCCCTGTCATTGTATCCTGACCAAGCAGGAGTATCACTTGAGCATAGTCCGTCTAAATTGAGATCAAACACAACTCTCTTTTTCTGCCCCTACAGCATTGCATTCAGAGAATGCAACCCCGCTGCCTTGAGAGCTACTAAGCTCAGTATCTCTTGGCAGCTCTGTATTGTTACAGCAGAAGAGTTACAGATAAGGACACTTGAGACTATCAAACAACCAGAGATTGTAAAAGCTTAGAATTTCTTCCCAGAAGAACACGGATGAAAAGCTGTGAGGAAAAAAACCAAAAAATTATCTGCATGAAAAACAAAGTTATTGAAGATTCAGGTTCAGAAATATTTCATTTCAACATCAACCTGTATCTCGGGGACTTTAGCTGTTTCATGGGGACTACTATAGCTCAGTCCCTGTTCCACTTTATAGGCTAGACTGGAGAAACCACGCTTTCAATGATGCACAACCAGTTCAAATGGAAGGAAAACAAACAAGCACCACAGGCCATGAAGACAAGGATAAACCCTCTCTCATCATGAGCACAGAATGAGGCCTGCTAGTTACAGTTTCTGTGAGCAGCCTTGTAGCAGTTCATGACACATACCAGAACTGGCCCCAAATATTTGCTTTTCCTCCCTAAGCTGTTGATAAGAAATAAACATTTCTGTAATAAAATTAATTCTGCCACATGCAATTTCAGTTTTTCAGTTTTGCATCAGTAAATTTTACACTCAAGCAATACTGGAAAATTATCAACAGACCTTGTATACTGGCATTATCAATTTAGCCCTGTTTCTCATGTAATCATTTTTTCAAGTGCTTTCCCAGGTAATAGCACTTCTTGTAATATTCAGAGATAGACATTAGAAAGCGGTGCTTACGTGGAATGGGCCACGCCTAGGAAGCCTCCTGGTAAGCAATGTACACAAATGTGTAGTCCCCTCCTATTTCTGAGTGGCTACTGCTCATTTCCACAGGACTTCTGCTTTCACACATACTGGTTTGGTTTTTTTTCCTGACCTCTGAAGACACCGCAGTATCTCAAACTGCAGCTGATTTTACATTTGCAACACTGTAGATGTGCAAGCAAGCGGTTTGTTTCCATGTGTCTTGGCAGCTCAGTGTCAAGTAATTGCATTCAAACTGCTACTTGCAGATCAGAAACAAGCCTAGGATCTCTCCCTTTGGATCTTCTCCATACGGAATATGGTTCACATCTGTGTTCAATCAAACCAGTTGCTAAATGTCACAATGCCCTCATTCACAGGTAGCTTAAAGAACATTTAGCTGGTAATAAAACAATCTGGACTCTAGAGAAGGACAGCTCTTCAGATGTACGTACTGTAAATGTTTCTGTAAAGTATGCATATCACAAACACACTTGCATGAAAAGACGCCGCACAAAAGGCGTGCATAGGCTGTACATATTCAGTGCCATGACTTTTCCTTGATAAGTAGACGTGGCCCTTCTCTGCATGAGTGTCCAAGGGCAATATGTACAGAGAAACTCTTTGTGAGCTGATGGATGATCTATTCCTGTTCTCATGCAGATGGATTTCATTTGCTTATGCCTTCATTCCCTTTTTAATTCAAGTATTTTAGAATCTATGCCATGGTCAATGATAATTTCAATGGCGTGTGATCTGGACAGTGCTCCTGCAAATACTTTCATGCCAGCTTCTCCTTCCTCTCAGTTTCTCCCTTTCTGTCTTTCAGTTACTGCAATAACTGGCTGCATCTCTTCCCCTCCTTTCCAGGTAAGAGAAAGTAAAGAAAATAAGAGAGTATTCACGGTTATTTTCACTATCTTCAGAACTAAGCTCTGGCATTGCTAAAAAAAGCTTTCTTTCAGTTTATGAATACACGGTATGACATAGGAATAACTGGTGTCTTAGGGAGTTGTGATTACAGAGATAGGACGGGCCTGTGGTATAGTTCAGATCAATATCACAGCAAGCTTTGAAAATCAGGTTTGTGTCCTTGTGTGCCACAGGTCAGAGGGGCCCTGACTTCAGGGAAGTGTTCTCCAAGTCTCCTGTGCTGCTCAAAAGAGATTAAGCTGCTATATTTAGAAGAACAGATGGTTTGCACTTCCAATATTCAATGAAATACTCAAGAATCAGAGGAAGAGATATGCAGGTTCAACACAGGTGGACAGCAGGGCATTTATCACAGCTCTCTGGGTAGCCAGCAGCAATTGTGAGTCCATGAACACTCAGAAGATGGAACACTGGACTGAGATGAGGGTGTTCAGAGTGACTACCACAGGCACTTCTGAATATGTTCGATACAGAACAACGAAGCTTAGATCCAAGTGTTTCCTCTAACTTGTAGATGAATCGCACAGCGGTTGTAGGGAGAGCTCTCTAAGGATTATTTGATCACTTAGTACTAACAAAATAAATGCCTACAGGGTTCAGCTGAATCGCACAGTATTTTACAAGCTTGCATATAATAGCTTGTGTATTCTTACATCAGCAAGCTGTTTTCCTACAGGAAACAATGGTGACTGTGAGTGATGCAAGAAAAGGCCTTAGTCTAACTCCCCGCAGAGTGTGCATTACTCTGTGCTATGAAGAACATCTGGCTGCGCATGGTCATTCAGAAAGGTTCTTTGCAGTGTTTAGCTCTCTGACAGACTAATGTTTCCTGCAGTAAATACTGCCTTCTTCAAGCTGCTACTTTTTTAGTGAGAGGTTAAACACTCATCAAAATTACCTCCCACCAGCTATACTCCAGTGCCTTGTAAGGTTCCAAATCCTACAACATCTGCCTGCATTTATTGGGCAAGAAAACTCATAAAATGTTGCACGGCTGTCAGCTGTGGAGGTATTTCAAGACTATTCTGACCTGTTAAACAAGAAGAAAAACTCAACCCATATGTACTTTGCAGCATATTACTCAACTGTTTGTCATTAGGCATAATGAACCCTTCCCCAAAAACAGTCTTGTGTTTCTGTCTGGAAGGGCTCAGACAGTATAGGGAAGAGCAGACTATATGAACCTAGATGAAAAGCATGGTTCTACAATGTTACAGAACTTGACATCAGCAATGTCTACTGAAGGACACTGGTCCCAGAAGCATATGAATACCTCCTGCAGATAGCACTCACCAATACGCAACCCATTTAAAATCTGTCCATTTGTCTCCCACTAAAATCCCATTCAGTCCTGCTAGCCTGACCAGGTGTTTGAGGGCACTCTGAATGGTGATATAAAACACATTTTATGGTACAGTTTTTCCGAGTCAAAGCTCTTCCCCTGCTGCCTGCTTCTGGGAGTACTCAACCCGCAGAGCCTCAAAGAGCTTTAACAAGTGATGACCGGAGCAGTTTTAAGGGCCTGGCTTTTACCATCCTTTTGAGCCTAGTCACCTGTATAGCTCAATCCAGCTCAAGAACGGTGTTGAAAGTGCTGGGATGGTTTATATTTACTCTCAGGATTTGAACCATGAGAAAGCAATTACATTTTATTATATTTTGAGAAAGTGTTCCTTTTAACCACTCCTGTCAAATGATGCTACAGCTATAGCAGGAAATCACACTGGATTGTCTTCAAAAACGAATCGCAAGGAAATGTTTTGCGCCAAAAAAGTGAACATCCTTACAACAATGATGTAGACTGTTTATGTGCAATCCCTTGTTGAAAGAACGACCAGCAAAACTGACTTTATTTGAGTGATTCCATGGACACCAAAGATTAAAGACTCCTCCAGCTGCAGTTCCATCCTGGACACAATTCTCCACTGACAGATAACTAGACACGATAAAGGAAAGCTGGATTTGCCACCTCCCGTGCTGTTTAGTGGCTACGAGATTCCAGTTCCCAGGTCAGGATTAAAATCTAACTAGCCCTATAACATCTGCTGTCATGCAATTGGGGATAAAAATCTGGCCTGTGAGCACAGCCATACATTTAGCAATTCCCCTTTCCTTGAGTGAGGTGAATCTCCAAATACCAATAGGAAAAGAAAGGAGTGATCTGGGCAGCATGTCTCCACTCTTTCGCCCATCACTCAGGATCATGATAACTCTCTACTGAACACTCTAGAGCCAGACATTTGTCCCAAGGCTTTTCCAGCCCCTCTATGAGTACTTCAGTACTGCAGTGCCTCCAGGAAAAAAAACATAACAGTGGCCGACAACGGATGCTCAGAGAAAAGTATAAGAAACAGGACAAAAGCAGAGAGATCTTTGCCCTAGTACTGCCTTGTCAGCTTCAATTAATCTGCCAGTTGCAGACTTTCTAAGCCAAGTTTATATCCTCTTCTTTTTATCTTTAATAACTGTCAGGGGACTCATCTTCAGACAGTGCAGGTATTCTCGGAGTTCTAGAGGTCACAGTATTGTAGTGCAGAAGTTTCAGTGTTTAAACCCTGCCAATATAAACAGAAAGTGCATCCAAACTACATATAAAAAAGCCCATGCAAGAGCGTTATCCAATGCCAGCAAAGAAGTTAAGACACTCCTGAATCACACAGCCTGTGCTAACTAAAGCGGGTTCAGACCTTATTTGTCCACAAATATCATCATAGTCTTTGATCGCATGACTGTATTCTATTTTTTCCACCAGAGCATTACTTCACACAGTGCCTGGAAATGAGATACAAGAGAAAGCAGTACAAATACTGCACGTATTATTACGTATACTGAATCAATTGTTCAGTGAAGCATCTGTAACATTTTAGCATATTCTGTGCCAACTGCACTATAAACTGAATAATCAAGGCCAAGTTTGTAATTTCCCAAGTTGTTACCATCCTATGCTTTTTTTTTTAAACATCCTACAAAAGTGACGAAAATAAAATCCACAAACAGAAGTCTTTGACATCCAAACATCCCTGTGACTGTTTTCTATGCTGATTTTGCTCATTAGCCGATGTTTTGAGTATTCTAGCTGACCTCCACAAATACTCCCAAGACAGTCAAGCAGTAAGTTAGGGAAATGTCACTTTTCTTCTCTGTTGGCTTCCACTACCTCATCGTACCACACAAACTACATTTTCTTTATCCACTCCTTTCACTATTGCCCCCCTACCTTATTGCTTCTCTCTCATTCATGACCGTCATAGAACCATAGGCTGCTTTGGGTTGGAAGGGACCTTAAAGCTCATGTCATTCCAACTCCCCTGCCATGGGCAGGGACACCTTCCACTAGACCAGGTTGCTCAAAGCCCTGTCCAACCTGGCCTTGAACCCTGCCAGGGAGGGGGCAGCCGCAGCTTTTCTGGGCATGGTCATGCCTGCTTCCATCTCCCTGATGCCATCCTCTGCCAGCCTGATGACAGACAGCCAAACAAAACTCTCAAGCTTCCTCCCACACTGCTCTTCGCACTGAGGAAAGAGCTCCTCCTAAATATTTGCAAAACTAATGTTTCAAAATACTCATTTTCTGCAATTCCTCCAAAACTTCCGACGCTTGTTAGGAGGTGAAGATGCTTAAGTTACTGCTTCGAATGCAGTTTAGTATTATTATTTTTCCCTTATACTTTTCCTAAGTCTTTATCTACCCTAATCCATGAGCAAGGCTTGTAGTTGCAGCGATGACATACAAACAGCATCACCACCGTCACTGGGCAGCACTCATACGCTTTCTTTCAGAGTGAACACCCAGACAGACCGCTAGACTTTATCAATATCTCTCTTGCACAGCACAACCACAGAATATTACCCACCACTTCCTGCAGCGAATCAATGACTTGTCTTACACTCAAGCATGTCCTTCTAAAACTAACTGCAGTAGTTCTTAAGCACAGAGATTTGGACAGACACTCTGAAATGTACGAAACAAGCTAGAAGAATGAACCCTCATGAAGTACAAGCCTGCTCTTCACAGCAGGCAGCTGGGTGTGGGCAGAGCCTCCCTTCACACATCCCTCTGGTGAAACCTCCTCTTGAGCACCTCAGCAGACAAGAGATATGTCCAAAGTAAACGCTCTGTCTCAGAGAAGATTCCTGGTTTCGGCTGTACCACCACCATCTATACAGTAAGTATCATTTTGCCATTACTTCTGAGTTTCCATGGGTGCTATTCAGCCATGAGAGCCTTTGTCCCCACACAAGCTTTAAGCCTTACCACAAACCCCGGTGTTCCTTAGGGACAAAAACATTGACAATAAACCCCTGACAAGCCCAGAGCAGAAGTTACAGATGATTTGTGAGCCCATTTCTCTCTTGCAAACACACATTTGCTCTCCTAGCTTCAGGACCATCCACCATGGTGTCTATTCCTTCTAATAGCATATCTTCTTCCCAAATCCTTCCTTGTTTAGTGAATGACTAAGGAATGAGTTCTGAATGGAACCTCAAAAAGCATTACTGCTTTTGAACTGAGAAAAGTTGGAGCACCGCTTTCTCCTTGGGTAGCAGTAACACAGATCCTTGCAGCTTACAGTGTATCACTGTCAACACCTTTGCCTCTCCCCTTGACTTCCCTCTCCCATAAGATAGCTCATTTTAAAACAAAGTAAATGTAGCATGGTCAACCCCTGGTGTTTAAAAATCTTTGAAAGGGAGACTGTGCTGTTATTCCGAGGAACCTTGTATTTACACTGTAAAAAGTGAGGTCTGACCCCTCCTGAAGAGAGGCCTCTCCCTGCTGAACTCACCAGAGTGGAGCACAGATTTGCTGCCACAGTTTTAGACTGCAACTAATGCAAACCAGCTGTAAAGCAGCAGCTTTTGAAAGAGACTACTCTTTATCACGGAGGTTTTAATTTGATGAATCTAAGACATCTGAGTGACAGTTTGCTGAGAACATGCTCTTGCTCTTCTTTATTTTCTGGGACTTCAGATGGATTCACTACCTGTATGCTTACACGTGATCTGCATTTCGCAAGCACAGATTGAAATTTCCCCTTCTCACACATTTCATCACTAAGTACTTAAAGAATCAAGGTTAAAATTAAACATGCCACTTCCTTTGCAAAATTCATGCATGCAGAGCCAAATAGATATTTATGGGCTTATTAAATATGTAGCACACAAACTGGCACATAATTGCAAGAAATCCAGGCATCTCTTGGAAAAAAATTCATCTAGATTATCCAGATACTAACAAGAGCCAAAATGTTTCCAGCACAAGAAAACATTTCAATTGATTAAATATTCAGATTTTACTTAGTCTCAGGCCAGGAGAACAATTCATAGGCAATTCATTCCACAAACATAAGCAACATACACAATTAGTCCATTTCAAATCAGCATTACACAAAAGAAATACTGCTTTCTATTCATTCATTATTTGACAGCTGATCAGAATGGGCTCTACAAAGAAAACAAATGCTCAGCAGTAGCAAAAGAATTTCACTGCGTAGGTCTTTGGCGCCAAATTTATGTCTGTACTGAACTCAATACTGCTTTGCGATGCCTTGGCAAAGGAAAGTCATCCCTGTTACATAACTGAATTTCCCTTTGTAATGTAAAAAGTATTTTGTGGGTAGATGGATATGGACATTTAAAAAAAAAAAAAAAAAGTGGTCGAACCTTTCCTGCCCAGTGACAGTATCCGCACTGGTCTTTGGCCACAGTTTTAACTGTTGTGCAACTTCATACCAGCTGTCATTTTATCAATAATAACTGAAGAGCAAGGCATTGTCTAGGAATTAGTGACAAGCTGAGAAGAGGTGGCCTGATATGCAATAAAGGGGTAACACATGCTCATGCGACCACAGGAAATGCTCTATAAGCTGGCTGCTATCGCGCTCTCTGCATAGTTGATGGTTTTGTGTGTTAGCTAATGTGCTGGCACAGCTTTCTCTTTGTATTTTACATTTCTTATTAAATGATAAGTTTCTTACACTCCAAAGATTTCTCCCCCACCCTCAGCAACAACAAGCAGTTTCCTCAATTGCCAGTTAAGACAGTAAGATCTTTCGGGTGTAAATTGAATATAATCTTTGTTTTATGTTCAATTTCTATCACTGAATAATTTACCAAAACTCTGAGCAAATCACTGAACTTCTAAACTGTCAGAAAATGTAAAATTAGAAAAATGTGTGCTATAAAGCACAATCCACTTCTATTATTTAGCCTAGGATGTTGTTTGAGGATTTGGTGCTGTAATTGTACACTTACATGAGGATTGAATAAGAAATGGCATAGACCTTGAAGCAACATATCTTTACCAGCATTACAAATTTAACACTTTAAAGACAAAAATCTAATGTAAGTTGCTGCCTCCTCTTCCAATCCACGAGTCTAAAAATGAGTGGCATCCCCAGACTGGTCACATACATATTTCAAATATCTTCACTTCATTATGAAATAAATTAGTTTTGTAAATACAATAATGACATGAAACAACACTGTATACAGCACTGGTCAAAAACAAGGAGAAAAAAGTCACTCTTTCAGAGCAAGCAAGTGAATAGCAGATTTCAGTCTATTTGAATGCTACTCAAAGTCTGATGATATACTATCACATCGACTGTTACATGGAAATTAAAATAATTATTTCAATCTATACTACCTTTGTGACAAAATTTCATGTAATTTTTATGAGCTATGGAACTTGCCAATCTCATTTTTTGTATTTGTATATGTGTGTGACATACCGCATTAGCTATTTGGCTTCCACATTTCATTTATCTTCATGCCAGGGAAGCATGAAAATAGATTTCCCCTTCTGTCCGGTGGTAAAATAGGGTTTTTTTATTTACATTCTTAATGACAAAAAGAATGTTCTATCCTCATTCTTGCCTTTTAGTTGATTCTGTTCTCGCTCAAGAACCAGGATACAGTTGATAACTGGAATTAAAGATGAAATGCTGAACGCTACCCCATTACACCTGCATCATCTGTGTTTGTAATGAAAATGAACAGACTTAAGAGAGAGCAGAATTTGGCTTCAGAAGTGCCATGTTACTCACAACAGCCATCAGGAGGGTGAGGCTGCAACCCAACACATGTATCCCAGCCAGAGCTAGTGCTGGTACCAAAGAAACATGAGAGCAAACAAACCAGCACCAACTAGGCTGGCCCTTATTGAAGTAGAATGTTTGTCCTAGAGCCCTGTGAGACAAAGTATTTGTTACCCAAGAGGTCATTTATTCCTTGGTGTTTGATGTAACACACCTACGATGGGTGCCTATTTGCTGGCTGGACCATGTAGCTCATAAATGAGGGGACAGTGAGGAGGAATTGCATAGTCTGCACAATCTGTTCAAGATTCACAGTCTGACCACCCACGCCTGCCTGCAGATGACATCACTGCGTTGCCCTGGGAGCTGGTTCTCAATGGAGGCAAAGAATACCAAAGTTATTTCACTTGCGTACTTGAGCTATTACCATCTTACAATACTTGCAGAGCTTAGCTTAATAATTTTTTCCTCACACTTTAAAATACAAAACTGAGCAGCACATGCTCCTGGAGATATCCTTCCTTGCTGATCCGCTGCAAGTCACCCTCTTCAAGACCTCTCTTTCAACATGATGCAATAAACATTTTGTCCTTGAAGTAGTGGTTAAGAGCTTGACTCTTAAAAGTCCCCCTGAAAACGTGGTTTTGTAAAAATATGTCTCAGTGGTCCCAGAGCAAGGCAACACAGAGTTGCTTGCTCGCATTAGGGAGACAGAGTGATCGCCGCCGCCGCC
>Ga0065711_1031350_pt1 | contig 29905 bp, 17 predicted proteins | sample Hoacrofraction12_FD_59098 | JGI IMG/M metagenome (GOLD analysis project Ga0065711, IMG submission 59098) | Hoatzin crop microbial communities from Cojedes, Venezuela - Epithelial fraction 12 v2 (version 2) | ecosystem: Host-associated > Birds > Digestive system > Esophagus > Crop | place...
CCACCAGGACACCCAGGTCCCTCTCCGCAGAGCTGCTCTCCAGCAGGTCCACCCCAAGCCTGTACTGGTGCATGAGGTTGTTCCTCCCCAGGTGCAGGACCCTGCACTTGCCCTTGTTGAACCTCATCATGGCTCTTGGTGCTTCATTATTGGCTTGTTTTCCAGCTGCCCATGCTTCTTCCAACTGCTTATGCACTTTCTGTAGTGCACAGGAGGAGAGATTCAGGATAATGCCAGATTTAACACTGACAAGGCAAAATGTTCTTTAAGCCAAGACACTCTGCAAAATAAAAGTGGTGCATCTGTTTTTCAACCAAGTTCTGGAACTGGCTTGCATTTTTGAATTAGTACGACTTAAACTTATTCAATCATATGTGAAAAGGCATGTTTTCTTTAAAATCCACAAAAAAAAAAAAAAATTAAAACCAAAAAATGAATCTGTCCATGTTACCCACATGGGCAACACGTGAGTTTGTAGAGCTCAGTCCAGGAGTGTAACTACATTCTTCAAAGAGTCTTTTAGCATTGTGTTCTTGCCTGTGGCAGCAGCAATAGGCTGTGCTTGGCAATGGAGAAAGGCTACTCTGAAAGCAGAGTTGAGGTATAAGAGCTGAGCTGAGGATGTGGCACAGAGATTGCTAGCAGCTGCAAGAAGGGAGTGAAACTCATTGTGGGGGGGAAAAGAGAGGATGACTGGCTGGAGGAAGGGGCAGAAGTAGGAGGAAGAAACCAAGGTCTGATGAGGAGCCAAAAAATCCTTGCCAAGGTTTTTATTTTACAGTTACAAATTACATGAGATAGTCAGAGGCTCTTGAAGTGGTGTGTGTATAGATGCGAAAACAATCCATGGAGTTACCTTTTTCTGTTTGTTAAGAGAGAACAGTGGCCCAAAACATCATTGCTGTAATTGCCCACAGTGTATGTGTTCAGAATTAGCCTTGTGTTAGCTGCAAGACAAAGAACAGAGATAATGGTTGTCTGTTTCTGCAGTGGCAGCAGCACATGTGATCACCTAATGTATTCCATAGTTTCTGCTGCACGCAAGAATCATACTTGACAACTAAGGCCTGAAACTGATTTCGGGAGTAGAGACTGAGAGCTGTGAATGTGTTTCTAGCCTGAAAAATTTGAGTCTGGGGGAACGGCTGTGAATGAATCATCTCAAGTGAATGAACAGAGCTGCTTTCAAGCTTGAAGTGGTAGGAAGGATTTCACATGGCTTCCAGTGATGGTAAATGATGGGCGGGTCCTGGCTTGGAAGCAGAGACCTCCACTAGTTGGAAGTGTAACAGCTATACCAGCTTGAAGTTCAGAGAATCCTGCAGGCTTTTGGTTTTATTCGAGTTGGGTTGAGAAGTGTTGACAAGTGAGTTGTCATTGTGGCACTGAGTACAGATTTATTCTGGCAGGATGATGGTTAACTGCATGCATAATTTGTCAGCTACCCAGAGGACAAACAGCCTGCTATGGAGTGAGAGCTTGTAGATTTGCAGTTGTAAAGATGTGCTATCAATGCCTTCAGTGCAGGAGTACCCTACTTGTATTGTTCCCTGTCTAAGCAGAGAGCTGAGCCTAGATGCTGATCCTGGCTCTTATTGCTCCCACCTGGGTTGTTAAAGCTTTTGGGCTATTGGTGGTGCATTCACCCTGCAAGGGAAGTGATAAAGCCAGTCTGACAGTTTGAGCTCTTCTGCTATCTATAGCATGTCAACCATTTCTGAAACCTGGTTACCATCAAAGCAAATGGCAGTATTATAAAATCTGATGTGGTAAGTACGAGTCTAAGATGAACTCGTGTAATGAATGAAATTGCCTTAAATCAATGCTTTTCATGACCTGTAGCATTCTGTTCCCTGACAGCCTGTCTGTTACAGGGCCAAACGCAGAATTTGTGCATGAAGGCAGTAAAAGCCACACTGGTTCCTACAGCCAAACACCCCTCATTGCACAGGAACTGCCCTGCTACAGTGTAGTTATGCTCAGGGCATGGGTGTGTTTGTTTCCCAGTGCAGGGAATAGGGAGAGGCAGTGGGAGCAAAGAAAGGGGAATGGTGCACTGCAGTTGTGCAAAAAGTATCCCAGACTGGAGGCTTAAAAGTGAGAGGAATTTGTGGAGAGCCACTGAAGGCAGGGTATGGACCCTGGCTGCCACTTCTGGACTGCAAAGCAGGGTGGGTACATGGAGGGTGCTGCTGCATGCCAGCCACGCTCACCCACAGGGCACCCTGTCACTGGTCTTACAGGAAGCATCAGAGCATCAGATGCGTTGTAAGTCATGCTCTGTGGCAGGAGTGTCTTTAAAGCCTGGCTGTCACACAGGCTCCTCTAAGATCCGTAAATAGCATGACTATCAAACATCTATCTACACATTGTGCCAAACCTCATTTTCTCTGTTAATGAAAAAAACCAATGAAATAACGCGGCATCGGTGAATGTTAAAAGCTGGAACATTTTCCTTTTCTGACTGCTTCCAAGCTGCAGATTGCATCACCTCCCTTGTCAGGCCCAAGGAAAGCCCAGCGTGTTTTAGTCGAGCGTGCCTGCATTTACATTATGTAGAGACTTGGTCATGTGGGATTTGCTTTGCAGTGTGTGAGGGAGTGCAAGCCCCTGGTCTCAGCTGCGCTCTTTTTGCTGGAACAGAGTTCAATGGCATTCGTGACTGAAGTTGGATTTTAGGACTTCCCATTTTTTCATATGAACATCTACAGAATAAGGGAGAGTCAACTTGATACACCCAGTAAATCTTAAGCTGCACTTTCTTTGGCTGCTTTCAGAAACAGAAATCAAAACTCTTCACTTCTTTATGTTGAACATGAGCTTCTGGGAGAGGTGGAAAAAGTGGATTTTTTAGGAAGTATTGATGGCACTGAAAGAGCAGTATGTTTGCAGGTTTTCGAATTTCTAATAGCATGATTTTACATTATTTTTACATTGCCTGTTAGTGTCCTTCTCCTAGCTTTCCTACCCAAGAGCACTGATCTAACTTTGATTAACTTAATACTGGGATGGCTACTATTTTTTCTGGGGGGAGAGCTTATACGTTGAAGTCTTGTTAAATGTGAGAGTAAAGTATTGCATGGTATTGGCATAATTCTGTGTTCAGTTTATAAATCTGGCAGATACTTCTTTAATATTCCTGCTGCTTTCTCTCCCTACAGAGAGATACCTTCGTCTGCTGCTGCTAAATAAATATACTTCTGCTGTGATTCCAATTTCAACATTTTCTCTGATTCCTCGAGGTCAAAGTGGTATCACATGATGGTTAGTTAGTACCACATATTGTTTTCCTTAGTGAGAAGCAATAGAAGACAGCATACTTTAAAACAAGAATTTATTCCAGAAGGTGTTATTTACTCATGGGTTTACGCACTCTTACTATGTTAAGAAGAAACTGGGAGTACAGGGAGACTTCTTGATATTTTTCTGGCATTTTGTGTTCTGTTTAAAAGCTCTTTAGCATCAGAGAAGACTATAAGCAAGAAAGATGGGGTCTCCCTGTATTTTTTCACTACCTGAAACTGGTAGGGCACTGAACCACACACCCATTTGCTGTGGTGGTTAGTGACTGTGATTGCAACAGTATTTTTGATGTCAACAGTAATTATTTTGCTTCTTAGAAAACCAGCATTTTCAGACCTTTGTAAAAATGTCTAAAAAAAGATTGGACTTGTCCATTGCAGTGCAAAAAAAAGACTAGGAAAGCAGGGGTAACTGCAGGATTTAACAAAAATGACCTTTAATAACCTGAGATGCCAAGGAAGAGGCGACTGCAGCTGCTGAAAATCTGAAAATGGGTCCTGATGTACTGAGCATTCACTGGGGTCAGCAAAGCTGTTATTTGGATTTACTCAGCTTCCTAAAAGTGAGACCAAAATCTGTATAGTGGCAAAAGATTGTATTTGATGAAGTTTTTGTTTGGGTTCCGCTTTACTGCAGAAAGAATTGGATCTGTATAAAGACTTTTCCTTTCTTGTTGCTTGTCATTAGATTTAAAAACATGCAGTTGAACTCTGCTGTTGCTTCACAGGCTTCCTAAAAACTTTGATACCTATATTGTAGTGCAGAATTTTCGTTAATCCTTTAGTTTCTGGCAAGTTCAAAGATGAAACATGCATGTAGTACTTTTGATTTGAACCAATGTCAAGATCCTAGAGTTACAAAAGAAGTCACTTTCTCTGGACAGAGTTCAGAGTTCTCCAGTCATTATGTTTCAGTGCTGTCTGAAATAGGTGTCACTGGAGGAATCATATCTTCTGTGAAGATCCTGCTTAGCTGGTACATCAATGGCTTGATTAGATTAATAACTAATGCTGAGTCTGCTATGTGGCCTTTCATGAATCCAGAACGTGAACAAGCCGGTGACTGTTATTAAAAAATGTCTTTGTCTGCAGCATATCAAAGGCTTTGGTTCATTAGCAACAAAAATAGCATAACAAGAAATTTGTAGAATATTTTGTTTTTACCTGAGTTTTGAACTTTCTCTTGCTTACAGGAATGGCAGGTAGTAGGGCTGAGAGAAAGTGTGAGGACCACTTGGGAGTTTTAAGGAAGAGTAAATTCCTTTTGGCACTGCTTTTTCTTTTTTTTTCCTGGTTGCCATGCAATTGATGAAAATGAAAACTGCTATGAAAATGGCTTTCTGGCCTTCCAGAAGAGTACACCAAGATAGCCCCCCCCCCCTTTTTTTTTTAACCAAAAGAGTGACAAAATAAGATGAAACAAACATTTAATGATTGTAAACTAAATGCTATGACAGCTTCTTGTGCTTTTGGCAGACATGAAAATCAGCCCATTGTTTCAAAAAAAAAATTTTTGAGCTCTTGGCTGATATCTGTGCTAAGAAGGCACTGAAGGAATGACTTTCTCTTGTTGGCCTTAGGTCTCCCACTTCTCCATTTCATTGTAAGAGGCAGGTGAACAATGTTCCTGTCCTTTCTCTGCTGGTCATTTACTCTTCTTTTAGCCTTTTCTTTCAGGCTAGAGAATTGTGCTGGGACATGTTGCAGTACAATGGAGTGGGTATCTTGCAGGAGTGGCATTCATTTTCTTGAGCATCTGTAGCAGACCAGGGGAAGTAGAGCAGAAGAAGTTGCAGCTGGGGTTTTCCTCCTCGTGCTACAGAAGAGGAACATTTGCTGTTCTCAAGATGGCCAACCAAGGATTTAGGAAAAGGATGTGTAAATTGTTAGCTGAAATAGGTGTCCAAATACTTAACAGGAGGCATTCAACTTTAGGTGCCACTACTAAAAGAAGCATGTGTCTAGTGTAAAATGGCTATCACCTTGAAGCAGTGAATCCTTTCACATGGCTGCCTACTAGTGAAACTTGTGTCTGGGGAGCATTAGAGCATGCAAGGAAAACAAGAAAACTGCTTTGTTTAGAAGTACAGCTTTGGTAATGTCTGATAAAGCACTTTCTAAAATAACAGTTGTTAGAGCTTTTGCACAATGCCGCTTTCATCCATGTCTGACATTTAAACATTGAAATACGATTGAGTCAGTGTTGCAGAATGTTTTTATGATGACCATATTGCTCTGAGGAGTCTGATCAAGGAGCCAAAAAAATGAATAACCTCAGGCATTTTTTTTCTCCGGCTGCATCATCTATTGGAAAGATTCTCTCAAGGCTCACATTCAGAAATTTTGATGAAGTACCCTGACATAGCATGGAAAGACTAGAAAGTGACTTAATGAGCTTAAAGTGCAATCCTGATTTGAATGGAGGGCATGTTTTAAAGGTCAAAAGTGCTCAAACTGATGATAAAATTGAGCCTTTTGTTAGCTTCTGTTAGCTGTGCTGGCTAACTGCGCTACAAGCGAACTGTACTGGGTTTTCTTAGAGGTAAGACTTCAAACTACAATTTGTTAATTCATGTAAACCTGTCAAGACAGATTAAAGACTTATGACTTGATCTGCTGAAGGGTTTTTTTAACAGCTGCAAATAACAGGTGAAATAGCTTCAGTCCCATGGTGGATTTTCAAGGTTGGAGACTGGAAGAAGTGTTTTGAATTATAAACTTGGCATACCTGTGCGGGAGTCAAAGATGGACTCCTGCCACTTTGCTGAGCAAAACTGTGTGAGAAACACTCAGTAGGTGCTTTGTAGTGAACTCGACCTGTTCTTCCTGTCGCCCTGGGAAGACACTAGGATACACGAGAGGGGATCGATAGCTTTGTTCTGTTTGACTTGTTCGTGTAGGCAGTGGGCTTGACAGTTTTCCATGATGTGAATGGTAAAGAAACATGCACCCAAGTCGCTAAGGAGCCTGTTAATAGCTTTTTTCCTGAAACTTCAAAAATGCAGTCTTAGGCTCTTCACACGGTCATTTCTGTGCCTGCCCTGTTGAAGTCAGCAGCAGCTCCGTTCTTCCAGTGTAGAAGAATTACAGCTGGCGAATTGTAACCCCTGATCATATGTATTGGAGGGACTAAAATGCTTATAAGTGTACAGACCTGATGCTAGCTGCTAAAGTATTTCAGTCTTTTTTTGTCACTTCTTTCCTTCCACTCCCACTAGGTCTCATGTTAAGAGTGCTTCACTAATATGTTATTACATCTAAAGAAATAAATCTACAGATCAGGAGGGCTGAAGAGTCAGACTTTGACATAGTTATTGTATTGCTTATATTTTCTTTTTTACAGGTAGTCACATTGATTGAGGCTTATCTTTGTCATGGTTTTTCCGAGTACTCAAGAAAACACTTTATTCCAGATACCCTGTCTGGCAGTGGTGTGTGCAACACTGAACTTTTAGTGATCTCGTTTAATAGGTTAGAGATGAATACAGCGAATATCCTGTTTCAATATCTACAAAAGATATTGCACAGTAAGTATGGTGCTGCTGTAACACACATGGCTTTCTGCTGGGCGGGTGGAGAATGAAAATTTTGAACACAGTGTGGTCCAAATGGTTTACTGCTGTCATTATTTGTGCCAGAGCATAAGATTTGGAGAGGGAAATAGCAATGCTAAGACTGGATGTGTCTTATTAGAAGAAACAGGTGAAAAAAAATCAGATGTTCCCTCTGCTGATACTGCAACCAATTTATTTCAACAATAGTGAAGGAAGGAAGAGAAAGATGAAGTTCTCTCTTCTGGATATGAGGCTTGATTGGGCACTTTTGCCCCATCACCTGGATCCGAGGATTAGGGAGAGAGTCAGGGGTTGCAGTTCTGTAGGCACTACTGATAAAGCCTGTTCCTGAGTTTGAGAAAAGTTGGTCTTGCTGTTCATATGCTTTAGCCTCAGAGTATGTGCTGGGAAAATCAGCTCGCAAAGTCTTGAATGGTCTTTATGGCAGAAATTAGACCACGATGATGTCAGGCAAACTGAAGTGTGAGCATGAAGGAGAGGAAACAGATCAAGAGCAGAGGCAAACATGTGGCCTGGTGGTGTGTGGGGTAGGAGTGGCCCACGCAGGGAGAAGAGGAACAGCTCCAGCAAACTCGACAAGCCTCTCCCAAGAGCCTGTCACAAATGGATCACAGTCAAACAGTCCAAGAAAAAGCAATGAAGGACCACCTGTGGGCCTGAAGATGGCTTTTTGGATGAGGCGAGAAGTTGCCTCAGAATGAAAATAGATTGTTTCTTCTCTGCCTTAAAGGCAGATGGGAGGAGGACAGATAGGAGTGCAAGGCTGTGCTGTTAAGGAGAGGGCAGAAAGAGTTGGTGTTTAGTGTGATGAGACTTGTCATCTTTCTCCACCTAGTCTCATTGGAGCTGCCCTGAAAGGGATGAATAAGGACACAGGGGGTAACATGGTATGCAGGGAGATAGCAGCCTGGAGGACCATCAGGTGGAGCAGGCTTGCCTATGGTGGGCTATTGGTAGCTGCAAGCACGTAGTCTTAATGGAACCCTCTTTCATCTTAGCAGCTGAGGTAGGAATATTTTATGTCATGCTATGAACAGAGATATTAGTCTTGATTTTTTAAAAATTCTTTCCAATTTTGGAAATTCTGAAATGGTACAGTTCAAAGATTGCTCCTCCCTCAGAACAAGTGCTAATGAGTGCTCACTTCTGTAGCAATAAGAAGGTCTTTGTTCTGCTCCAATCAAATGTTGAGCTGTAAACTTTGCCTACTCATGCTGTAAACAGCGATTTGCATCTAATGATGAACTGCTGAAGCACACTGCCTTCCTTGTTGTTTAAAAGTAGCTTAGATGTGCTTTAACTTTCAGCATATGTATGCTAGCTATGTAATTGTTACGGAATATTAGCTATGTACTTGCTAGAGTACTTAGCTACAGAGAGAGGAGCAAAGTCATCCCATCATTGTGAATGGGTCTCTAGATTGCATCTCTTGGGGTGCATAAGACCTGATAGTCACTGACCTCTAGTTTAAACAACTTCTGCTCGTGTTAGATTAAGCAGTTTCTATAACCAAGATACCTGACAATCAAATGGTAATTTGCTGTAGTAATTCTAAAAGTTAAAAGTACATTGTTAATATACTTAATGTAAATGTGTTTTCTGGCAGTGGTTTTTGTTTTGAAGATGTGCATTATACTTATAGTCAAGGACTGAATAGCCAAGACACTTAGAGCAAACAAAACAAAACATTTACCAAAATAGCACTTGAAGGATAGAGACTTGTGCTGCTTATAGAAGCACAGTTAAAAAGCCATCAGACCAATTAAGTAGTATGAGAATGAGAAGAGAGGAAAAAACCTGAGGAGTCATCAAAATTTGGGATGAGCATCATTCTTGGTACAAACAGAGTCTGCTTGGCCGATATTTCATACTGTCCTGGTAAAATCTGTGACCTGTGAATTGTCTAAACAGAAAACTCAGCCAGACAAAGCCTTGTGATATATTCCCTGGGTCAGCTGTTCAGGATCACTCACTGCCTCCTGCTTAGCTTTGAATCTGCCTTTGACTTGCTGTTTGTCATCTCTGAGATGTGAATGTGAAACATGTTCTGATTCTTGCACTGTGGTTTTCGTCTTATTTTAACTTTGCATGAGAGAAAAACTCTGAGCATTTGGCTTACTACAGATGTACCTTGTGCAAACTCAAGCAATATTTCCTAAGTAGAACATAGGAAGTGTGTGTCTTCTTTCTAATTATAGCAGTTCTGCGTAACACTGAGAAGCAGGAATATAATCTGTGTGACAATATTGAGCATTTCTTTATTCTGTTTCTATTTTTCTGGTTTCCTTTTTTTAAGAATCCTAAAACCCAAGAGCTCTTTTTCTTACTTGCCATCTACTAACTGATGAAGAGTTTTACTCCCCTGTAAGCACAACATTGCCTGCTGTATCCCTACTTCAAAGTCTTTCCCTAGCTGCTGTCTTTCCCATCTGCCTCAAATTGGTATGCCTGATCTAAAGAAAGCTGAAAATTCTGGACTATTTGGATGGTTGGAGAAATATTTTAAAAGCTGCTTGCTAGCCACTGTCAAGCATGAAAATTAAAGTGTGCTCAGGGAAGCACCCTTTTAAGATGTGTGTCTCATTGTCGGGAAGGAAGGTGGCTGTGGGAGTGAGCTAAAAATTATCTCCCCGTCTTTCTTTAAAACCCCCTTTAAGGGGGGTACTGAAAGGCTGCTTTAAGGTCTCCCTGGAGCAGGTCTTGTTCCCAAGCCTAGATGAATTCTAGCTAGTGTATTTTTTTTTTTTTTTGAGGAAAACAAAGGAAAATCAAAATCTGAAGTTTTATAACTCCTGGTTTGCCTCCTCATCTTCAGTTTAAGAAACAAGTTTTCTTCTGGCTCCCATCCTGCTCTTCTCTTACAGCCAAACCCAGTTCGTCCCACTGTTGCATCTTCCTCAGCCACTGCATTTGGAGTGGTCAAGAGACTTGCTACCTCTGTATAACTTGACAGTTAGCCTCCACCCTTTACCGATGTTCCCTGTTTTGCCTCAAACAAGTATGGGTCTTTCTTTATCCTGAATGGCAGGAGCAGAAGTGTACAGAATCAATATAATCTTCTTGGTTTTGTAAAGGCAGTAAACGATGACTAAAGCACTGTAGAAATCTGTTTGCATGCTCTGAAAGTTGATGATACTTGTAAGTTACATCGCGTTCACATTTTAAGCTTTTCGCTCTAATGAGCAACGGTAACTATATATTTTAATAAGATCTTAAATTCTAGGAAAGTTCATTCCCCCAGGTCAAACTTGTTTGCAAGGGATGGAGGGTTGCCAATGTGCTGTGCTTGAAAGGAATCATTGTGTAATATTTGTCCTTTTAAGCCATCCTACCCCATAACTGCACGCTATCAAGAATGCCACTTTTTGCATGAGAACAAGCATAATGACGTGGAAAACAGATCTGCATCTGTTGATTCTCACTTGATGTTCAGAGTGAGACTTAATAGGTGCAAAACTTCTCAAACTAAAGCACCTAAACATTCGGTGTATTTATTAATAAGCATGTGCCTACACCTTGCATGATGCTTCTTTTTCATGCAAATCACGCTTGCTACAGCCTAAGCCTCCCTGGCCTGAACAGCTATCCTCCTCCTTCAGAGCTGAACCCCAGAAGTTGTGACGCAACGTGGGAGAGAAGCAGTTGTGATGCAACATGGAGAGGTTTTTATCCTCCTGACTACAGCTGTTGGGTCATGGGGTAGGAAGCAGCTGTCATGGCACTGCTGCGGCTCCTGTGCCATGCTCCTTCCTAGCTGATGTTATTTATCCCTGGAAGAGAGAATTGATTTGGCTTAAGTACAGCTGTTCATTATTTTGTGCAGGGCAGATACTATAGCTGTGGTGGTAGCGATATATTCTGGCAAGGAAAACCCGTGCTGAAGTGAAGGTGTAAGCCACATGTAGGCCTTCTCACAATAGACATACACACTAGGTTCACTTCTGTTTGCACAGTTCCCATTTCTCCCATTCCTGTTGCAGGCAGCCTTGTTGAGGAGGGATAATAAGACATCTGTTGCTACTTACCTGGAATTTATCTAGGAAGTCACCCTGAAGTGGAAATCCAGAGTCAAATTACATCTGTTCTTTGCTCTTTGCTGCTCCAGTGCTCCTTTATATCTGTCCTGTGGATTATTAATCTGTGCAACACCTTTTGGACCTACCGTGGAGAGCAGAAGGGATGCTTTATTGATGACTGATTTTTCCAGTTGCTGTACTTGAAGGTAGAAACACCAGATACTTTTGGTTCAGCTAATGCTCTCCTCTGATCCTCAAAGGGTGGTTTGATGGTAGCCAGATGTTAGTCATAGTTAATCTTCATCCCACACATTCCAGGCATTAAAACAATGATTGCCTTTCATCCTTGAATTTGGAAGCTATTGAGATTGACTTGGTATTTCAGTTTAGCATTTGATGTAGGAATGGTGAGTGGTGCAAAACAGTAAGTTCATTGGGCAGTGAAGAAAAATAGTGCTGGCTGTAGCTTTCATTTCATCTAGAAATCAAATTAACATTTAATATTTCAGATTGTAGTCCCATCTGATTCTCCCCATGAGTGCACGTATGCTTAAATCCACATACCCATCAATGACTTGCTGATATGACATTGTCACAATTCACAGAATTGTAAAATAGTTTGGGTTGGAAAGGACCTTTAAAGGTCATCTAATCCAACTCCCTTGTAATGAGCAGGGACATCTTCAACGAGATCAGGTTGCTCAAAACCCTGTCCAGTCTGGCCTTAACAATTCCAGAGAGGGGGCATCTACCACCTCTCTGGGCAACCTGTTCCAGTGTTTCACCACCCTCATTATAAAAAAATTCTTCCATACATCCAGTCTAAGTCTACCTTCTTTCAGTTTAAAACCATTACCTCTTGTCCTATCACAACAGGGCCTGCTAAAAATTATCTCCCCATCTTTCTTATAAAACCCCCTTTAAGGGGGGTACTGAAAGGCTGCTTTAAGGTCTCCCTGGAGCCTCCTCTTCTCTAGGCTGAACAACCCCAACTCTCTCAGCCTTTCCTCACAGGAGAGGTGTTCCAGCTCTCAGATAATTTTTGTGGCCTTCCTCTGGACCTGCTCCAGCAGTTCCATGTCTTTGCTGTGCTGAGGGCTCCAGAGCTGGATGCAGGACTCCAGGTGGGGTCTCACCAGAGTAGAGCAGAAGGGCAGAATCCTCTCCCTCAACCTGCTGGCCACACTGCTTTTGATGCAGCCTAGGACATGGTTGGTCTTCTGGGCTGCGAGCACACACTGTTGGCTCATGTCCAGCTTTTCATCCACCAGTACCCTCAAGCCCTTCTTGGCAGGGCTGTTCTCAATCCCTTCATCCCCCAGTCTGTATTGATGCTGGGGGTTGCACCAACCCATGTGTAGGATCCTGCACTTCGCCTTGTTGAACCTTCTGTGATAAACATGGGCCCGCTTCTCCAGCTTGTCCAGGTCCCTCTGGATGGCATCATGTCCCTTAGGCGTGTCGACTGCACCACTCAGCTTCGTGTCATCTGCAAACTTGCTGAGGGTGCGCTCAATCCCCCTGTCTGTCATTGATGAAAATATTAAACAGTGCTGGTCCCAATACGGACCCCTGAGGGACACCACTTGTCACCGATCTCCATCTGGACATTGACGAGTTGATCACTATCCTCTGGATGCAACCATCCAACCAATTCCTCAACCAGTGAACACTCTGTCCATCAAATCCATATCTCTCCAATTTGGAGAGAAGGTTGTTGTCAGGGACCATGTCAATGGCCTTACAGAAGTCCAGATAGATGACATCCATACTCTTCCCGTGTCCACTGATCGCTCCACAGTCACTCCATCACAGAAGGCCACTAGGTTGGTCAGGCAGTACTTGGCCTTTGGTGAAGCCATGCTAGCTGTCTTGAATCACCTCCCAGTCTTCCCTGTGACTTAACATAGCCTCTCAGAGGATCTGTTCCATGGTCTTCCCAGGCACAGAGGTGAGGCTGACAGGTCGGTAGTTCCCAGGGTCCTCCTCCACCCTCCAGGGTGCAATGTTTCCCTTTTTCCAGTCAGCAGGGACTTCCCCTGACTGCCATGACTTTTAAAGTATCATGGAGAGTGGCTTTGCAACTACACCAGCCAGTTCTCTCAGGACTCTGAGATGCATGTCATTAGGTCCCATACACTCATGTACGTTCAGGTTCCTCAGGTAGTCATGAACCTGAGCTTCTCTTACAGTGGGAGAGACTTTGCTCCCCCTCTTCCCATCTTGCGGTCCATCCACTTGAGATGTGTGGGAAGAGAGATTGCCAGTGAAGAGTGACAACAATTAAGTAGGAAGTGTCTAAACAAATGCTAGTATTTCTGGCCTAACTATTCTTCTCATAAGTGTTATCTCAAATAATGAAAGGAGAGGTTTGGCTTCCCTTTTACTGCAGAACTCTCTGGTAAGGTGGAGATCAGTACTAGAAACTACAGTAGTGAGTTAAAGGCTGGTTATAATACGTGGAAAACCAATAATGAAACTTTATGAAAATAGCTTTCTGCTGGACCCCAAGGTTTCTCCCTAGGTACTAATCACTTGTTTGAGGTTATTGCTGCTTCCATCAGCGTACTTGTGGAGATCTGCAGGCATCTCAGCAATTGTAGTAGCCTGTTCTGGATCAGAATGGGGTAGGCTTTGTTGCTTTAGTTTTGTTGAGTAACCACACTTGGTTAGAGGCAGTTGCCAAGCTCCTTTCCATCCAAGATTCATTTCCTCTGATGAAACAGATATATCAGAGAAGCCCTCTGAGTAAGCGCTATTGAGCAGATGAAAATTTGTCATGAAGGTGTTCTTTTGGGGCTTTGAAAAGAAGCAGAAATACCACCCATATTCTCCTTTTCAGTCTGAAATAATTCCAAAGCATAAGCTTTGGGTTCTTAAGAAAATAATTCTTGTGGTTTTAAAATTATTCCCATCTAGGATGCAATCAAATACCACTTAGTTACAAGAAAAAAGGGTTTAAATACAGGTTAAGCATAAAAAGAGCAATATGTCTGGTGTGTTCAGTAATAGTGTTGAGCCATTTCATTGGAAAGCAGCCTTTGCAGATCATTGTGCTTGTTGCTTGAATGGGTAGTCACAGGGACACACACCCTTTCTGTACTTGTTCTCACTGCTGAAGGTGGATGGGTTACACAGCTGCAGCATCTAACTTGCTGTGTCCAGATGATCAACTTCAGGTGCTGTGTATGTGGTGTCACTTTTTTGTTAATAATCCAGATATGGCTCATAAATCCGAGGCTAAGAATTCAAGCAGGAATGTAAAGTTACCTTGAGCTGCACAACAGCTTAGCTGGCTCTGGCCATTTGTGCCTTGAGGGCAGAGTAAAGCATTTCCAGAAGATTATCAGCACCACTGTCCTCGGACTCATGTTTGTAGAGGAGATGCTAAACAGCAAGCATACATTGAACAAGTATTCAAATCAGGTAAAACAGCTGACTTGTGAATATATCTCCTAGTGAAATGCAGTGACCCCTTCAACAATGAGCCAGCACGTAAATCTCCTTTAAGATGTTGGGGTAATGACCTATAATTTGATGACAGACTTTGTTTTCCACAGAGCTGAGGAGTTCTCATCTGTTGCATTAGCCAAAAAATTGAGCAGCAGCAGCAGCTGAGGAGAGCAACTGAACTCTCCTAAGGATAATTAGACGAGTCCCTCTTAGTTGTTTGTACATTCCATGTATACGCACAGAAAAACGTCTAGACATATTTATAAAAAAAGTATTGACTGAATTTTAGCCTGAAGTAGCTCTAATTGCTGTGTTTCAATGTCTTTGGAAGAAATCGAGTAACTTTTGAGCCTGCCTTGGGAATGCTGCTTTTCTTGTGCACCGTCTGCACACACCTGTGCATTCTCAGAGTGCAACTGTTGGAATAAATGACTGTGCTCTCTAACAGCTGTTTGAATAGTGTCCAATATTGTTTGTCTGCAAGAAAGCCTGTATTATTATACCTTAAATTTAGGGCTAAAGGTACTCAGAACTGAAGCTGGCTACTAACCTGCTGCTTTTCTATAGTCTCTGGTTATGCCTGCATCCACAAGTTGTCCATAGGTATTACGAGTTGGTCTCTAAAGTAGGTATTTCAGACAAATGACATATTTAAAAAAAAAAAAAAATTGGTCTGTTAAGTTCTAAGAAATTGAGATTCAAGCAGTTTTGAGACTAATTAGTAAATGTATTTGCACACCTTTGTGTTGAACATGTTGGGGAGCAAATTATAGAGCTATGGGATCTGTTGTCCGGCCTGTGTAACTGTCACTTCAATTTGTATTCTCTGGCATGCTCCTGATATTCAGGATTTTCACAACAAAGTTTGAAATTAACACAAACATATCCCATTCACAAGGCAACCTTCTAGACACAGTACTGGAATTGTCTTAAACTATTTGTTTTGAGTCTGCTGATGCTGTACCTGTCTCTTCCTGATGGTAGGAGGAAACTCTGTTGCATTGGACTTTGCTTTGTGAAGTATGCAATTTGCTTTCACCTCTGGATACTGAGAGCCCAATACACTTAATCATGATGACAAATCCTTCTCTGAGAGTGACTTAAGAATGAGAAATTAAGATATTGTGTCTCATAAATAGATGAGAACCTGGTCCTAGAAGTAACAATATCAAATACAGTCAGACAGAAAGTGCTTTTTTAAGTGTTGGGAGAGGATTTAACAAAGCAGGCAACAGATCTGGCTAGTCCAGTGGTTTGGCTTGAGTACTGGTCTTTGAGTATGACGATAAATAGTTCGTACAAGACTGTGTGACATTTTATTCTGGTTGACAAAGGCCAAAATGGTATTGCTGAGTAGCTTTTCTAGATCTCCAGTTTTTCATCAGGAATACAGTGATTTCCTCTTTTGATTTTTAACTTGCATATAGGTATGATAGATTCGACTGATTAGACTCCACTCACCCAGGTGGGAATTGGTTACTGCTCCTCCTTCAGCTAGCAAGCAGCCTGTGGGGCCATTACTCTCTAATCCAAGACCTGATCTGCCTAGTAGGAGTAGGAATGATTGCTGCATCCAGATTCAGGGAGTACAGGAATTAGACAAAGCCTTTTTTCAGCTTCTTTGAGAGCCATGCTCACCTCTCATCTTCTGCCACCTTGACAGGTCTGGAGAAAACCTGTTTTTCCACCCTTTTGAGAAGTTACAAGGTCTATCTGACTTTGCCTTTAGCTTACCATGCAATTTCAGTGTGTTGGGGTGTAGCCACAGGCAGTGGTGTTCCATTTTAGAAAGGCAGATAGAAAACAAACCTTGAATTTGTCTGTCTTGAGGCATTTTTCTTTGAATAGTTTGCTGTAAAATACAGGAAACAGTAGGGTTTCCTGGCATTAAAATAATTAATGTTCAGAAATCCTCATTTATGTTTTTGTTAAAAGGCACTGTGCATTGGTAAGTCTGTTCCACCCCACTGTGAAAACACACCGTCATGGTTTGATGGAATAAATTTTTTCTAACATTCAGAAACAGAGCTTTAAAAATGTCTAAATGTAGAACAGCTTAGCTTGGGGAGCCTTCCTAGTGACTATTTTTTAAAGGAATTTACTGCTGATGTAGCATTCCACAAGTGTAGCGAAAAGCAAGAGGTGGAACTGAGGGACTTTTTTTGGTAGTTGAACGTGATACAAAAACCAAAGTATGATGAAGTCCTCTGCTTTCAGCAACTAAATGTGGTGTTAGCAGGGGACGTCGGGGATGTTGGGCTTCTGGTCCTGCTGCAACCTGTCAGCTTTGCACTTCTGCAGAGTGATGCTGCAGTTGACGTGACAGCTTGGCACATGTGAATTTTCTCTTGTAGATAGGTTTAAAGGCACAGATGATGAAGCTCCTCTGCTGCTTGTCTGCTGTCAGAGGCACAGGTGCAGTGGAGGTGAGAGGTTGCGACCACTGGATGATGCCTCAGTGGCTGGTGTGAACTGACTCAGGGTAAGGTGGAGATGGGACAGGGCAGAGCTGACTTAGCACCAGCTTTGCTCCGTACCCTGCTTATGCTGAGGACTTCTTAGCCAATGAAACGGATCTGGTACATGTGTCTGAATACTCATCTAGCACTGTCTGTCTGGGAGAAATCTGTGTGCTCCATGACTGGAGCCCAACATACTTCAAAATGCTGTGCGCTCTGCTAGTGTTGAAAGAATATAGTGTACTTTTGGCCTCTTCTTGACTAGAGGTCAGGAAGGTGAAGCAGTAAGTGCCTTAAAAGAAAGTGAAGCACACTATACAATACTGTAAAATACTGCTTTTTTTAATGGTAATTGTGTTGGTTTGCTAACCTTGTGAAGATCAGAACCACATGCAAGGCAGATAAGTTGGATATAAATCATCAAAATTGTGGTTAATTTTAAACAGTTGTTATTCCTTTAGTGACCAGAAGTAGCAACTTCTGGAAGAAGTCCCATTTTTTGGTGTCATGAAGAGGATATACACATGCAGCAGCAAACTCAGCCACAGCATTTCTGATGTTTCCAGGTATCCCCGTTATCTGGGAGAGGAGAAACGGTGGGTTGAGTCCCAAGTGGGGAGACATCAGTACATCAAACTATCTCTTGTTCCTGTATGCGCCATGGTCTTCAATGAGCAGTACTTATTCTTTCTTGAAGTAGCTGTCTCCTAAACTTCTCAAACTAAAGCAATTAATGCTTAGTATTTAAAGTGATTGATTCAGCATGCAGATGGCCTTCCCGGTTAGTAAATACTTTAAATGAGACTCTGCAGTTGTGTAAGATCAGATGCTTCCACTATACCTTGAAAAGATTTAGCATCAGATCTTACCTAAGCTACAAAATAAAAGCAAAAAGGAATATAACATACATTAAGGTGCACCATCCTTTTATTCATTTGTCAGCTGTGGAGAGGCATTTTAATCTTCTGCCCTCATTATAGTCTGGTTCCCAAACTGTGTCAGACTTTGAAACAAAGACTGGCTTTACAAATAGGATCCAATTAGTGACTAAAGAGAAACATTCTTCTCGGGGTGGATAAGTGTCTGGATTTGGTGAAGAACTGGAAATACTTCTGTGATAACTAGCATTATTCCTCAAGACAGTCTGTAATGAGAAATTGTTTCCATAGTCTTTTGGGTCTCTTTCCATCTATTTATCAGATTGCTTAATTGAAGGGTTGGACAAGGCTGAGCAGAGAAGTCTTCTTGTAGTCCCGTGGCCCTTCATTGCTCACAGGGTTACTGTATGCTGCTTACAGCTGTGGAAACTCTCAGCTAGCAAATGCAGGTAAAGTACCTTGCAGCTCAGTGTGTGCTCACAAGCCTGCTATGCATCGACCATTATAATAAATGAGTATATGGAAGCATGTGATCACATAGCTCCAGTTTTTGGGACTGTGCAATTGTATCTGCCTGTTTGCTTCTCTCAAATGCTCCTTTTCATTTAAGTCAATAGTGAGACTTTTAGCTGCTTTTCTGTACTGAGCAGCAACTGAACTTGTGTGGACCCTGTAGTCTACTAAAACAATACAAACCTTTGAATCGCGCATTTTTCCCTAGTGTGACTTTCCCCTCATTTTGGAAAGTGACTCACAGGCCTAGGCCTGCCACAGTTGCCAGAAAATGATGTCATTTGGGTAATGTAATATCCCACGTACAAACCAAAGACTACTTAGAAATTGGGCTGACAAGAACAAAAAGGAAATAGCTGCATATCAGATGCATATCTCAATTTTTAAATAAGCGTAATTGTGTGTGCACTGATTAAATACAGAAGTAGTGTAAAAGGCGTAAAGGAAAGGTGCAGTGTTCCTTGAACCATGTTTTCAGATGACTGCAGGGTGGGTAATCCTGTTCTCCTGTCTGTCTTGGGCCAGCAGTAGTTTACGCAGCCAAGCTGTGTCAGACCAGGGAATTGATGTGGTCAAGCACTAACATATGTATCTCGTGGTGTTGCATTAGTTCTCAGCAGAATTTGTTCCCTGGTCCCACTCTCCCCACAGCCCCTGGGGCACTGGTGTTGCCAAAAAGTGGGGGGAAAATACAGAGAAGAATGAGCAGCAGAGAATGAGAAGGGAAGGGGGGAAACATGCTAAGTTGTCCAGAGGCCATCTGTCAGTACCTTAAAGCAACCCTGAAATGATGGCCTTAGCCTCTCTAGAGTGGTTTAACATAGTTTCAGATGTAAATGTCTCATGTGTTGACATGAGATGTTTCTCTATGTCTCCTACCCCACCCTGCCACACGGTCCAAAAAGCCAATGTTTGCTAATGGCACTTGTGCTGTTGGTGGGACCTGGAGAAGGGCTGCCCTGGTGAGGTAGCTTGCCATCCCCAGGACTTCTTTGCAACAACAGCTCAGGGTGTTCTAAGCCTGAGACACTGCAGATCGGGCTTCTGGCCAGTGCCCAGCATGGGCAGGTGAAATGCTGTGGACCTGCATCGAATAAAACTGGGGCCAGCATTTTGCCTTATAAAATGGCAAAGGCAAAATAGGTCAACAGGTAAGATTTGGTGGGAAAATGAACAGTCTTATAAACTCTATTTTTTCCTTGTTTTATTTCTCTCCTGTCACTGGCAGATGTATCAAGTTGAATTTTGATGCTTTGGGAATATATGTGGAATTTCATTTGCTACTAACCATCACTTTCAGGTGTCTGACCTTGGCCTGGAAATATAGTGTACAGTGTATCCCCAAGATAAATGAACTGAGCAGCATGTTTCTTATTACTTCATCTCTGTCTCTGTGTTCTGTATTAAAAACTGGCATGTAACTCACCCACTTGTATTAAGCACAGCACTATGCAAGGTAAATCTACATGTTCAGCCTGCGCACTTCATTTTCCTGTGTGATAGAGTGCTGGCCCTGCCTCCTTGAGCATTGTGTGTTGCTGCTCCTGCTGCTCCTGATTATTGCAACCAGAATACAAACAGATGTTCCTGGTAAGACTGTTAAATGTAGCGTTGAACTCAAATTCATCATAGTTTAAAACTCTTTCTGAAAGAGGTTTTTGCCCTTCAGCTGCGCCTAACCCAGATCACATCTTGGACCTGTAACTTAAAAGGAGTTAGACAGGGTCATTATTTGACTGCCTACACACTCATGTGACAGGTACCATCAGATTATTTTTCTACTAGCCTGTAACTAAAGAGCATTGAACACTGGATATCATTCATCCCAATGCAGATAATTGTTCTGCAGAGGTCAGAAATGCATTGGACAAGACATGTCCACAGTGCATGGTTTTAAATAGGTTTAAAAGAAATAAAACAAACCTGGAAACCAAATGTGTTAGGCATTAGGAGAGCAAAGTACTGAACGATTTCATACAATCTCTGCAAAAGTAAAATGGGTTGCAAAGCATTCATCATCTCAGTGATTTATTTCAAGCCCTGATCCTGAGTTGCATCCATATTACTTCAGTATTTCTAGATGCTTTTGAGTGTCAGTAAGCACTCTGCTTTCCCTTGACATGTACAGTCTCCTCGCTAAAACTTCTGGCAATGCAGAGTCATGTTGAACAGAGCTGAAACAATTTCAGCACTTAGACTGGAGCTTCACTGATACAAGGTATCAGTGGATCCAAAACTGGGTAACTACAGGGTTGCTGGGCAGCCTTCTGCATGTGCTTGTAAGTGTATGTACCACTAATGGAAGTTACGACAACACTAAAAATTTCTTTCTAGCCTTGGTAAAATAGCAATAGACAGTCAAAAATTCTTTTTTTTAAATTTTTTTTAAAAGCTTTTCTGGCCTTTTGAGAATATGTAAGATGAAGGCAGTGGCAATTGCTGAAAACTAAGAAAATAAACAGGATTAAGATTTTTTTGTGTAGGTATTTTGTCATAGAAAATTAAGTCACTTTAACAGAGAATCAAGTAGACACTGAAAAAGACTCCTTAAACCAAAGAACTACAATTCTTTACAAGTTAGTTTTTGTTCTAGTATACAGCACTGCTGTTTCATCTAAATAGCAGAAATGATACAATACAAATAATAATATGAAAGCAGTGTTTGAATTCTGGCCACAGTCGAATGGTGATAATTGGCAATATAACGACAGTGTTTCAGTTTTGCTTACCATCATTTTCTAATAAAACTCCTCAAAGTAAAGGCAGATGTGTGGTTACTGCTATCTAGCAGTTACTCTAATGTATGGTGCTGCCCCTTAAGTAAATATCTTTGTTTTAATAAAAAAAAGAAATTGTGCTTATAAAATTCATATTTGATTAGAAGCCTCATAGAAATGCTGTGAAAACTTGCATATAGGAAGGTCTAACTAACCATAACACCCAAAATAAGAGAGATTGGGAGTTGATCATTTGCCAGTAAGCACTGCCAGTTGTAGACTACACATCTACAAAAATTGGTTTAAAAATGCAATGCAAGGAAGAAAAATGAAAACTTTCTGAAAAAATCTAAGTAAAATTTCCCTTGAAATGTAATATTCCCTTAGCTCTGTTTCTGATTCCACACAGTTGGTGTTTTTTGTGTCCAGTTGTTGTAAATACTTCAGCCCAAGATGTAGTGTGCTTGTTGTACAGTGCTGCAGTGGCAGGAAAGTATTTTTTTTTTTTCAAGGCAAGCCAGAATGGAGCAGAGAGGCAGCCTTCATGTAAAGCAAACTGTGAGAAGAGCGTGCTATAATTCAAGAATAACATATATATTTATAAATGTAGAATTAAGTTACTCAGGATTTTACTAACAAGCTGTTTGTATCTTAAGACTACATCTGCCACCAGAGTGGTATTGAAAAGAACAGCTTATCTTTCATTTAATGTGTTTGTAAAAGAATCAATTGGCAAAGGAAAAAACCTTCTTTCTGAAGGATAAATGCATTCTTTCCCTGGCCATCCATACTGAACACAAAGCACTTTTGTGCAGATACCTAGAAAAGAATAATTTACATCTCTTTGTCCAAGTGAGGGGGATATATTTAAGTTAGGACATTATGCTGTGTGTATACTGGGCACATTCTGCTATTTTTCAGTAGAGCTAAGAGAAGTAAAGGCTATGTACTTGCAGTACAAATTTACTTGTACTTTTACACAAAATTAGTGTGGGATTTCTCTCAATGTCTGGTTTCACTGTCTGCTACTGTGTATAAACTTAGATTATGTTTACTGGATAACAACATAAGTTAGAGTAGTCTTAGTGGAAAGCAGTTGCTGTTAAATACTTTGGTTTCCAATAGCTATCAAGCTATTGATAGTTCATCGAACTTGCCACTCAGGCAAGAGCTGTGCACGCCTTATCCTGCCTACTTATTTCCCATCATGTTTTGGCTCATTAGATTGGATGTAGGTTTTGGTTTACTTTCATACTCTTCCCACACCTCCCACCTTAAATTGCCATGTTGATGTGCTTGCAGACTGCCTGCTGCTCACAGCAGTGCCCAGCAGAGGTGTATTATGGGTGATAGAAGTTGGTCAGATGTTGAGTCATGGAGTGGGCAATGCCTGGGGTTTTGTCAGCTCTTGAGTACCCTTTGACTAGGTGCTTGCTTTGCTTGACTGCCATGCCCCAAATATTTGTCTTGCATGTTGGTATCAAAATTCCTCAAACGTCTATACATGTATTCCTATAAACATCCTTCCCATCTAAATACTGGATTTTTAATTTGCCTTGAAGAATTTCGTAGTGCTGTTTTTAGCTTCTTCTATATGAATGCTTATTAGTTTGCTTCACGAGAAGCTTACTTCTGACAGATCCATAACAGCTGACATGTAGGTTTGATGTTTTTTTTTTATGAAGCTTTTAGCATGCTACTGCATAGTCTCAGTAAGGCTCAAGCTATGTGTGGTGTTGGGCTGGGTACAAGGAAAGACATATGCAGGTATCTTCTGAACACAGTTTTTGAATTTCAAGAGACTGGACATTTGATACTAGGTTAAACCTACAGTCATCTGATAGGAAATTTGCTGAAAGTAGCTGAATGCTTGATTACAACTTTGGATTCTGTTGCAAAGGTTTCGTTTGTTTGAGATTTGATGCCATGGAAGATGGGATCACTTTGCCTTTGGGTGAGATATGACTTAGTAACCAGAAGGAGGTCTGGTTTTTCACTTTGGAGATACTCCGCTTACTGTAGTGTGGTGATGAAAATGCACCACCAGTCTAGGCACACTTGGAAATGGCTGTCTCCAGAAATGCGTCCGGCTTGTAAGCTGGTATTAGAAGCAGCTGAAGTTTTAGTGGCTGACTGTTATGAGGAAGTAAGAATGGCAAGAGGACTATGCTCATTCCCTTTTTTCCATATGAAGTAAAAGAAAGTTGTTCTGAGAGTCTTTGGGTGTTTTTGCAGCCTGCTGAGAAAAAACTTGCATCTCTGCACAGGAAAAATCTGCATCTGTGGGCATGGAATTTCAGCTGGGCTTTTCATTTCATTGCAAGAATATTTGCACTCCTGAAATGCAGTCTTAGAGTGTAACACTGATGTTCAAAATTAGGACCAACTGGGCTGTTAAGTTTCTTTGAATACACATACTAGTTTTCCTGAGGAGGAAGAGAAGAGTATGGAGTTATTTTGATTATGTTGCATCTTCATATGGAAAGCTGAAGTAAAATATGCTGCTTAAGGATTTGGCTGGGTATCAAAGGAAATGTGCAGAAGTTCTGCAAGACATGCTTTTTAAGTCTTAGATGAAGGCAAATGTCTAAGGATGAAGGCGCTCTGTGGCAGAGTTAGAACTGTGTATTCCTTAGTTTCAAGTTGTATCTTTTTGTGCAACTGTGCACATACTTCAGTGCTGTCTTTTGGGCTCTTCCTTCTTTTTTCATAAGAATTTCTTGAGCAATTTTAGATTCAATACTTCAGCAAAATCTCTTGTGACCACAGGCAACTCCCCTCCCTGGATCAAGCACCACTTCCAGTGTTCATGTCCAGACTTCTGATAATACTCGTTCAGTTGGTCTGACTGTATAGATCTTGTGCATTCCTTATAGTTGGGCTAATCTTTCTTTTGCTGGTGTACTGCTGCATCTTGTTCATGACTTGGGCTAAGCGACACCAGCCGTCCAAACACCCTTTCAGACCTCTGTCAACACTGTCTACTGGTCTTTCTCTTCCCCACTGTAAATCTTGCTATACTGGCATCCATCCTGCTGGTCCCCCTTATCTGGCTGCTGCTGTCGTTCTCTCTTCCTGCCCATTTCTCTTTTTGACAGGAACCGTGTGGCATGGTGATGGTTGCAGTCCTCTTCCTCTCCTCCGTGGCAGTTGCTTTCCCAGCACTGGTGGATGACTAGCATCTCCACCCTGTTCATTACCACCTTGTCTACCATCCTGCAGGCTGGTTGATTAGGTATTCGTGTTGCTTTTCTAGTATTCTCGGTTAAACTTTCAGCATGTTGCAGGAGAGACTTCTGTGAAAGCTAGTAGCATTTCTGTGGCCCTCTTATAGGAGGACTCATACTACCCACAACAGTCAGGCTCTGCAGGCTGGAACTACCAGTAGTTCAAAATACAGAAGACCTCCTAAAAACGTACAAAAACATGCCCTAAAGATGATAGGGGGAGGTGGGCATCCAGTTTTAGGGTTGTGTGGCTTCTGGCTGTAACTGCATCTTCCCAGCATCCATAATCAGCACTGTGCAGGTGCTGTACTTGCTTGGAATAAAGTGTGGAGAAATGGGAAGAGAAAAAGGAGGAACAAATTCACAGGTCAGAACAGCAACCTAAGTCACTTAGTTCTCAGTGTAGAGCTGAGAGTTAACAAGCTGTGATGGTTTCCTGATTAACTTCATCAGAGTGTCTAGGTCATTAACAGGCTTGGCAGCGAGGTAAATTGACTTATTTTTTGATTCAAGTTCATGGGTGTAGGGAATTTGTTTTTTCTGTGTTAAATTGATGGCTGACTGCGGTTCAGAGATCCTGAGCTAACTGCTGTTTATTAAGAAAATCAAGACAGTGCTCCTGTAAAGCACTTCAATGTTTCTCCTCTCTTGTCTTAGTAGTTTCCCCTTCAGGAAACACAGTTGTACTAAGTATCTTTTGAGAATTGTCAATATAATTGTAATGTGTCATCTTTTTAATGTGAACTTGCATGATAGTCCCTTATGCCTTTTTAAGATGATCTTCTTGTGGCAATAGTGAAGTGAGCTTAAATAGCCTAAAAATTAGTTTCCTAATGAAAGGGGACTGATAAGCATGCCTGGGTGCCTGTCCTGTGTTTCACTCAGGTAATTTCAAAATAAAAATGACTGGCGGTACTTTCATTTTCTAATATGGAGGTTTTGACGTTAATTCCTGTGCCTGGAAACACTTGGAGATCCTGGGGGAGGTGCTACAGGAGTATTTCCAAATACGGTACTGTGTTGGTTGAAGTAGTTTCTACCAGGCTTATTTCCATTGAGCTTCTCTGAAGTTTCTGTTTTTCAGAGAACCTACTTCTGTAGAAATCAATGAGCAAACCATTCTTCAGTGTTCATGCACCTGAAGGTTTGCTAGAGGATTAGAGCTAGCTGAAATATCTCTGGAAACACAATTCTCATAGTGTATAAGCTCCATAACTAGTTTGAAATAGTCTTTAAAACTTGTCAAGTTCTTCCTTCTGGTTTTAAACTTCTTCCATTTTTATTGCCTCTTCATGCATGAACAAAGAAACAAAGGAGCACTTTGTTTTACACTTGCCACTTTGTGTAAAACACTGAGGTTTCCCATAAGTAGTCTTCAACATCCGAAAGTGGGTTTAATAAGACTTTTCTCACATATGGCATCTCGTGTTTAAACAGGGTGACTAGTAATGGCTATACCATTCTGGCTGTGGTTGTGCAGCTGCTGTGTGCAACACTGTTGGCTTGGGGTACCACTGGCAAGGAGTCACCTGCATTTTTGCTTTTCTGCTGATGGCTGACGTGACGACACTGAATATCCAGAGGCATTCACAGCTTGTCCTGAGCGGTAGCCAGAGCAGGAATGGTGTTACAGGGTGGCAGAGCCTGGGTCAGCCGTGGATGAGCGGTGGTTGTGTTACAGGGTGAGCTAGGCAGAGCACGTGGGCTGGCTGGGGAGAGTCAGCCAACGGCATAGGTGCTGATAGCTGGTTGGCCCACTCAAATTATTGAAAAACTGTTTTCTGACAGAATAGAAGTAAATGTTTTTATGTACTGGTACTTTAAGTCATGTGGTGGTGGTGTTCTTGGTTGGTGCAAGGTGCCATAAGCCGGACTTGATATACCATCGACCTGTTCCTTGCCTTTGAATCAAGCGGTGTCCCGGTAGCTCACTTTTGCCAGTGCCTAATGTCTTGTCTTGTGATTGGCAGGCTCTTGGCTGATTAAGTATCTCTTGAACCTCTCTTACTGTCTTGAGTAACCTCAGTACTGGGGCATAGATGGTAGACTTTTGTCACTTGGTGATTACTCAGTTTGATAGGGATATTTCACTGTTTGTTCTTTGAGATGAGATTGTTTTGTGTGTGCAGATGTTGGGAATGGTAATCTCAAAACCCTTAAACTGATGTGCTGTCACCAGACAACAGGTATTTGTTGCATGAGATACTATTAATGACATCTAAATTTTCACCACACTCATCACAATCAGTTTTTTTTTTCCCAGCCTGGTTGTCTAACTACAGCTTCGCTTTCAGTGCTGCTGCTACCTAAGTGCATTAATATAAGCTGTTCCAAGGGAATATTTTAGAGTTTTGCAGCAAAATCAGCTTGTTCTAACACTTAGTTTCTCAAGTCCATTTCTTAAAGTAATGGTTTTATTCCTGACTCTTAAATACTGTCTAGAAAGATGTGTATGGCATGCCCATGACTGTTTTATGCAGCTTGTAGTTGTACGTCTTCAATAAAAATTCCAACTTGCACTGACAAAACTGTAGCCAGGTCTACACCAAAAGCTTGTATCTATACATTGCATAGAAATTTTAGATACTGCCCTTAGTGTAAATTGATGCGAACTGGCTGCCTCAGCTCTCTGTAGAAAACGCTATCTAGTTTTGAAACTGGGGTAATGATGTGGTGTTGCAGCATCCAGAGCTTTGTTCAACAGTTCTTACTTTGTTCTGGTGGTAGAGGTCAGGTTGCAGAGCACTTGCTAGTTGTTTTGCTGTTTTTGTTACAGAAGGGCTGCATATCTTCACCAGTATAAAGCAACATGGTGAATTTCTTGGGTTTTCATTTCTTTGTGGATTATTGGATGTTGTACTGCTGCGTACATTTTTTTCACCTACTGCAGGCCTGATTTGTATGCATATGCTTCTCAAAATTTTATAGACTGTTATTGAGTAGGTTGGGGAATACTGTCTTTCCAGCCACTGAAGTGAATGAGGGAGGAGAGCATTGCTTGTATTACCATGGGAAGAAAGAAACAGAAAAAAAATAACTGCAGGTGCTGTGCATAGTGTTTCTCACCTGAATTACTTTGTTTTAACTCTGTTTCTCTGTGTGTTTCTTTTTGACATGGAACAAAGCTTAAACTTTGCAAACTCCTGCTTGTTGCTGTTTTGCAGTGTTTACATAACACTACATGCTTTTAACAACAGTTCAGCCTTTCATGAGCTGGCTCTTCCAGTCTTTTCTTTTACATCTTGTTCTCGCATCTGTGTCTTCTAATTCTTACTTGGCTGCTGTCGGGCACCCTTGTTTAAGAGTCCCAGCTGCCTGTCTAGTAGCTGTACTTAAGTCCTTTTTGTGGTTTCCGTACCTGCATACTTGCTGCTAGTTGCTTTTGCAAAAGTAACCTTTGTCAGATGTTAGACAGTAAAATATAAATACCTGAATCTGATCCAGTGGATTTGAACAGTTCAAGGAGTCAGAACAGCACCCTGCCATGCTTGAGTTTGGTTTCTTGCTCTGCCATAGGTCTCCTGTGTGGCCTCAACACACTGTTTAGTCTGTACCTCCTTTGGGGGTGTCTGCTGACCCAGCTGCATCAGTTGACAAATAAATACGCAGGTCTGCAGGTAGTGCTCTGTCTTTCTGTTGCTGATCTTGGATCATGGGCTTGGCTTTAACATCCACACACATATAGGCTTTTGTGCTAAATCTACACTGGAGGTGCTTCACTGGGTCACTTTTCTACCCTAGAAAAGTGTGTCGATTATAGATGTGGTGGTAATGTTTATGCCTGTCATCTTACCTGCAAAGAAATGTATTAGCATATCCCTCTGGACAGCTGAGGACTTACACTCCCATGGAAGGTACTGTGCAGTGGTAAACGCAAAACACATGAAATACTAGCTCTCTATTTAAAAATGACTATGGTGTTTTGCTGTTTCTTTAGGCGTCCTTCTATGTGTCACTAGCCTGACAGCTGCTAGAAACAGCACATCTGGTGATGCACTGAAGTTTCAGAGAGGGTGAACAACAGATGCAGGTTCCCTGATGGACAGGTTTAGTTTAGTTTCAGTAGTTGCTACATTGAAGTCACTGTTGAATAGATCACTTTGTAAAGACTACAGCTCTCTTTCTGCAGATTTGGATAGTAACTACTGGTCTGGCATGGTGTAGACTCTGGGTAAAGACTTACTGTAACTGTGACTTAAGGTTAGTAAGGCTATTGCATGATGGAATTGTGAAGGTTATCTGAAGGATTCGTTATTGGTTATTTTACTGTACCATTTTTGTGGCTTCCCAAGGGCATGTATCTTCTGCTACTCTTACACTTAAGTGAGTTGATTGGAGGATTATTAGATTATGGCAGGCTGGAACCCTTTAAATTGGTAAATCTGAAATGCCATATGCTGTGTTTCTTGAGATGGTGCCTTAAACTGTGTTACCATACTGCAGCTGTAGAAAGTATTAATAGAGCAAAGCAAGCTGCAGTAGTGTGTAGCAAGACAGTGTAATGTGCAAGTCTAAACTATGCTCTTGGAGTCTGCAAGGACAGTGTTTTTCAAAGCAAACATTTTGTGTTTCAGAGAACTTGTTTTGCAACATTTCCACACCAACAAATGCTGTACTGTATAAAAATGCTTCAATTGCTGTGCCTACTTCTGTTTATCAAATCAGTGTCTATACAGACTAGCGAAATACTAAGCTGAGGTAAATTCATGTGTCAAATTCAGCTTCCCTCCTTTTCAGATAAATGCATTTTTTTATTTGTAGGGTTGGATGGAGATCCTTTGCGTTTGCATGTGGGACTTGCTATGGAGCTTGTGTCTGCACTACCTGAAATTTCATTAGTGGTTTGAGTCTGTCATCTGTATGAAATTATGCTTTCCAGAGGCCACTGAGCCACCACTGCCAGACTAACACAGGAAAGACTTCTGTATCTGCTGCTGTGGTCTCTGCTGCCTGTTAGAGAGAGGGCTATTAAAACAGGTCTAGACTCTGCAGCCGGGTGATGCATGTGAATCTGAATTGTGTTAGTCACACAGAGTTTGCAAGGTTTTTAGGAGAGAACTGGTCTGTTTCATCCTTTTTCTTCTTTTCATCTAAATGAAAAACCAATGCCTCCTGTAAAAAGGGATACTTCAGCCCACATCTTCCCCAGATACCTTTTTTTTTTTTACCCCCCAAGATATATGAGCACTGTCTTAATATTTCCACTTCATTTGCTCAGGTAATCTGCTGGGTGCTGTTCTTTCTGCTGAGAAGAATTAGGTGAGGTTTCTTACGGAAAAATACTTGCTGTGGCTGTTCAGCTTCCACCACTGTGGCAAGCTCCCTTCCCAGTAGGCGGCTCTTCTCCCTTCCCAGTAGGCTCTTCTTCTCCCTTCCCAGTAGGCTCTTCTTCTCCCTTCCCAGTAGGCTCTTCATCTCCTGCCTCTTCAGCATTTGTCCCCAGCCCCTGGCAGCTTCAAGCCAGGCCAAGAGCAGAGGGATAAGATGAGGCATCCCTGTGACCATCAGCCTTGGCTCTTAGCATTAGCCCCCTGCTCAGCACCTTATCTCGCAGAGCAGTCAAGTTTGTGGTTGATAGCCAATGCTAAACCTTAATGTCTCTGTAAACACAGAAGACGGCAAAACAATCTCTATTCTGATCGCAAGGGCTGGGGGCCTGTCGTGAAACTCAGGTGCATGTGCTGCTGTTACCTGTAGGGATGTTGCTGGAGAGTCTCTAATTATTTTCTGGTGTTTTTTTCTACACACACACCCACCCCACCCCA
>Ga0065711_1031351_pt1 | contig 29902 bp, 14 predicted proteins | sample Hoacrofraction12_FD_59098 | JGI IMG/M metagenome (GOLD analysis project Ga0065711, IMG submission 59098) | Hoatzin crop microbial communities from Cojedes, Venezuela - Epithelial fraction 12 v2 (version 2) | ecosystem: Host-associated > Birds > Digestive system > Esophagus > Crop | place...
TCCAGCTGTGCCTTGGCCTTCCTGACCCCATCCCTACACAACCAGGCAGCTTCCCTATACTCTTCCCAGGAAGCCAGTCCCTGCTTCCACTGCCTGTGCAGTTCCCTCTTCTTGAAGCTGCCTGCTCTTGCTCACTAAACATTTCAGTGACCAGACCTCTGGAGCTGAGCTGTCATTTTGCTGCATGTACACAGCATCTTGAAAATGCAGATCAGACCCAAGTTAGGACCTTTAGGTACCGCTGCAATAGAACTGATCAATAGTACTGATATCCTAGCAGTCAGGGACTCACCCAGCTGGACCAGGACCTGATGCCAGCCCTTTGTACCCCTCTAATCTGGATGGAGCCCACCAGGAATGTTTATTTAGTACCAGATAAATAAGTGCTGCTCCGTGGCACAGACAATTCCCACTCCACCTGAAAGCTCTGATTTTCACATCAGTGCTGGGTGCTGGCACAGTCCAGCAGGATTGCTGTTTTCTTGTGATTTCTGTGCTTCCATGCTCTTGTAGCGTGCTAAGAAATGACAGCCCTCACTCTGTTCTAATAGCGTGAAGTGGTGAAAATCATCACCACGAGATGCTTTGTGTAACAGAAAAATAAAGAGGTTCAAACAGCAATTAGGAAAAGCTGGGGGGGAAGGTCGTTAAAAGGGCCACTGAAGATAGAGAGGTAACAACCTCCAGCACGGCAAGTCTCTGAGCCTGACTGGTGGCCAGGCAGTTTTATACTGGAGGATGCCCTAGGAGCACGTGCTTGTCTGGGTCTAAGCACATGCCAGAGACAGGACATGTGGGTGAAGGAACTTTTATTCTGATCCTAGATGGTTATTTTTGTACTGACAGACAATCTAGTTTTCTTGTTTTCCAGACCTAGCGAGACATTAACCTATTATATTTTCTCCCAGTTCTCATTCTTCCACTTTTGGTCTACAGTGCTTCTCCTAGAAAACTGAAAAATCTGCTGTGGTTGGAGATTCTTCTAAAACAAATAAACAAATGAAAAAACTTCCAGCGCACCACTAAACACTGCTTTTTTAGGCTGGGAAGGCTGCAAAAGCCACACGCTGCTGCAGATAGGAGCCAGAGCAGCTCACCCTTGCATCTGCACTGAAGAGGATTATCAGAGTCCTGGACACCAGAAACTGAGAGAGCACAGCTCATGAAAAGCAGGAGAGCGCAAGTGCTCACTTTCCACTGTTTTACAGCTCGTAAAATAAGTTATATTTCCCTTCAACAACAGTGACATTTTCTAGCCTGCGTCGGAAGAGCTGGCACCTGCTTTGCACACTCTGCGTTACTCCAGCGGGGCGAGCCGATGGAGGCAAGACCCAGGGGAGCACGTGTGGCTGCAAAGCTTTCAGACTTCCCAAGGACGATGAACTTCGGTCAAGTCGGGCAGCACAGGCTTTGTCGGACGCAGCTGGGGCCCAGGAGAGGCACTGAGGCCGCTGGGGTGCAATGCTGGCACCTCGCTGATGGCAGTACCAGGCCATTGCTTCTCCAGGCATGGCGCCCGTCCCACTGTCACAGCTCAGACTGACAGTGCGCGTCCTGTAAAACCAGGAGGAAGGACAAGGCGGCCAGAGCCTGTTTTCAGCCGGGTCTGAAATCCACTGCACAAAACAGCAGGCCTCTCTGGCTAAGAACATTTTGTTCTCAAAAGCAGCGTTCTTGCATGATTTCACTGACTGATACATATGGGAGTATTTCGCGGGATTGGGATAATTTGTGGAATGATTTTTGTGGTACAATTTTCTGAAAAATGTATGTATGCAGTGGTCAGTAGCAGCTACCAGCTTCGAACTCTGCAGCAGCACAGCTCTGCTCCTGGCAAGGCTGGGAAAGGCCGTGGGAGGGAAGTGCATGGTGCTGGGAAGAGAAAGCGGCGTTAAGAAGACCAGCAGCAGCCTTGACCCTAATGATGCTCCGAGCATGTGGGCTCCACACTGCCTCATGTTCTGCCGTGTAAAATGCTCTGCTTCCTTCTTGCTTCTCCTCTGGGGCCAGGCCCCCGGCAGGTGTAAATCGGCTTCCTGGCGCTGCAGTCGCCCGTTTCCAGCAGCTGACACCAGCTGAGGGCTTGGTTGTAGGTCTTTGTTTTCCTGAAGGCACAGCAACACTCCCGAAACTTGTCAGAAGCCCTCAGCCCTGCTGCATTCCCTATCCCACCCCTCCTGGCAGCAAAGCTAGGTGCTAGCAGCCCGTTACAAAAACTCACATCAGCTTTTAAAAGCATGACTGTGAAAAGGAAGGGAAAACTCCCCCATATCTCCTCCCTTCCTCGTTCGTGCACAGAGGCACCTCGCTGCCCCATGGAGGGAGAAGGTTTTCTGGACACAAGCCACAGCCCCAGCGGGATGTTTCCACCCGCCCAGCGAACCGGAACAGTCCCATCGCTGTCAGGCCGGAGCCAATGCACAGTACTTTACGCAACTATTTTTGTGGTGGGATCGAATGGCTTGGTATCTGGGACATCTGCCGGAAGCAAGACACACTTTGTGGGAGTCTACACAACTCAGCTGGCCTCACGCTGCCGGTTGCTGAAGCCACAGCCTGGGACTGCTTTTCAGGTCTGGTTAAGGGCAGAAAAAAAACCCAAACCCCAGCTTTCTTCAAACTGATATCAATCATGTTCAGCGTTACCATGTTAGGTGCACCTTGTGCAAAAACCCAGGTCCTGTGACATCCCCCCACACGCCTCCCCGCTTCCCCAAATCCTATTTTTGAGTGAGGAGCCGGAGCAAACACATGGTTGTGGCAGGACCTCACCACCTGCCACCTCTAATTATAGGGGAGTCCTGGTCTATATTAGCAGAAAAACACCCTCCCCCCCAGGCACACACATTGACGCTCACTCTCTACAAATACAACCGTTCAACTGCCAATTTCAGGCACTGGTTCCTTCATGGCAACAAGATAAAAATACAGACCTTGATGGCCCCAAAGTCTCTTTTTTTTCTTCCCTTCACTTTAATGCTTGTATTATTGCCGTAACTGATTCTTAAGGTAAATATTATGATACGAAATCCAATGCTTCGGGCCATCTCCTCTCTTAAACCCAGGCACCCATACCATTAAACCAATATCCATCAACACGAATGGGTGCTCCAGGCACAAAGGGTGGGTGGTCAAGTAGCAGGTTTTTTAGACTCACCCACTCCACCTTTGCTGAGAGAAGAAAAACCTTGTCGTGGTCTAATCGCTCTCTGCTTGCAGCAAAGACACTTGTGACTTATGCCTGCAGTGAGATAAAACACACAGATCTTTTGTATTCAGTAGCAATGCTATTTGAGGCTAGGAGAAGGTCGCATGGGGTCAAGATTTATAAGTCCTCCTGAGGTCTTCTTCCTTTATCTGTGGCAAATATTCAAAACAAAGCCAGAGGACTACCTGTGTAAAAGCTGCAGGTCCCAGCCCTGGCCTGTAGGCTTACCTGCCCGTGGGCATATGCCCATATATGTATGCATATACATATTAAAGAATAACCCTCAAATTCTGCTCTGGAGGTTTTGTAACATTCTTCAGAAAAAGGCATCCTGATGTTGCCATGCAAAACAATTATTCTGGAAAATGGGTCGTACCTTTTTAACATCACAGGGGAACACAGTAGTCGCTTTGGCTTCATGACTCAACAGAAGCTTGGCTTCAAGCAACACAGTTGAAGGGCAGAGTGAAACGTGTGGTTTACCTACCATGGAAAGAAGCACTCTTCTGCCTTTTCCCTTGCTCATCTGCCGAGTGAGGATTTGCATAGTCTGCAAATCAGCCAGGCTGAGGGATGAAGACCACCCAGATGATCCTACGGTTAATAATTTCCCTATGATCCAACCCGTACACTTTGTGGCTCAGGAGATGGCTCACTGGCCTCAGAGTGGCCTCCAAGGACCTTCACCTCAAGCATACCACATCTTTCTCTGGCAGGAAAGTAGCATGAGACTGGTTTGTTCTTTTCTGAGCTCCAAATCCAAAACTGCCTTCTTTGTTCTGAACCGCGGTTTACTGAAGTGTGGTTTAACAAGGTCATATGCTATTTCAGATATGTAACAACCAAAATGTAGTTGAAAAATCAAAGAAAATGAAAAACAGCTTATTACACTCAAATACCCAACAATTATATGTGAGTCCTCCATAATATGCAGTTAGGAAAATAGGAGAGGACATGCAGAAACCTCAAGGAAACATAAATCACAGGGAAAAGGGGGGGGTGGGGGGGTGGCATGAATCTGGGAGAGATTTCAAGAGGCCATACACTCTTTTTCTTAGGGCAAAATCACTATCTCTGTCATTCCCTACAAATGCTTATCTTACCTTAGATGAGATAAGACAAACATCAAACACTAGTAATGGGGATTCCACAGCCTCTCCAGGCTATCTGTCCCAGCGCTTCACTATCTCTGCTTTTAATGCCTTGCCTGAGTCTTTCTTCTCTTATTTTGAGCCTGTTTCTTCATCTTCTATCCACGAGGGACAAGAAAATGAGTAGGAATGAATTTAGAGAAATTGCACTGTGTTTTGAAGAAGGGATGGCAAATGTTTCTTCTTTACAAGTTCATCATAAGTTGTTCTGGCTTACAACTATGTGTTTTTTTCTTCTCTTTTTCTTTTTTTAGGGCCAAATTCCTTTCCACGTGCACACTGCTGGAAAAATGATCTGCTGTAGAAAAATCACTAGCAACAGTAAGTCTCTGCGAAGATGTGGAAACGGGCAGGAATACTGAAATCTTTCCTGAACCTACTTAATAGTGTCCCTGTTACAGGTCTGAATCAGCAAAACCTGGAGACCTGCTGGGGTCTTCAGTCCTGACACATAAAAAGGTAGGAGCAGGTATGATGTGCTTACCTGTAAGAATATATGTTGAATTTTTTTGATGCATTCTGATTTGGCCAGATAGTTCCTCTCAGGCAATATGAGTTTTACCTCTGATGTCATTTGACAGTTTTTAATAATTCATAAGAAATAGAGTCTTTCGGAGTGCAGGCTGCATCATCATTGTGTTGCCTTGCCAGAAAGAAACCAGTTCCTGTGCAGCACACAGTTTTCAAAATTAATGTTTCTGAGAGTAGTGTCCTATTGGTGTCCCATGGAAGGACACTAGTCAGCATGGATGGCCACGTTCAGCTTGTCCCACATCACACATACAAGCATGCATTTGCAGAAGCCAAAGGGCAGATCTGCTGCAGGAACGAGCAGTCACAGCTTCACTGACTTCCGCTGGGCAGTAGTGATTTCATAAATTAAGAACCTTGTCCCCAGACATCTACATGCTTGGTTTCCTTCTACATTTCCAGAAACGCACTCCACTGGCTACACATTAAAGGGAAAGTCAACCCTCCATACACAGGCTGATCTCAGCTCCTTTTGGATGCATTCAGGAGCATATTCTGGTTGTGAAAGTAGGCCTTTAGCTCAGCATGATTATAAACACTTCAGTACTTGCTAGTAGGTACAGAACAGCCAGATTTCTAGAAACAGAAGGAAAAAAGCTATACAGTCGTGTTTGCTCTGCATTGAAAAGAAACTTTATGATGGCATTACTGCAATTTATGTGGGACAGTTATTACACCTAAATATTCAATGTGTCATAAGTTTTGCCGTAGAAATGGGTTTGCTGGCATAGTGGGCAGAACCTTCTCAGATTTTAATACTTACATTGCATCCCCAACAATCAGTAATAATGCTTATAAAAAGTTTCGGCATCATCTTTTATCGAGATTCTACTGACAAGATTTAAACTATGGCATAAAGACTGCAAGCTGGTCTTATGGGGAAGAAAAAAAATCATACCCATACATAAACTGATTACAACAGCTTAGATGAAAATAAGTCAGGTAAACTGTTTTAAGCCTCTTCCAAAAAGACAAAACGCGTTTTCTTCAGGTATCTGCAGTGAGAGAGCAAACAAAAATAAATTCGTCAGCAAGGCAATGACAAACAGAATTTCAGCATTTTTTTTTCAGATTTTGGTGAGAAAGGGCCTGGGAAACTCCAGGTAGACATAGTCTGTGTGCAAACCTGAATGCTTCAAATTTCGTCGATCAAAATTCTGCCTGTCACAAACCTTTGGGCTGACGCTGCGGGGCCTGGAGCAGCTGGGCACTCAGCTTGCCAAAGCCTCCTGACAGAAATTCTTTCATACCACCTAACCCTACTAATGGCATGAAAGTTTGTTGGGGCAGGACACAGTCTGCTACAAAATGCTGATCTGTAGCAGCACAGAGGCGTAAGTACAACTTTCCACTTCTGAACAGATCATCTGCAGTGCCAGGTTTGTTCTCTTACTCAACCTGTCTTGATTCTGAGTTATGCAAGGACTGACTTTTCATCTTTTAATTTTGCAAATGTAACACATCCATCACCTGCATTACACATTTTCCCTGGACTGAAAGGGGAAAAACAGAGGCATAATAGGCCATTTTTCAGAAGAGTGTGTGTCTTCCTTTCTCTTCTCCATGACTTAATGCTATTACATTCCAGAAGAATAGGGGCACATATCCAACCTCCCGCAGCCCTGAGAGACTTTCCTAAGCAAACTGCTCCACTTTATTGTTCTTCAGCATCTCTGCATAGCTGGAGCAGAACGTGGCCTCAAGTCTCTTACTCATCTCCCATCTCTTGTGTGTGTTTGTAGGCATTCCTCATCACTGTTGAAAGGTACTGTCAGCGCGGCTATGATTTCTGTTTCATTCCCTGCCTGACACGCTTACAATGGCAAAAGCTCTAGGTGCAAGATCCATTTGGCAAAAAAGTCGCAATTGCCAACACAGCGAAAAGGAACTACTTTACACAAAACATTACCCTGTTGTTCGAACAGAATTCCCTTGGAAATCTGTGCTAGCAAACCTGCTCCAGTGTGGGCACGATCTCACCTTTGTTCTTCCTTCCTTTCATTACAGAGCCACCGTATGACCGTTCGAGGCAGCTGGAAGCTCTTCTACAGCCTCGCAGCTACCTGGGGAGTCCTGCCAGCGCCCTGCTGCATGCCCACGAGGCTCTGCTCCCCAACCCCAAGCTACCAGAACCGGGGCCGGGCTTGGCAGCTGAGGGGAGGAACGCCCCAAAAACCTCAGTGGGACTTCCCAGCATTGGTGAATCCCTGGGAAGCTCTGCCAGCCTCCCAGTCACTCTTACCGACAGGCTGTAGCAAGCCAGATGTAATAACGTATTTATTACTTTAACATGCGAGGTTTAATAAATACATTACAAGGAAGGAGATACAACAAAATAAAAGGTGTTTATTTAGCTCAAGAGGGCTTTTCTGCTACATTCAGCCAAAGCTAGCCTAACCTTTGGGACAACTATCACAGCTCTGCGCAATAGCAAAGATAAAGACTTTCTTTCTATTGCTCTTTTCCTTGGTGCTTCTACATGCCTGTACATGCATGCCTAAGGATTTTCAGTAACCCCCAGCTTCCATACTGATTCAACCAGGATGTCAGCTTGTATCTATCTGCCTTACTAATGAAATCCCATTTATCACCAGCTCAGCAGCTGGTGGGAAAACGGCTTTTGAAATACATCTTCACAAAGGGCAGGTGCAGAGGGGTGGTTGAAAGCCATGTTAACTTTGAGTTCATGTAAGTCTATGTGCATAATGTCTCTGACAAGAATTATGTCTTTGGAAACCCAGAGAGAATAAAGAATACAGACCATTTGTACCATGCAGCAGACTTTAAACATAGGGGAAGCAAGTAAGCATTGACAAATAGTATCCTTGGGAAGGTGATCTGCAGACATAATTTGCTTAGTGGAAATGGGGAACAACAAGTAGGTCTCCTTCCATGGCAACATGCTCTTTTACTCCCTGAAATCATCAGGACTTCCTCCCAGGAAACCAGAACAAGGCTTTTCTGCCCCTCAGACATTCTGCGCTGCTCTCACTGCCCAGGTCTTAGTCACTACTCCTACTCAAAAGTGAGAAAAATGCACTGTTGCCATATAACCATAAACTTCAATGGCCTTGTATCAAATTACCCACAATTTGCTATTCGGGTTATCAGCTGTTTTCCAGATGTAATCAGGAATCTCTTCCAAAGCAGTGACATTAATTAGGTTCACCAATAATGCAAGAAGTTTTCTAATTAACCTGCCCCTGTAGCATGACAAAATGCCTTTCTCGTTCTGGCCCGGTAACTCCTGCCGAATAGGACTTCAGCAGCATCCTGAGCTGCTACACCCAGGCTGAGACATCAAGAGCCTTATTATAATTAGTATTTTATGAGACTTAAATTGGAGATCTCTGACTAATGGCATTTACTGTCATGAGCTAAATGTTATGAAGAGCTAGAGCAAAGCTAAATTTTGGCCCAGGGAATATTGTTTACTTCTGCTGAGCAGCAGGGGGAAGAGGAGGCCTTGCTTGTAAGGAAGAGAAATCAGAAAAGCAGCCACCTGATATCTTGTCACTTGTCAATTTACAAAACACACTTGGATGCTACTCCTTTGTATGAGCCAGAAACAAACAGCAAATGCACAAGACAGTGTAGGAAAAGCCATCTAACAGTGCCTTAGCATTGAATACAGGTGGCTTGTGCCACCCTGTCTCCATCAGGATCACTCTGAAGCGAATCACCACCTTTTATTGATCCAGCCTCTGTTTTAGAAACCCTTATTTCACATCTCTCCAAGGAGAAGGAGGGGCCTAGAATGGGGAGTACAAGCATATCTGCCCTGCCATGAGGCTGTTTTGAGATCTGAAGGAACCACCAGGCTTTGTCTCTTGGTTTGAAAGGTGGCAGAGGTTAAGAGCCTAGCAGATGCCCAAATGTGGCTTCTACACAGCTGCTCTAGGTACCTCTGCTATGCCATCTTCATCCAGTCTTTGGCACCCAGGCTTATAGATTCAGGTTAACACCCTCACATTTTGCATTACAGGAAAATCTGATGTTACTTTTGTTCTCACTGGACTTTGCATTGAGCCAGCTGTGGCTATGGTACATAAGACTCCTCCCAAGCCCTTGGGACCTTGCTTCCCAAGACCTTGCTTACCTTAGGCCCTATATGGAAAGCCCTGTAAGTCCTATCAGACACCAGGTAGCAGCTGTCCTTGCGTTTTGTCAGCGTGCATGTAGGCAAAACCAGGCCTCAACACCATATCTCCACCAGACTTACCCAAGCTTAAATCATCTCCGACCACTAAGCAGGGGCAGCTCCTGGAGGCTTTGGTCTAACAGCAGTGTAAGTCCCCATGTTAACATGAGAACGAAGGCAGGGAGCTTTCTCCACCACAGGTGTCACCCAAAAGATTTCTATGCCATGAGTCACTAGCACTGTAGCTGTAGCTGTAACTGTGAAGTAAACTCATTTTTTAAATTATTGTGAGAGCAAGTTTCCCCTCCCACACCTTACCTGCAAGGCAAAAGTAAGGTAGCTTTTAAGAAATACTGTTTCACTCACTCTAAACGGAGGTACAATTTTTCAAGGAAGTAGTAGCAGATTGTTCTGTGTCTGAATAAAAAAATAACATTACTTGTCTTGTGAACAGCCTGGAAAGAACCAGTGTCTTACACGTGAAGATGAGAAAATACCACGTAAGATGCAGCTGTTCATTCAAACCCTTGTAAAGTTTAGTGATACTGTGTAGGGTGTGGCTGCTCATGTAAACTGTAAATAATTCATTGGACATAAGTCAAAGGAAGGGACCTTCCAAAGGTCTTGTGTGTTTTTCTCCCCCAGTCAGTCACACTGACTTCAACCAGAATAGCTGTGCAGAGGCTTGGGTGTTACTGGGCTGAGTAAGTTAGGCCTGGCAAGAGCAACACTGCTGAACTGAGCTAGTGATTCTCAGGGGCTTTAAGGATGGGGTCACTGGTGCACCACAATGCATAACACCTTCTTGTGTCAGCAAGTCCTTTTGATTTTTATTTTTTTGCCTTCTCCTTCACTTCAGAGTAAAACGCTGGAAGTCTTGCCAATTTTTGCAGGGCCTTGGCCAGCTGCTCGGCGCAGAGACAGGCGTGGCAGTGACATCCTCCATCCATCCACCCCTTCGCAGCGGCAGATGAAGCCAAGCTCCGGCCCTAGCGGTGGTGCTGATGGCCCCGGGGTCACGCTGTGGTCGGCGTGCTGTTGCTCCGATTTAGAATTCCTCCTCTCTGTTATTTACAAATACCTTTTTCTCTCTCAAATCTTCCGTTTGTGGTTATACTTGCCCTGCATCACTAACATGAGAAGCCGCGTGCCAGTTTTAGTTCTCCTTCCTGCCGTGGTATTTGTAACTGATGGCAATTAACGCCTTTCTGGAGCATGCTTTATTCATATTTCTGTAACTGTAAATACCACCCAGCATGCACGCAGGGCAGCCCTCGCCTCATCATTGCCTTTGGGCCTGTTAGGGTGTGCACTTTGTGGTCAGATCAGAAACAGAAGGTGGGACTAGCTGGCGGTGCTACCACGGTTAGCCTAAACCTTCCTTGTGGTCACCATTAAAGCCCCATTCCCGAAACTGGAGATTTTAACAGGAAAAAGAGGTACCTTTCAAACAGACATGGATATTTTAACTTTCTCTCCTCTCCAAAGCAATATGGCTTTAAGATCTACCTTTTTTTCCCTCCTCTGTTAACCAACAGAAGTAATATAGGTCAGAAGTCAGCACACCTGGATTGCTTATCTCCAAGACTACCTTTGCTTTGGGGGGAGACACCTCATTTTTCCTCAGTGCCTCAGTCTCCCCGTAACAGCTCTTCAGTTTTCTCAAAGACTGTCTTGGGAAAGCGCTGTCTATGTGTTTAACATTATGGTAAAGGCTCTGCAGTCGCGTTCAATGGAGAGTGAGACGAGCAGGCTCCTCTCGCGGATGGTGCTGCTGATCAGCCTTGACCTTGGCCACCCTCCTCCACCCTCGCTCCTAAGCCTGAGCCCCTTTGCTTTCACAGGAGGCCTCATTTCGTGTGCAGGCTTTATTTCTCAAGTGTTGTTATGACCAAAGTCTCAAGCATACAAAAGGAAAAAATGACATTTTGAAAGCAAAAATGTTGCTCTTTCCCTCACTATTTTAAGACTCCTGTCTGCAAATAATGCACTTTTTTTTTTTCGTTTTCAAAAGGATAGTAGATTGGTGCTTCACTTATTTTCAACCTGGTGAAACTTCCCCCTCCTGTCCCGAAAGCCCCTTTGCACGCTGATCTACGGTCCACCAATCAGACCTACTCTGAGGATTCTGGCAGGGCTGTGCCAGATCTTCCCTGGAGGATGAGCTGCACATCCCACCTGCCTCCGAGCTGGCTTGTTTACAGGGTGCAAGTCCCTGCAGTGCCCTCCTTCCTCCCCTGCTACGTCCTCCTGCTCCAACGGTCTCCTTCCGTGCCTCTGCCTGGAAAGCGGCTGGCTGCTTTGGTCCCCGGCTGGGACACCTATCTGCCCAGGCTGTGCCAGCACCTCTGCAGCGGGTGTGCAGGAGGCAGCTGTGGGGTAACCTCATTTAATCCGCAAGTACGGTCACTCAGGAGCTGGGGACAGTGAAATAAGGGGGAAAAAAAAAAAATATATATATATATGTGTGTGTGTGTGTGTGTGTGTGTCTATGAAAAGCAACACACACAGGAGCCCAGATGGAGGATTAGGTACGGAGAGGCAGGTTGGGAGCTGCCAGGAAGAAACAGACGGAGTATTGTCCTTGTCCTGTTCCCTTCACAGATAGCCCCGTTCGTCCCCGCACTAGGACGGGGTTGCTTCTTTGCTGGTATGGCTATCTCCCAAAATGCTGGTGCTCGCCAGGGCAGGAAGCTAAGTGAAGAACAGCAAGAACTAACTCCAGCACCTCATGGGGCCTGGGACACAGCAGAAATCAGAGCACCAGCAGAGAAAAAAGGCAAGGAGGTACAGCATTTATGGAGGAAAAACAGCCTAATTACAGGTGTAGACAAGGGACAAACTGCAAAAGCTAAACAATTAGACATGTATAAATTAATAATTCATACCTCTAGTGATAGTGATTAGCAATGCCTGTAAGAACTAAATACTTAGAAATAAACTCTTATTCGCACTGAAAAATATCTTGGGCAACCCAATTAATTATTACAAATGCAATTGGCTTGGTAGTTTGGCTATGACACCACTGGCCAAGGACTAACAGATACTGATATCTAGGCTGGATGTCAGTTGCAGACAGTCATTCAGCAAACTGTTGTAATGAGCTCAAAGTCTCTAGCAGACCCAGAAGTGAAGGAAAGAGAGCACTTTTTTTTATCCAAATGCAGAAATCTAGCTTCCGCTTCAGGAGGTTTGTGAGATACCATGGGAATGTGACCCCTACTGTGTGTTCCCCGCATGGAGCCCTCGCCAGGAGGCCATGCAGTGGAGAAGAAGCTGGATGTGAGGTTTGAGTAACTGCCTGCTTGGCTGTCAGCTTAACCTTTGTTATAAATGGCTAAGCAAAACTCTTAGCTCCGTGAGCTGCCTTTGGCTTCAGCACTGTTTCCAGTGAGGGACAACAGAGCAACTACAAAGCACAAATACGGTCCAGGGCTGCCTCTACTCAACTCACAGCCTTGCATTGCCCTTTTTCATGCAATTACTTGAGCAATAGTAGCTCTAAGTAGCAATGTGTCTACGGTGCACGTGGGAGACTCTTGAAATCCCTAGTTTGATTAAAAGACACACACTGCTTAATGCTGCTTAAAAGACACACACATCTTCACAAAATTCTTATTTTTCCCAAGTACTGTATTCAAATTAAATATTCATCTCCCTTAAAAAGCAATTAAATTTTACTGTCTAGTAATTTGCAAATCTAAACAGCAAATGTAGAAAAATAATTAGCATAGTAAGAAATCAGTTATTTCTCTGATAAGCTCATAAACCCTTTTAATTAAAATCACAATATTTTTAATTGCTAAAGGGAATATTTTGTTTATAATAGCAAACATTTCTAAGTTTTAATTTAAGTTCCAATCTAATACTGTGATAATTGAGAAATGGCCTCTAGGGGGCAACAGTATCCACCAAACAAAATAATGTGCATCAGCTCTACCAAAGGATTTTCTTGCATGGAAACGTATCTTCCTGGGATACAGGAAAGTTAAGTTAGCCTATACAAACTCGGACAAGTCTCTGGTGAGAACACACCGTGGGAAACAATTGCCATTCCTTTAAAACCACGCTTATTCGAAAAGTTATCAAAAATCAAGATACAAGAGTATACTTCCAGTAACTGTACGCATGCAAATTAAAATATAATTGCTAACCAAATGTATAAGAAGACATAATTTTCTTTTTAAGCTTTCAGACATGCTATTTTGAAAATACCTGAAATAAATACCTTGGAATTGCATATTGTGTCACTTTGCCTGGCAATAGCAACCTAATGCTGTGTAAGGATTTACAGAAGTTAGGGGCTGACAAACCTGATGGCCTGGTAGAGGTCACACTGCCACCGCTCCATGTTTCCCGGTCCAGCAGGTAGAGAGGCTGAGCATAGGTGTATGCCCACATGGTCAACCACACCTACAGGCACGCTCAGCCCCCACACAAACACAAACACTGTCAACAGCCTCGTCCTGTTCTCTTGCTGACTGATCAGGACAATGGTCCATTAGTGGGAAATACATACACATATATGCACCATATGGTTCCCTCCAGTAACTGACTCCTGGAGCAGCCCAGGGGAAATGGGGCAGGGGCTTGGGTCTCACAGAGCTGTTTGGGCTCTCCACCCTTCCACTGGCACACTGGGCTCCTCTGTCAGGCTGAGGATCCACACATAATCACATAATCAATCACATAACCTAACAATGAGCACATCCAAGTCGTACACAATGGATGGTAAGAAGCACGCCTCAGTGCTAGGCCACAAGCATTCATCAATCAGAAAAAATATTTTAAAGAAACCATTTAATTTCTGCCTTGAGTACCTTTGAAACTGCCATATCCTGGTGACATTGATCACAAGGTGTAACTACCAGGCATCTAGTTACTGGTATTTGCCTGATGGTAACTTTGCAAAATATTGTTGTCCCTACTTCAAGTAATTGTCAGCACTGAAATCCACCTTTGCTACTACAGAAAAAAAAGCTATTAATTATTCATTATTTATTGTGCCATTATGTTTAACAACCTAGTCAAGATCAGGTTGCCTGACTTTCTGGGAAAGGAATTATCCCAGGGAGCCTATAATACAAGGACACATATAGGACTGAAGGAGAGGAAAGATAATTGGACTAGATGACCCACAGAGGTCCCTTCCAATCCCTACCATTCTGTGATTCTGTGATTCTGTGATAATGTATTCTACAAGTGCGGTCACTATAAATTGATCCCATTTCTACATGTAAATGCAGATACTCGCCTTCTGGAGGAATATGAGATATGAAGTTAGTAACTGAAAAAAAAAACAAACCCCATGTCTAAAGGAAGAAGAATATGGTCATTATCTCCAGGTGTCATTTCTTAAAAATTAAAGGAAAAGATAATGAAAGCAGAAGAAAACTGAAGACAGGAGGAAATCACAGCAGTTAAGAACTTGACATTCAAGGAGACAAAATTCACTTCTTCCTTCAGGACATTGTCCCCAAAGATCTGGAATGAGGTATATGGTAGGAGGAGAGTCTGTTTAGCACAGGAATGTGGTCAGATACTGTCACTTGTCTTTTGATTTTCCAAGATGCTTGAGTAATTTTGAGACCCAAAAGGCTCAATTGCTACTTGAGAGTAACATTGTCCACTTGGTGATCTCTCTTCGATGTCTATGTGGCTGTCAGACTATAACCTTAAATTAAACTTTGTCATGTTTAACTTGGTAGTTTCATCCTGGATTTGAGACCCTGATGCAATGTTTTCCTTCATTTTGATTGCAAAAAAGGAACTATATTTTGAAACACATTTTAGTTTCCATTCACTGTGTTGCTTTTGTAGTTTACCATGTCCAGGCTTGACTAAGCATTGATCAATCATCCATTGAGCACATGACTCAGACAGCATAAAGTACTTTGAAAGCTGTGTTTCTCTGACTGCAGAAGTTTTTAATAAAAGGAAACTGCTCTTTGAAGAACGCCGACTTTTGTCACCCTACAGTCAAAGGGAGGTCCAGTCAGCCTTAGAACAAAAAGACGCCAAAATAACTATCTTCCTACATATGAACTAGTATCTCAGAGTCCATTCCATATGCCTTTAATTGAAACACTTCAAAAGAAGCTGCATTAAGCATCAGTTAGCATGGTGTTAATAAAATTGTCCTCAACCAAATAAACATTGTACATAATTTTTTGTTGTTGCTATTAGCTAAAAATGGATGTTTTTTAATTGTTGGAGGAGGGAAACTCCATATCACATAATTATTTAAAATTGTTTTTACATTTGAACATAATTCTGTGTGATAAAAACACATACTACTTGGCTTTGTAAAAAACCCAAAAGATTTGGCAAACACATGTGAAGGTATAATTGCATTAAGAATAACATGGAAGAACAGAGTCACGATATCAATATATTCCTGTGTTAATTAATTAATTAATTAATTAAAAGCCAAACTAACCATAATTTGTTACAGGACTAAAAAATTACTGGCCATTTCATTTTGAGAGGTATTCCATGGCGTTCTACTCTGCTAAGTTGTGCCTAGTGATCTGCATTGTGGTTCATTTACTTATTCACAGGTAATGTTTCTCGCAGCACGTTGTGATGAGTGTAAGATTTCATATGAAAAGAAAAAAAAAAGGACTTATTTGGACATCAGCTGTTAATGAACCCGTTTGTATCATTTCTAACCTTTTGTAGACAGATATTAAGATAAAGTAAAACTGTCCTTCATACATTGGGTGAGAAAACCCACATCGTTAAAAGTCTGAGAAACAAAGCAAAACCGAACCATCAGCAAAACCAAACCTCAACAGGCAGCTAAGCTGTGTAGGAACATGAAGAAATGCTGGTAGGTAACACAGAAAACCAAACACCTGATGCTGTGTGCATTAAGGAAGAGCATATCTGGGTCCAGCTACAGCTATGAGGTTGTTCTCTAATACCTATTTAATAGCTGAGAAGTGGAAGCTGAGACTATCTTCTGCTACGGATAACTGATTGGGAGCGTGGGACTGCCTTGCAGGGCATGTCTGCACATATCACACATCAGTTGTCATGACAGCATGAACTCGCCTCGCATCAAAGTAGACCATTACTGTAGGTTTTCCACCTGATGCTCACCAATGCAACATGTCCAATCAACCGTGCAACTTGTTTGAGTGATTCTCCACCGAGGCTATTAAAGTGGAAGCTTTACTGGAAGTTCAGGCTCTGTGCAAAGCTTTCCTCAGGAGAGACTCCCTGTTCATGTTTATTAATTATATTGGCTCCCAAAGCTGTTATTTCCTTATTTAGTAAACCACTATTGCTGGCTAATAGAAGAATAGCTATCTGATCGTTTCCTTTTGGAATTTATTAGTCCGGTTTTGTGGGTGTGTCCTTTTTTTCATAAAATCTGGAAGCATCTGACATTGTTTCTTAGCAACCCTTTTCAGTTTGCCATTTCCTTCTATTCAGCTACCCAAAGAGTGCTTCTAAAGCTGTAGTAAGGTTGGCCATTTCAGAGAAGCAGCTATTATTTTTCCTCTCATATGAATGGTGAGATCGTGCCCAGATACCACAGCCTGATAGGAATATTCTCCAGTATATTAAAAACTGTCCTTGAAACAATGAAATACTTCTAAACTGAGATAATAGGTGAATTACTGGCAAGAATACTGATAACTGTATCTATTGTGCTTGGCAAGGACAGGAGAGGAAAAGGACGGCTACTTCCTTATTGTTCCATGTAGAAGGTTAATTTTGTCTAAGCTGAAGCTTACACACTTATCTGAGTCTACAAAGGTATTTCTCACGTTGTTCATATACTTCCAGCACCTTGCCTTGCCTACCCAGACGCAGAGGGCAGCTTAGTTCTCTATCACACCACAGAGTGGTGCTTAGAAAGCCCTGCACACTGGTAAATACCAAATCAATAGCATGTATTTTACATGTTGTGAGACTAAATGACTTGAACTTTGCCTCCTTCAGATGTCGTAGGTCCCCCAGATATACGCCACCCATACAAAAAGTGAAAGTCCTTCCAAAAAGCTCAAGGCCACTACACTGATTCTCGTTCCAGTTCCACCTTTCATCACACAAAGAAGAGTCACACACTGTTTCAAACGTGAGGATTTTTGCAGCATGCTCAGACAGTGGTAAGCCTGACTCTTTTAAGTTAATTTATAGCAAAATAGTAAAACAGAGCAGGACAGAAAGTGCTGCAATGGAAAATTAGTGCCAGCAGAAGCCCGTTCACCTATTAACTCCTGTGGAAAGGCCGTGAGACATGGGCTGCTGATTAAACAGAGAGAGTTTGCTGCTCACTCGCTGCCCAGAGTCCCTGCAACGTAGAGAGCTCCCATTTGTTCCCTGGCACACCTCCGAGTTTAACGGGTGCCATATACCACAGCACCGATCAGTTTGTCTGTATATAAATATATTCCAGTAAAAAATGTTAAAATGCTGCATGCAGCCTTCAGCACATTTTGGGACCTAAAATATTTCTGTCTTCTCCAAATAAGTACATTACCAGAAGCCTGCCATAAATAGTCTCTTTGGCTAGGCACTAGTCTACTCCCCTTCTGCTGTTTCACGAGTACAAAAAGTGCTTCACATTGCCAAGGAGAGGTAACCGGTTTGCCACCCATCGCAGGAAAAATGTCCTTCATACTCTTTGTGTCGCTGCTTTAGACACAGTCCCTGGCTGCAGTGTGGAAATTCAGGCAAACGAACTCCAGCATGACAAGGGTCAGTTATTATTGTGTGCAATGTAAAATCACTTTCTGGCATTTCAGTTCTGCGTCAGCTTCCAGCACAGAGAAACACGACTGGAGTTTTGGCACACTTGGGCATAAGTTGCTTGAATCATCTGAATTTCAGTAAGTTGTAAGACTAAAGGTTTACTAATATAAATCCTCCTTCTTTAATCACGCTCATGTATGAACTGAAGATCTGGAGATCCATTATAACCTTCTAATCTACAGGGAAGCCGGGACGAAACCATCTTGGAGGACACGTGGCAAGGCTTAGCATGTTATGCTCGTTGAAACTCTGCTGTTCATATACACCTAGTCTTGGCCTTGCCCCACTTCATCTGTTGATGAGGTTGGCATTGGGATCCACAGCAGCAGGAGGGCCAAAATGGAGGTTTTAAGTGCCAAATCTGTAACTTACGTCACCCATTAGGAAGTCCTGTGACACATACCAGCCCTGCTAAAGGAAGATCAGGCATATCACACCATCATCTGACATGCAGCACAGCCACAGATGGCGCAGTGTCAACATCAAGCAGCACCCGTCACTCAGAGGAAACACAAAATGGAACAGATAGACAAACCAGATCGATAACCAAGGTTATGTCTGTATTTCTGCCCCTACCACAGACACTTCACCTTTATCAGATCTCCAGAGATCACTGTCGCTCTTCAGTGGGACATTAATTGTAACCCCTCTCACTCTAACAGAATTTGCTGTCTCTGTGATGTCCCTCTCAAAGTTAAAAAACTTCGTGGTGCAATATTGTTTCTCCCACTGAAGACCTGGGCTTTCACATACAGCAGGAGGACACTTGGTGGCACTCATTCAACATCATTTTTACTTCCCAAACCCAGGTTCTCTGGGTTAACTTAAACACGTGAAAAATTCTCCTTAGTAAGATTATCCCATAAATTCTGTCATTAAGACCAACTCCTGCAGTCACTACTCAGTTTTGACTTAATCGTTAACCAAGTCAAGAGAAACTAATTTTGTGTAAAAGAAAACTAAAGATCAGTTTATGATAGTAAACCGATCACTAAATTTGAGCTGAGATATTTTTGCCTACCAATTATTCTGCAAAATCTTCACTTTTCTGTGTGGATGGGTACCTAAAGTTTACTCCCTGTGTAATGCACAAATTCTTTGTCCATGCACATTACTGTTCACTGCAACTTGCATACAGATGTTTGAAAACAAACAAAAAAAGAAATAAACCATGACTGAACCGTCTGGTAACCAAGATACCTACTGAGAAAGAGACAAGCATGAGGGAGGTTGAGAGTTGCACTTAGCCATACCCAGTCGTCCTTCTAATTTATACTTCTGGATGACTGCTGTCTGCAGCCCAGTATTCATACTGTGTTTTGAGAGAGACACATGGGAAGCAGCAGCACCCTAAAACCATTTGGATGAACAAATACCTATAACTCCTCTATAAAATCCTTTTTTTCCATGAGTTACCCCAGTTTCTCACGGACAATACCCTAAAGTCCCACCAAGGACCGCAGCCTTATCGCTGATACCTGGCAGTTATTCCTATCAAAGCTGCTGAAAGATCTGACAGTCAGTAGAGGATCTGTTTATTATCCTTAACAGCAGGACGCTATTACATTAGCTAGGGATAATCGAACACCATTAGACAGCCCGAAGCTTGACTGAAGGCACCTCCTTTGCAGGACGGGGAAGATCAAGCCCAGATGTCCCTGCTACTCTCCGCATACTGCACTCAGAATCAAACTTCTTCGAAATACAGGTTACAAACAGGTCAGCAGCCACTAGCAGCCAAGACATCCTCGGCGGGAAATGTCTTAAAGCAATGGAGCACAGCCAAGCACACAAGACAGCCCGTCCCCTCAAACACAGAAGCACCTGCCTTTCTCTTGAGTAGAACCAGGGCCCATCCCCACCATCCTTCAACAACACAATGGCCAAAAGAGTGACCCGCAGCCATTGTTCTGGGGTCACAGCGCCCATGGAACTTGATTACTCCACGGATGCCCATTGGCCCCGAACCTATGAAACCCACACTGCCAGGAAACTCCTTCCCCAGCAGGTTTGCTTTTGCTCCACATTTTACCAGCTGCACCAGGGAAACTTTAACTTCTTCAGAAAAAATGTCCATTTCATCATCTGCATGTACTTGCACGCACTTTTTTTGTACACTCAGTGGTGTTTATATACTTGAGAAAATGCTTTGTTGACAGGTTCTGTACAGTTTTCTGTACAGATTTCCAATAATCCTTATTAAAACCCAGCATGCACTTTTCAAAAAAGATTTCAAAGCAAAGATTATTGTACTCCAAAAGGTGTGCGCCCAAGCCAAATTTTTAATTTCAGAACATTTTGCTTCTGGCCTGTTTAGAAATTTTTATATTTAAAAATGAGAGAGTATTATCTTCTCCCTTTCTGAAGTTTTACGCAGCTAGAGGGCTTTTCCTCTAACATTCTTCTAAAAAGAGCGAAAAAGACCCCGTTGTTTTAGCAGAAACACAGGAAGGCAAAGTGGGTTCCAAAAGTGAGGTACAACTGATCTGCCGAAAATCATACTTAGCACTCCTTCACCACACCAAGCACACAGTCCGCCACAAAGCACCTGTGTGCGCCCTTTGCACCAAGTTGGTGTTCCCCGTACGCTGTGCTGGGCACGGTTTGGTGCAATGCTGGCACAGCCTTTCCCAGAGAAAGTGCCGGAGTGGGAGACACGCAGGGCAGGGCCTTTCCGAATCGCTTCGGTGACCTGTCCCCTTGAGGGAAGGTACGGCTGCCCTGGGCGGAAATGCCATCAGCACCATTGCTGTGCATATAAGGGGTTCTGGTGACATCATATTTTATTACGGGTATTATTCGCTTCATTAAAGATTAATTACTGAGAAGGAATGGCCAGGTCATACACCAGTCCCAGGGAGTCTCAGTGCAACATCCAAATAAATAGACATCGTGCTTCAGCTCAAGGCAATGGGCAGCGAGCCGTACAGCCCCCAGCAGACAGTGCTGGGGGGACAGGACAGTTCGGGGGTCCTGTGGGTCCTGCACGGGTGTGGGCACTGCCACTGCTCTTGGGAGGGTTGACAGCCTTTGAGCCCCACAGCACAGGAGGGCTCTGGGCAGTATGGGGGGAAATATAGAAAAAATAGGTCAGCTGTGCCTGGTGGCGTGGTGGGACAGGAGGGGGGACGGGAGCCTCGATTGCCCGCTTGGTCTTTCTCCGGCCCTGACTCCAGGCGTGCACTGGCAGTTTGCTCCCTGCCTTTAGCAGGTACTCTCACAGTACGTGCAACCTGACAGCTCTCCTGCTTGGTACACGTTTGTATTTTTGTAAATACACAGACACGTTCAAGGAATTTCGAAGAGGGGGGGTTGGGAAGGTGCTTAAAATTAAAAGTGAAGCATAATTTGAAACTCTGCCTACACCACAGCTTTTATATCAGCTTGTGACATGCTTGGCACTAGACACTGTTTATGTCCACGATTAATGAAGTTAATGCTGGGTTAGTAACTGTGGCAGCCAGCCACGTGCATCGCCAAGCACATGGGTGCCTTCTCCCAGATGGAGAGACACGCTTTGCTCCTCCACACAGCCAGGCCACTTCGAGCACATCTGGAACAGTTTAACTGGGGCCTCCCTCCAATGCAGCGCTCAGCGTTGCCAATGTATTCCTTCAACCAAAACGTTAGAAAAATGAGAGAAGGAATGGGGACAAAAATGGGAGTGGGAGAGGATGCGAAAAAGAGGAGCGCAAGGCTCTTCATGAACGAAGCCACCCTGCCGCGGGAGGTTTCATAGCCTGCCTGAACAAGACCCACCATCGGGGAGTCCCTTACTGGGCCTTCACAACCAGTCTGGTGAGTTCCTGTTTCTCCTCTCTCTCCATGCAGCTGGACACCCCAGTGTGCCTGACCCACCTGCGTCTGTTGTCCCCACCTGCTGAGGGACAGTGGCAATGCTGTTCTCAACAGAAGGTGGTCCACCTAAGGGGTACTGCATCATACACCTACCAAGAGTAAGCATGCAAGCCCAGGTAACTCATGGATGTTTTCAAAAAAGAGCTTTCTTAAGAGAGGGACACCATGTTGCAACAGGAAGATGGTTGCAAAAACTTGTTCGTACTTTTGTGGCAGGAGGCGGATTTTGAAACTGCGCTTTTACAAAGTTCAAAAGCTCTAGCAAGACTTCTGCGGGCAAGTTCAACACTTCCTTGGGAAGTCAAGCGTCTTTGAGCATTGTGCCTGCTTCCCTGCTCACTAAAGCATCAGGCATGCTAGTGTCATAACCCGCCCTGTTTTTCTTCTGTGGCCACTTACAACTTCACTGAGAGCAGAATAAATGTGCAAATCAGTCATGCGTTAAGTAACGTCACTATCATGTATCATGTGTTTGCTGACTTATCCTTCCCCCAAGGAGAGGAGTGTTTGTTTGGGGATTTTACATGCCCCTAAACATTTACGCCAGAAACGTCAAGGTCAAAGAAAGGTGCTCTTCACTTGAAGTAGGAGCTGGTGAAATCTGAGATAAGCTCCCAGAGGAAAGGAAGCCTACTTCGCAGTCATGTCTTGGCCTTCGAAAACAAATGCCTTCTGTACAGATACACGTCATCCTTCATCTGGAGGGCTACCTCGTGCCAGAAGAACATCTCTGTCAACCCTCATCCTTTAACCCAATTCTTCAGATAGTCTGAGATGATCTGTCATATCAACTCCCGCTTCCCTTGGCATGGTTACATTAGAGGCAAACTCCATGCCTCTCTTCTGTTCAAGCCCAGTTCACAAAATACTAGAGTAGCTTCTTCAATAATATCTTAATTGAAATGATTAGTATTCTCTTACTTTGTGCTAACCGAATGGGAAAACTGAGTTTGTTTTTTGTTTTTTAATTAAGTTACAAATTCCTTAAAGGGAATTAACACTTCATAGGATATAAAAGACCACATGCGTCTGCTGTTACTTTTCTTCACATTTCTTTCTTTAATTGCGTTCTGGGTCACTCACTACTGCTTCCTCACCTGCTGCAAGCTATAAGCAAGGGGGTAGCAAATACACTGCAACACATGCTTGAAAGGGTGCTATTCTTTCCTGTTTCAAAGTTTTAGAAGTAACTTCCATCCACAAGCCTCCAAAATGCACAAAACCAAAATAAGTGGCTTTTTACAAAAAAAGGAAATCAATCACTGATCTCTGCTGAAAATAATCTTCAGCCGAGGCGCTTTTCATTTTGACATGCTTAAATACCACAGAATTAACACTGCATATGGACGACAAAAGGGTCACACACTCATCAGCAATTAAAAAAAAATCATATAGCAACAGAAAAATGCAAGCGTACAGAAAAGGATTGTGTCCATACAATGCAAGGATTGTGAGGAAAGAAATTTCTACACCTACTAAAGGGAAATGGCATCTTACCCAGGGTGGAGTCTTTGGGTACACTAGAGTGGTATTTTATCTCCAAAATAATGAAGAAGGGGGATTAGGTGGAGTTCCTGTTCATTGTTGAGTAAAGCTGCCCACCTTCTTCCCATCATCACAAACTCGTGTTTAGGAAGACAGGATAGCGCAGAAGGACAGTCCTTGCCTCTTCCTGCTGTTGAGCTTCTTGCTACACTATTCACCAAGGGAGATTTTCCACTGTTTAAAACTTCTTTTCTACCCATTTGCCCACTGATCAGAATCAAAGTGTTTCAGCGTGGTGCTTAGCCTTCACTGTCCCTGATTCCTTGGTGCAGGCATGGGCTGAACAAAGCCAGTGGAGATATACATTATTTAGCAGGTTTATAGTAGTTTTCCTTGCACTCATTGCTATTCATTACACAACATTTTCAGACTTTAAAGATGGAAATGCACAAATCTGAGAATGGAAATGGAATACATATGGTTTTATCATTCAAATCCTTGAGTCTCAATTATCGTCACTGTACTAACGAGGTCAGTCAGCCATGCTCTTCTACTTGCAGCTGGAGGGCACTGATTGCAGATGTAGTTCACTCAGATGACTCCTTGTGGGAAGAAATACATGGGAAGCTCCAGTTTCAACACGGTGGTGCAGATTATCAGAATCATTACAATCAATTGGCAGAGAAATTATTTTAATTTACAATGAAACCTAAGACCAAGTTCGATGCATTTATGTGTTTATAAGGAGCATTTCTGTCTGCTCAAGTGGATGCAGTGTGCTTCATTTCCTAGCAGCATGTTCAGGAAGAATCAATGAGCAGGAGAGTGAGCTGGAGGACACCTGGGTAATCCTCAGCAGTGAAAAGTGGAAGGTGAACAATGCCATCGCTCACAGCCAGATTACCAGAGTCATGGCATGCCTCAGAGCAAGCTCTGCCTGTTGAGGTCAGCGAAGAGCCAAACCGTATCTTACCAGCAGAAAGTGGGAGGAAGGAGAATTTTAGTCCCTTTCTGTTTCTTCACCCTCTGTTTCCTCAGATAAGCAGGAATAATGAGAGCTAAAGATCATTATAAGACAGTCTTTGACCCACAATACAGAATAATTGCCTTGTTAGTGACAGTTGTGTTAACTGGGTTCTGCTACATATCATGTGGAGTAGAGCTGACTAAAATGCGTGCCTTCCGTCGTTTGTTGACTAACACAGTCTTTGTGGTCGGTTCATGCACGTTCCACTGCAAATGCTTTTGATAATGCTGTTACAAAGGCTTGTGAATGTCAGTGTAGGAGGGCAAAATATTTTGAGCTGCTCAGCTTTGCTTTATAAATATTTTTGGAAGCCACCAATGTGAAATGCTCCATTCACATTCAGCACTGAAAAAAAATAATGGCTTCTTCTAAAACAAAGACACATCTGTCAGTGCAGTAGAGTATATGAATTTATGCAATCTGTAGCACAGAAAAAGTACTTTCTCAAACAAATTAAGTCAAAGCAGGCAGAGAAAGAACAGCGTGAAGCTCTCTATGCAATGTCAACAATAATTAACAGAGCACTTTATAGTCTGCCAGTGCTTCCCGTGAGTAAGGTACTCTCAGACATTTGGTATGAGCAGGCTGCCCTCCTGTTCCTCTGCTCCTGGAACCCAAAGCCATGAGTGTTAGCTCTTAGTGGCTAGCCTGTCATTAACTTTTAAATGTAGTATGCCACCCACCGTTTCTCCTTAGAAGGACAGAGGGCAGAGGGCAAGAAGACAGTGTTGCAACTGCTGCAGGGATTCACAGGGTTTGCTTTGCCGTGTCATGCTGGGAAATTTGGGGGATTTGCTTCTTCCTCTGGTGCACCAAAACAAAAGTACAGCACATTGCACCACACACCGAGCCTGTTAATCTCTTTATTCCCATGTTTCCCTGTCGATAGCTTGGGAGAAGGCAGCTTCCTTGTTTCCCTGACAGATGCGTGCAACATTTGGAAGTTTTCTTCAACTCCTACTGATTCTCTGGGGATGCAGACTGCAGACATTTTGCAGCAGGGAGTCTCTTCTCTTAGGCTGCCTGTGTACAAAATGCAGAACTGACGTGAGCCTACTTTCGCACACAGCATTGTATTGCTCCTGATTACTTCTGATTTAATCATGTTGCCCTTGCATGTATTTACAGATTAAATTTCCAGTGTTGCCAGAGAATGGGACACTCCTGCCATCTTTCTCTCTTTAAAGATGGCAAAACCGCAGCCTTGTCTAGAACAGAGGGATTTCCACAAGTGTTTTCCTTCCAGACATTGTAACCGATTTCTTCCACATATAACAGAGCTCACACGGTTGTCAGGGAGACAACTGTTGGCACAACTTTGCCCTGGTATTTGGAGGGCTTGGCCAGTCGATTGCATTTCAGTGGATTGTGCATTCGTGCAGATGCAGCACGCTGGCAGACTGACAGGCCTGACTTTGCCATTTGCCAGTTAGAGCTCACGAGCACGCACTACCTCCAAACTACAGCTGCGAGAGACGGCCAGCATACCTCAGCTACTGTTATTTGAACTAGTTTCAGCAGCACTACAGTAAAAATCTGGTGACCAAAAGTCAAGTCAGCTACTGTGAAACACAGGACTTACTTGGGAGGTTGGCCTGCACTGTGTATATTGCTGCTAGTAGCTCAGCTGATTGTTTAAACTAATCCAGGCCAAGATAAAACGCTGCAATAATGCTTCTCTGATGCCGGCGTCCTTCGTACACTACATCCCTGAGCCAGAAACTCCCATCAGCCCACAGTCTCTGCCATTGCCTGCATCTCCTCTGCAGACCTCAGCACTTTCTTCCTTCCCCTCCTGCAAGCTGTGGCCAAACCTAAATCAAAACCAGCCATCTCGTCCCCTGAATTGGTGTAAAGGTTGAAAACAAGGATAATGAACTTTGCTCCTTCTGAGGCTAATTAGCGTACAGGCACTTATTTGTGATTAAGCCATGCAAAACATTTGCTAGTAGCACAAGAGATAAATGCAATAGTACACAGCAAATGCCCAAGGCACGAAGTTAAGCGACTTGCCCAGTTTGATACAGCAATTCAGTGACAGAGGTAGAAATAGCCTGCTCAGTTCTCTCCCTCAAAACTGGTCTAATCTTGAGATCATACTTTGATCTCCCTTTAGCAGCAGAAAATAAAAACCCCCTCTGTTCATGCTATAAGTCATTACAGAAATTACTTTCAAGTTACAGACTCACCATTATCACATTGCTGCAAGATCAAACAAAAAAAGAGGGCAGTAGGAGAGGAAAAGAAGGGTTACTTTGTGTCATTTACTTCCACAGTCTGCCCAACAAAGCCAGAGGAAAAAGACTTTTTTTAGACAGATGCCTTTTACAACACATCAAACACTTCTCATGGGCATATGTCAGAGACATTTTACTACAAAGGCTTTGTCCTTTGCATTCACAACAGCCCGGATGTTTATCAGGATCTTCCATTCCCTAAATTCAAGATCAAATTGGTATTTGCATTAAGATAGCAGCAGAAGTACATCAACAAAGTCCAAAACACAAAATCATTAGTGAAGAGAAAGCATTAAGTCAACATGTTGCCATGCTACGGGGGAGTTTCTGTCATCTTGAAAGGAATGTCTAGAGAAGGGAGCAGCCTATTTTTCAATGTGCTGACTTTGGACAAAGCCAAAACGAGGAAGCAATTGCCTTTCCTGATGGATTTTACTGCTAGTAAATGTTTAAGTCCTCCATGCAAAGCATGTGGCCCCGATACCATGAAGACAACATTGCACTATTTACTACATAACATCACATGCGTACATTGTGCTCTCCACATGCCTGCAGCAATGCTCCAATTTGTTTATTCATAAGCATGGTTTGTAATTCTCTAAATTATCAAGCACAACAAACAACATTACACACAGAGACAAACTACATTTAACGTAGCTACACACTCTCTACTCACAGCCCAACACTCAACAGCATCTTGCACTTCTCCTCTCCTCCCCCCACCCTCTGGTACACACAGTCTCAGCCCCCAAAATACTACGGAGCCTTCCAAAAAGCTCTTGTCTCCTTCCTGGGTGAGGCATTCTCCTTCTTAGGAGCAAAGCAGGCCCATGGCTGTTGTGCTAAGACAGTACTCCCAGCCCCTCTGCAGGGAGCAGGGCACAGCAGAGGATGGTGCATGCCACCCCAGCAGGCTGAGCGGTTCTGCTCGGTGGGAATGGCCAGCCCTGAAAGTTTTCCAGTCTCCAAAACCCATCAGCAACAGCAGAAGCACCAAACACTTGTCCCTAAATCCAGCACCTCCACTCTTTTCACTTAGGATGACACAAGTTATTCTGTCCTCTGAGACCACTGTAGATTTAGGTGCTTCACTTGAGAGGAAATTTCATTGTGAGCCAGAAGGACAGCGTGCTCTTACAGCAGAAAAAAAGGATAGGCAGAAAGAGCAGAAATGTTTGAGATTCTTTCCTTTGCTTCTGTTTGGAATATCAAAAATCTCACAATTCTTCTCTATGCCAGTTCTGCCGTAGGTTGGAATAACTGCTATCCAGTTCTAGTGGGTGATCCTGGTTTCTCAAGAAGGTAAGCCACCAGGTAATCCCACACTTACTGTCTGGCTCCTATCTCCACTGCCTCTGCATAGTCTCGTACAGCATTTTCCAAGTACCGGCACATCAGTTTTTGCATTATCCTTGCTTCCATCACCAAAGAATCAAGGGACCCATTCAGCAAATGTGTGCAGCTGTATCTGCAAAGAACAGGACTAATGTTTTTTACTGGTAGCAGTGACTCTTTCCCCAGTGAGTGTGAACAGCCACTCCCTCCAGGTTAAATCACATGGCTTTAGCTCGCCCTCAAAGATGCCAGTGGATGGATGTGCCAAGCCAAAACTCCCATCTCTCAGATCACATACTTCTCACGCGAAAATGGTGGGTAAGCTTCTGGCAGCATTTGCAGTTCAAAACGGGCTGGGGAAAAGCAGCATGTAATTTTCTGGCAACAACAGTGGAACTATAAAACTAGTGAGGCTTTGCAGCTATTCCCACCTGTTCTTAGAGCAATATATGTATTGGATACATACCCACCCAGGAGTCTATCTATGATGTCAACTCAAACTGTAACAAAAAAGCTCCAAACCAAACCCCAGTCCTTCCTGAATAGGAAGAGAGTGTAAAAGACTAGCTGGGAATTTCACCTGTTTTCACATCACACTTAAGTCGGGCCTAAGCCCCTTCCATAGCAGGGAATTAAAAGAGGAGAGATGTGCCAGCAGCAGCCTCAACCCAAGGCTGATACTGACCAGAGACATTGTAATATATGAAGATGGAGCAAGGCGAGGGTGACTCAGCAGGAGACGCTTGTCTTCTATGTAGCATCCTAAAATTTGGCTCTCCGTTACAGGAAATTACAGTAATATTGAATCACTGTTCTGTGCACATCATCGTTCTGTACAGAAGTTTGCCATGGCGAGGAAGTTGTTGTTAGGTTTTACAATTTTATGCTACAATTTTATCTCGAAACATGTCCCAGAGCATCCAGCTGACTCTGTGCAGGAAAGCATTTGAAGTACATGTGACTTCTATTCTCTGCAGTAAAAACTCTGACCAAGACACTCCAGGGATACACGTAACAACTTTTCCATATTCTGCCTGGAAAAGACAAAATAGTTTGCAACTATTCTGTTCCAAAACATTACAGAAAAGAAGATTAAAAGAACTGGAAAGGATTACTGTAATGCTCATAAAACAAAGACTTATCTCATGACAAATGCACTAGGATTGCCTGGAATTTTTCTGAGATATTTTTAATTTTTTCCACGTAATTTGTTTGTTAGTGGACATATTTTCAGAAGGAATATACTCATTTGAAAATACCTGTATTATGATTAGAATTTCTAAGCTCCAGAAAATTTAAAAAAACAAAGGTCCTGGCAAATCACTGTTAAAAAAATCCCTGAGAATATAGAGGTTGAGGGAGAGCCAGTCCAAAATAATCTGTAGCAAAACATGTTTAAAATGTATTTCTTTTAACAGCTATTAAAAGTTAAAAGCACAGTACAGGAGATATGTGGATAACACAAAATCCTCCCTTTTGCAAACAACAACAGTAATGAGGCATTATTGCACAAGGGGACATAAAAGTTAAGCATTTCATCCTGGATATTTTTCCCCTTGGACAATATGGCCTTTGATAAACTGTAATGTTACCTAGGTCTTTAAAGTTTCCAAACAAAAGGTTGTGAAAAAAAGATTCCAAGAAAATATGTTTATAATTAACAATGGAACTTGGAAGAAGCCCAACAATGAAAGCAATTCTTGTTTTCTAACCCGGAGAACAAGCTTTCTATAAACACTCACAGTGAAGGAGATTACCAAAGTAATGAAGCAAAGCAATGAAGTGAAACAGAGTACACATACTATGTTGGAAAAGGTTTCAGACTTTCAGCTATTCTCAGCCAAGACGTAAGCTATCTAGCACAGATAGATTTGGGATGTAATGTCAGTGGAAGTCTGTGGAGACAGCCTTACTGTTGCATCAATACAGCTCCATGATCCCAGAATGATCCTGCTTCCTTCCATAGCTACTCCTGCATGGGAACATTTCCACTGTCTTTCCAGTATCCCCCAGGTATGCTCAGCATAGAGCAAAGCAGCTGAATTGCAGTTGTTCTTTCTAGTGTCTGTGTGTGTGTGCTGTTTTTACACATTCACTGCTAGTTCTCTGACTGAGGCTTTAGCCTAGCTATGGCCAAAAAAAAAAAAAAAAAAAAAAAAAAAA
>Ga0065711_1031352_pt1 | contig 29897 bp, 18 predicted proteins | sample Hoacrofraction12_FD_59098 | JGI IMG/M metagenome (GOLD analysis project Ga0065711, IMG submission 59098) | Hoatzin crop microbial communities from Cojedes, Venezuela - Epithelial fraction 12 v2 (version 2) | ecosystem: Host-associated > Birds > Digestive system > Esophagus > Crop | place...
CCTGGACAAGGTCCTGTGCAGCCTGCTGTAGGTGACCCTGCTTCGGCGGGGGGGTTGGACTAGATGACCCACAGAGGTCCCTTCCAACCCCTACTATTCTGTGATTCTGTGATTCTGTCTTACAAGTACCGTCTGGTTTAACCTAGCCTATTTTTGGCTGTCATCTAAAACTGCAGCAATTCTTTCTTCCAGCCTTTTCTTCTTCCCCAAGTATCGCCAAGATCGCTTCTAATGACAGGGTTCGAGATCTCATGGAAACTCTTGAGAAATCAACAGAAAGATGAAAATTACAGCGTATGAAGAATAAACAGCTATTTTTTTTTTAAAAAGCAGGGGCCAGCAGGATAACAATTCCAGATAAGATTTAAATAAACATATGTGGGAGGTAGCAGGAAAGGCAGTTGGTTCCTCATGCTCAGACGCACACAGGTAATGACCCCTGTCTCTTGTTCTCCCAAAGCTAACAATGCTGGTTATTGCACTCCTCCAGTGTGATCTGGAAAGGATCCAGTGCACTACTGATTACATTTCATCCACAGTTAGTTTAACCTTTGAAACATGACAGTCAGCAGCAGGGAACAGGCCAGCACGTAAGGTCACCGCAACCTTGTTGGTCCCAGCATTCTCCCAGTGTTTGCACAGAAAACAAGCCGGTGATCAGGGATTCCTCCCCCGTAAATACAAAAGACCCAACAAGGATAGCACCGAAACACTGATTTTATTGCAAGGTGCCATTCACAGCCGTTAATCTGCCAAAACAGAAAAATACTGGTTCTCCTTTTTCAAAAGATGTAAGAAATAGCATAACGTGGAAACAGGCTCATTTAGGAAGGCAGAGATGTGACTGTTTGATCTAATGTCAGGTATCAGGCAAATGTTGCACATTACTCCTTCTCCAAGAACACAGAAAAGAAAATCAAAGAGAAAATAAGTACGCTCTGAAATAACAGTGAAACAACTGGGTCAGCAAGCGTAACAAGAACACTTTGTGCTAAAAGGAAGGCTAAAAAAATTCCAATTAACTTGCCCGTTTGCCTCAAGTTCGCTTCCTTTCCAGAACAGCCTCTTTTGAAGCTCACATATTATCTGTCATACACCCAATGTTAAAATGAAAAAACAGCATCTTCAATTACCCTGTATATCTACAGAAAAGCACAGGACTTAACAAGATCAGATACTTTATCTCTTTCTAAATATTGTTTCTAAGTTTCAACAAACTCCTTAAGTCACAGGAAAACATATGGAAAAGGAGAGCAACAAAGATATTCCTGGCTTCAAAATGCTTCTAGCTAGTTATTTAGGAGTTATTGCATTTTCCTTCTGGATAGATTGAGAGCATTTTGAAGTTATTAAAATGGAAAAAAAATCAATTTTCCTTAGGAACTGCTGCCCTCTAACATAATATCAGCGATGAGAATTTTCCTTAGTGGTGCTTAACTATCCCTTGGAGCATGTGCACTTGGATTTTTCATTATTTGGATAAGTGTTTGTGGGGATGGCTCTGGGAGCACAGGCTTTTTTCAAGAGTCAGTAAGAGGTGAAAAAAAGGTCACTTCAGCAGGATTCATTTTCTCTTAAATTCTCAGAGAAATGCTGCTAAAAAGTGGCGCAAACATGCGCCTCTTGCTATCAGCGCTTCCTAAGGTTCCTTTAGTTAAAATGCAATAATAGTTTTGGTTCTAACCCATTGGCTTTTTTTCCTCCCTCCTCTAACATTAATTTTAACGCAAGTGCTGGCAAAAGTCCTGTTAAGGGCAGGAGCCAGACCAGCCCTCCGGACACCCCTTCCAGCCAGCAATTCGGCACTGCCACAAGCTGCAGCCGGAGCCGCTCTGGAGGGCTAAAGGTCTCCCCTCACTGCCGCTCCCACCGCTGCAAATCCCCACTGTTACGCATGAGCCGCAAACCTCGGCTCTGGATTTTCCTGGAGGCAAACCCAGGGTCCTTCAAAGCAGGCTGGAAGCAACATGGGCTTGCATAAAGAAGCAACCGTGCCTCATGGTTTACTGTGCTGAAGCGACATTAACTCTTGTATTTAGAGCAGAAAGAGGACGCTGCTTTAAAAACTCACAAGCACACAAACAAAAAATCCAAAGCCTTTGGAAAATCCAGAGTTCTCTCACTCTGAACTCACTCACTCCCAACCCTTCACACCTCCCCACCCCCCTGAGGCTCAAAAATGGTCAAACATCTGTACCAAAGTATACATGGAAATCACAATATACTTCCAAAATGCTTTGTATTACCATGGAGCTGGCAGTATATACAGTAGGAAAGATGCTACCCTGAACTACAGGTTGGCTGCTTCCCATAGCATCCACACCAGACAACATGGCACACAAGGGAATACAGTAACTCCCCTGTACCTGGAGGAGCAGGCACTGGAATACACCGGGCAACAGAAAAATCCAACTCAGGAGAGCAGGACCACAGAGCAGAGACATTGCTCTGTCTGAGAGCAGCAAGGCCAGGCCTGAGCCAGGGTGAAAACAAGGCCACCCAGAGCAGAGCCGGGCCTGCAGAGCCGGCCGGGCCGCCTCTCGCTGAGGGGAGGCTCATCCACCCCGGCTCAGCAGCCGGCCGGGCTGGCTCCGGGCAACCCCGCTCCCAACCCTGGAGCCAAAATGCCTCTGCAGACACGAAAGCACCACAGGAGTGAGCCCCTGCCAGTGAGCTGGGCCCAGCGGGGCTCACAGGCGCTGGGTCAAGGTCAGGTGCGTCTGCCCCGTTGGGCACCGCGGGCTGAATGGGTCCCGGGGCTGACATCTCACTAACACGGAGAGACAAGGCGCAGATAATGGAGAGAAAAAAAAACCTCAGGGAATTCAGGGCCTTGAAAGAGAAGATAAAGAGCTTACGTTCGATGCTAGAAAGACAAGAAAACCCTGGCAGAGGAATGCAAAACGAAAGGTAACACAACCGAAGGTGACAGGTTCAGAAAACAATTTTCATAGAGACCAGGCACAGCGAACATGGTCCTGATGTAGCGAAGATGGGAGGTGAAAGCCTGGGCAGTGATTTTTCCCTCTCTAGATGAAAGAGCAAAACCGCCAGGTCAGAGAGGTTACAAGGCACAGCCCTGGCCCCGGGCGCAGGGACAGGGACGGGTCCTGGTGATGGAGATGGCCCAGGCACAGCAGCCAAGAAGGGATGCGGGAGGGAGGACCGGGGGCTACACATCCCCAGGGGGAGATGTCAGGGAGACAGGCCGAGATCTCGGCTCCAGCCTGGGCAGACTGATGATCCACTTTATGGCCTGCAAGCACTTCCCACTGAAGTTCACACAGGAAGATAATGTCCCCTTGAAATGAATTTATGCAGACAGTGGTTCATTTGCCAGAGGATAAAAAGATGCACTTTCATTTTAAAATAAAAACACTCAAGGTCCTCAGCAGAGAAGAACAAGCAAAAGCTGGTATCTGTATGTGAGCAGTTTCTGCTCACGCCCGTTGTCTGATTTCAGGGGGAGTTCACACCAGCACAGTCACACAGGCCTGCTGGTCCAGAAAGGCACATGATTATATCCCATTAAATCCCATACAAAGTCCTTACTTCTGAAAACATGCAAATGAAACCCCTATAGATTGCACAGGCAGATACTCCTGCAACGTAACTTACGAATTGAAAACATAAAACCCTACTGAGTGTGCTCCAACATGGACAACTGCTAAAATATCCATGAAACTGGATGCTTCAAGAAAAAAGTATTGTAAGGCAAGTAACACTTTTCTCTTGATTCAGATTAAAACCCATCTTTACTGATGCTAAGCCTCAGTAAGACTTAGAAAAAACAAAAACCAAACAACTGCTTCAGAAAGTTATTCATTGTCCAGTCCATTATCCAGTTTCTTGTGCCTTTCTCACATGAACTTGTAATCCTTGGTAAGGCTTACACGTGTGAAAATAAAGTTTTGAGCTGAAAATCAGTATTATCTCTACACCAAAACACTGTATCACATCAGGCATTCGATACAGTAAACAAAGCACAGTGGTAAAAGGATGCCAAAGAAAGGATTTCATTTCACTACCACTGAAATCAAGCATTGAAACCTGTTCATTGATTTTCCTTCATTAAAAAATAACTGATTGTAAAAGAAGTGTTGCTCAGCAGGATCAAAGCCTATCCTACAGGAAACGCACACACAAAGCATTTGGAAATGAGGGTTAATTTGGCATGCAATTTAACAGCATTAGCTTTTATCAGCAGCATTTCAAGGTCAGGCACATCCATGTTTAAAATATTTGGTTTTGTTACGATTTCAACTATCACGTATAAGAGTTCAACACATATTGAAGTGACATTAAACTGAAAGAAGGCTGCATAGAAGCACACACACACACACAAAAATACACCACCATTCACAGTTCAGCGTTGCAAACATTAAAACCTGAAAAATATTCCAAAGAAACCAAACTAAAAAGGTGATGTGGCTCTTTAACTCTCCATTTCCCTTTCACTAATTCATAACTTCACCTTTTTAAGAAAAAAAAACAAAATTATATCAAATTAACAGATTACAAAAAATGCTCTCCATCTGCGCACAGAACGAAGTCACAGATCAGGCCAAACGGAAGGAGTCCTTTTACTGACATAGTTTGTGCAAGATTTAAAGAGCTTTTGAAGAGACTTGCTTAATATATCAAGTGACATAGTCAACGTCGTCTCGTATTTTAAGTAATGTTTTTCTTCAAGTCTCTGATTTATTTTGAAGACAAAAAACACTTTTTCTTTTTTACCTAAACTCAATCTGTTCAGAATTCAAGTTAGCATATTTTATTTATCCCCCAAAAGATTAATTCAAAATGTAAGATCATTAATTTTTTATTATACTTTACACTTTACTCAAAAAAATATTAAGCAGAGTTGCTCAGCTCCAATTAAAAAAAAAACCACACTCCACAAACACTTACTGGAGATTTTCCCTTTTACCGATTTATAAACTTCAAAAATTCATGAATAGTTACGTGTCTTCACGTTCACGGTTATGCTATGTCAAGGTTTTCTGCATCTCTTTTCACAGAAAGCTTGATCTTTAATACCCTAACTACCCATGATGCTGACAGACTTTAACAGCAGTTGGCACCAAATGTTTCATGAGATCAAGTCCATATTGCACTTGAAACAAGTACTTTGATTAATCAGTTACTGGCAGAACCTCACACTACCGTGGATGTATGCCTAAGAGCTTTACAAACACTTACGAGCCAGTGATGTTAGGGGACTGAAATCTCTTAAACCTCTTTCTTTGCAATTCTCTGCCACAGTTCAGAAGAATGCCATCCCATTTCACCAAAACCAGGGGGGAAAACAGTTGCTCTCGCCTCTCGCATGAGCATAATTAATCTTCTGACACCTTGACAAAGCAGCTTGTTGATAGTCAAAGAAAGGATTCTTCCGATTTCCTCTCAAGACAGGAGATGGTCTTTATCCATCATCCCTTCTTCCTGATCTCTTCTTCCAGAGTCCCCACATCAGCAGAACTGTCTATCAGAGCAGACAGCAGGAGGGAAAGGTCTGGCTGATTGATAGGGCACCGGTACCCGACAGTGCTATTTAAGTGTAGGAACCTATTGTTAGAAACTTACTTTACAGCAGTTAAACAAATATAATAGCAACCAATTCAACCATTGTACCACTAGAGTCAGCTCAAGCTAATAAGTAAAGTTAGCTAATTACGCTGACCTGATTTAAAATCCAGACAAATTGTAGAGACAGTCAGCATAACTGTGCACTGAAAGAGTAGAAATTTTCAAGGAAAAGGTTCTGCACATACTGTGCTTTCTGAACTGAATTATGGTTGCTTCCATTTTCACTCTCCTTTGTGAGCAGGATCATACACCGAGGTCTCCTCTCCTCCTCTCCCACTCATGGGCCTTGTAGGTATTCCTAATTAATCTAAATAAAATAACTTTTTCTTATAATGCATTTGAAATTTCTTTGTCTTCTCCTACGTCCCCCAAGTTCTAACATACCTACTTGTCAAGACTGTGAGGAATTTCAGTTTTTAAGAGGAAAACATTACAAAATGCCTTCTAAGAGGAGGATACTGTTTACTACCAACCAACCCAAACTGCACTGTAATAACATCATCTTTGAGGATACTGATTTGGTGTAACCCAGCATAGATGTCCTGATGTAAAGAAGATTCTGCACACCTCAGAAAAAGAGGCATTTAATATCCAAAATGCTGTGTTCTCATATATAGATACATATTTTTATTATACACTCATTATATATATATGTATTCATATGTATCTTGTAGTTCCTCTCCACACATCTCCCTCACCTTTTCAAAAAAAGATAAGAAAAAAATTTGGGCATAATTATATGTCCATTTGATTCTTTTTTGCACTCACAGAGAGCGGGGGAAATAGTGTTAATCATTCCTTTTGAAGCTCTAATTCTTTGGTAACTGCTGGTGATGGAGGAAACCAGTCCAGGTCAGAGAGGTCCAGGGCATGGCACTCTGGGAACTGCTCCCAGCCAGGGCAAGTCTGACTCAGTTCTTGGTGACCTATTTTAAATATAAATCAGGCCATAATCTGTACAGACCTCTGTCTCACCAGTGTAACAATCAAGGCAAAAGCATACAAGAGTTTGTGTTCTCTTACTGAGGTTGCCAAGAAAGGCAGCTTCATCCACATCACAGGAACTCAACAACTCCTGGTTTTAGCTATGCCACTCTGACCTTGACTGTTCCGTTCAGGACTCACCCCTCCATAAAAATAACTGTCCATGCCATCTGGCACGGACCAGTTCTCCAAGCAGTCGTCTTTTGTTCAGTTACACCAGAAAATCTAGCAGTGTTTATCTCTGATGTATAAAAATCAATGTAGTAGAATTAGCCCTTCAAAAAGTGAACACAGTGTTCTTTCTGTAAATTGCATGAAATTACAAGGGATACCAACCAGGTTGGAGCAGTCTGCAAGATAAATGTTGTTTATGTCAGAGCAAGAGTAAAAAAACCACATGTTCTTTCTGCAAAGATGACTGTAGGCCACGGCCTGGAGAAAGACCTCCCTGTCTCTTTACTGACATTTTATGCTTCCAGATGTTAAGGCAGCAATAGGAACAACCATCTGCAGTTTCCTGCTTTTCCTCACATAGTTTCCCAAGCCAGCTGCAGGAATTGACAGAACCACTGGTACTTGTGCCAACACAATGGATGGGGCAGAGATGGGGAACACTGGCATGAGCGAACAGACCATCCAAACGCAAAGATCTGTGGCTGAACACACAGAGGACACTGGCTGGGAGGCAAAAGGCGCATAGGTGAGAGAAGCAGGGGGGGTCTCTGCTGCATGTTGCTAAAGAGAAAAGAGGGCTTTCTAAACTGGGAGGCACAGACCGGGGTTGACGAGACATAGGACACTAAGGCTGGGAATCCGAGTCCAGAGGAAAGGTGAGCATGAACAAAGGGCTGTGGAGCAGAAGGACATGGGAAACAGCAGGCATACAGGGACCTCAGGCTGCAAAGTCTGAGGTTATTCTCTAATCCCAATATGAAGCAACCCCAATGAAGATCTTGGTTTAACGGATGTGAAAATAAATGCAAGACTGCCTCCTCCTTTCTTCCCCTCTCCCCCAGTATGGGCTATCAAAGAAAGCTGCCTTCCTTCATACCCAAGCCACTTTGCTTGCTGTCAGAAATAATGTCACTTCTTTCTGGATTGCAGTCACACACTGTTGGCATGACATTTTTCTTAAGACTGGGAATGCCGAGGCAAAACTGGGGGGAGGGGTGGGGGAAGTGGATCAATAAATGGTAAGCTGTAACCTTGCAAATGCCCAGGCCAGCCAAAGGTGCAGTCCCTAGAGCACAGGAGATCACAGAGCTTTCTGTCCGTAAAAGCTCCTCTCTACTCCTCAGCTGAGTGCTCCCTCTCTCTGTTGTCAAGTCAGTGGCAAGAATTTATCAACTGTTTACTGCCACAAGATAGAGTATTACTGGACCACAGGAACTGGACAATTGTGTTAAAGATCACCGGAGGACTGCAAAGCATTATTTTCAATGAGCCTTCAACTATGCAAGAATCGACAGTGCTGTTAATCTGACAGGTCTGTATTCCCCTTCCTATTTGCAAAGGCCAAAAGCAAGCTACAGCTCTGTCAGTCAGAGGTGAAGTTTAACAACAAATATGACAATTTCAATATCTGACTGCTGACCTTTGCATTACGTGTCTGAAACCATAGGAGTAGTTCCCCACCAGTGGTAGGATGGGAGAAAACTGGGACCTGCAGCAGCTCGTGCAAAGATAAGATGGGCCTTTGAAACTGTTTCTTTTGTTAACATAGCACACAGCTGACGTGCAGCCCAAACCAGGCTGTATCTTCCCAGCACACGCAGAGCAAAGATATCTGAAGGCAGCTTGAGAACCAGAAAGAGCCCACCCGCAGCCACAGGCAGCGCGTTCTGAGCTCACATGGAGCTTCTCGCTGCCTTGGGTCAGTGTCTTCTAAAGTCCAACCTTTCTCTCAACAACCAAGCTTGGATACTTTTGCACTGCACTGCAGAAGAGACATATTAGGAAATATCACTTTAGTGCTTTTTCTGTTGGATGGTAGATGTATCAAGACATTACATTCCTTACAGTAAACTGATACTTTAAAAGAAGGCAGTACATTTGTTACTGATGGTTTCCCCGTGTATATATTAAACATAAGACTGTTGGTACATGCACGTTCACTTTGAGCAAATTCAGGGAACTGTGGATTGTTTTCCGCTAGCAATAATTGTCACAACAGCGAGTACAAAATATTTTTCTCTCCATGCTAAGTACCTCCTGGGCACTTAGTCATCAGCTAGCAGAGTCTGGGTGCAAGGTGTTCTTCGCTAGAAATGAGGAATCTCTTTGGAAACATGAGGCCCATTTGGCTTGTAAACAAATGCCATGATATTTGACACGAGAATAATTTTAGGGCCATGCTAGGGACGTATGTGGAATAGTTAATCTCTGGGACTGATACAAAAGTGTTCCACAGTGAGTAGAGTATTATTTGCTAATCTGATCCTTCTGCTAGAAAATATGCAAGATGGCTAATGCCAGTGACCCCAGTCTACACTGGCTCAGCAGCAGTCAGACTTCCTAAGCACAAGCTCATCCAAGGTACAGCATAACCATTTTTAATCAGCAGAAGCATGAGGTGTTCCTACACCCCATGACAGAGTGCTGAATGAATGACAGCTGCTACCAGCTGGAGACGTCTACGAGGCACGGTCCAGCAAAACAGCAGTAACGTACTGCGGCAGTGGCCCACTATCACTTAGACCAGCCAAAGTTAGGAGCTCCAGCAGAACTGGACCCCAACAGCTGTACAACCATCTGCAGAGCCAGCCAGAATACATCCATATAATACAGTGAGCTATATTCTTCATCTATTACACCAAGAGAAGCCCAAAGGGCAGCTGGGCAATGCAGTAATTCCAGTGAAGAAAAACTATAGACTGAAAAATCTGCTTCTCTCTTTACTAACTACTAAATTCTGGTTTGCTTAAGGTTCTAAGTCAGTCATCATTTACAGCACCGTGACAAGTTTTAACCAGGTCAAGTGCTTCTTCCCCTCCTGATGTCTGAGCAGCAGACAGAGGGAGGTGTAGTCCTATTTAGACCAGGAGCTAGAGGTTACCCTTAATGCAGGGCTACCTCAGACTCTGGAAGAGCATTAAAGGGAAAGCTGACTCCAGCAGCGAAGCTCCAGCTGAAAGCTGCATGACAGAGTACTGAAAGAAGCTGCTAGGAATATTATCCAGGCAGAGAATTTATTTATAGACTGTATGATTAAAGTTCTGATTCACAGAAATAAAAGTCATGTCTCTGAGCACTAAACATGCAAATACTTGTTAGTTTGCATTTTCGGAAACGGCGTGTATTTCTGTCCTGATGGTGATCAAAAAGTTTGCGCAACTTTTTTTTCTTTGCCAACTTATTTACACGCCTGAAGTTTTGACTTTCTACAAAAATAAAAACCCCCAAAAAACAAACAACAAAACATCGGAAAACTAGAAGTTACTAAACTACAAACAACTACCACTTGTTTCAGATACAGCAGAAAACTACAAAGAAAGAAAACATAAGGCATAAGATAAACAAATAAAAATCCAGTACATGTAATAGCTTTATTCAATATTTATTTAACAGCACTACGTAGTGAGGAACAAATGAGAGGGTAGCATTCTCTACTGCAGTTCCTCTGACTTTCTGCCTACAGACACAGCTGCACCTTCTGGCAAAGCAGAACTTGGCACCTGCAAAAGGAAGCCCAGTGGAGTGCTCTTCTCTGGTACACAGCTAGCATGAATTAAATGAAATCTGCTTTTTTTGAACTCAAAGCAATAAGCAATTCTCATTCACAACAGAAGCCTCTGTTCAAATGTTCAGCTTCAATAAAAAAACAACAATGCTTTTTAGACTACAGTAATGTAAGACTTTCAACCATGACCAATAGTAACGTACAGTGATATTTAGAGATAACACCGCCTTGTTAAATCACCCCTTTAATTCCTCTCCCCACAAAAATAAACAAAACAAAGACACAGCCAAAAAAACCCCCACTAGTAAAATTATTGATGATGAAAATACAATTGTTCTCAATTACAAGTGTGTCTCTCATCTATCTTCTTAAAGACAAACAGCAAAACAATACAAATGTTTCTTAAAGTTCTCTACAAACTACTGACTCATAATTTGACTAGCATAAATTATTTGTATAAAGAAATGGATCCATCATATCCAAAGCTCCTGTAAGAATTTTTCCACTACTCTTAATCATACATAATTTTACGAACTCAGCTAGATATTTTTCAGTGAGGTCTACAGTTCCACGAAGCTCTGTCAAATGTAATTGCAAAGGTAATGAAATAATTGGGTAACGTCACTAAAATAGTTCACGAACCTACATCAGATCTTTTGTAATGAGTTCTTATGCTCACATATTAATAATGTGAGTCAAGTAATAAAGATGAAAAGATACAAGTGAAGTAGATTTGAAGACTTACATAACAATTGTAACTTCATTAATATTCTGTCCAAGTTTTATTGCAATTACACTTGTTTTGAAGTTTCCCGACTGACAGATCTTCCAGCAACACGCACAATTCAAAACCAACATTGTTGTGACCTTACAGATGTGCCCGTCACAGCTCTGTGGCTATCAGGATTCAAACATTCTTCTCTGGCTGCACCAGAACATCAGGATCTCTGGACCCGAGATTTTCAATGCAAGCCACACCACCAGCAAGAGCAAAAGCCAAGACTGTAAATACAGATGTTTCTACCATTGCCGGAGGCAAGGCTGGTTTAAAAGAGCAAAGCCTGGCAACAGCTCATTCCAAAATACTGTTCAACTCAGATTTGGGCCAGTCAACAGCTGTTTGATGTACAATGAAAACATAAATTCTAAAAGCTGGATTTAGAAAAAAAAGGTTCTGTATATTTTTGTATTATTACTTCAGCCCAATTGTAAGTCACTTAAATTCAACATCTGAAATTTAAAAAGTGTCTGAATGATTTGTGCTGGTTCAGTGCATGCTGTTCTCATCATGAACATTTAAAACATTTCTTATCTTCAAAAAGTACATTTTGTTCTCTGCCACTCAAGTATGTACACCAAACACTAAGTTACAATGAACAGCAGATTTGTTGAAATGAATTATGGTTGTTTTTCATGGAGATGAAGTACAGCAGAGAAAACCAACTACACTTTTTTCCTTCCCTTCCTCCGCCCATATCCTTATAGATACCCAAGGTAAAAACATACAGTTTATTCCTTGCCTTCTAACAAGTCGGATACTATTTCTGGGTTTCGAAAGTATGTTTTCTATTACCTGTCGAGTTCAAATATTACAGAGATCTAAAGCTGCAACTGTTCTTCACAAAATTACCTATTACTCAGAGTCCGCCCAATTAAACTTCCCTTTCCAAAGAGATCGTAGATCAGTCACTAACCATGGTGGCTCCACTTGGACACCATGGGAATTGAGGCAACCCTTTACAGGACAACATTTACCTCAGCGCATGAGTTAAACACATCATCGAGTGTTCTGCAAGGCTGGTTACTATTTTTATTGTTGTTATTTTATATGAGGCACCTTGCACAAATCTCAGAGTCCTTCTTTTGAAAGTAACTGCAGCTGGATGGGAGGAAGCAGGCGAAGTTAAGTACGGAACACTTCATAATACTAATTTTGGAAAGGACACTTGGAAGTGATGGCTTTACAGAAAAGTGCTTTTTCGTTTAGAAAGAATTTGTGCTTCATATGAAGCCCATTTCAGAGCAAATAAGAGCAGAGAGGTATGACAGTATTTGCTTTTTTTCATATGACATCCAGCATGTTTATGCTAGAGATATTTGAAGATCAATTCTATAATGCTTAGCAATGGAAGTGGAAAATATGAAATATTTTTCCCAGTCTTCTACATGCAGCCTGATAGATTGTTCATAGATTCATGCAAAACGGTTTTCAGAAAAAGAAAAAGAAATTAAAACTGCACAGACTTGAAAGTCTGCAGACTTTATTCTTCACTTGCACTGTCTGCATGTGTTATGGGTTTGTGTGGCAAGGTTTTGGTAGGGGGGGGGCTATAGGGGTGGCTTCTGTGAGAAGAGCTGTGAGAAGCTTTCCCCATGTCTGATATAACCAGTGCCAGCCGGCTCTAAGACTGACCCGCTGCTGGCCAAGTTCAAGCCAATCAGCGACGGTGGTAGCACCTCTGGGATAACATAATTAAGAAGGGGAAGAAAAAACTGCAGTGAAACAGCAGTGAAGAGCGCGCAGTAAGACAACGTGAAAGAAACAACTCGGTGAAGCAGGAGGGGGAGGAGGTGGTCAAGACGCCGGAGCAGAGAGTTTTACCTTGCAGCTCATGATGAAGGCCATGGTGAGGCAGGTTGTCCCCCTGCAAACCATGGAGGTCCACAGTGGAGCAGATCTCCACCTGTAGCCCATGGAAGGGACCCCACACCAGAGCAGGTGGATGCCTGAAGGAGGCTGTGACGCCCGTGGGGAGCCCACGCTGAGCAGGCTCCTGCCAGGACCTGCAGACCTGTGGAGAGAGGAGCCCACGCCGGAGCAGGTTTGCTGGCAGGGCTCGTGACCCCGTGGGGGACCCACGCTGGAGCAGCCTGTTCCTCAAGGACTGCACCCCGTGGAAGGGATCCACACTGGGCCAGTTCATGAAGAGCTGCAGCCCATGGGAAGGACTCATGTTGAAGAAGTTTGTGGAGAACTGTCTCCTGTGAGAGGGACTTCATGCTCGAGCAGGGGAAGCGTGTGAGGAGTCCTCCTCCTGAGGAGGAAGAAGGAGCAGAGGCAATGTGTGATGACCGTAACCCCCATTCCCCGTCCCCCTGTGCCACTCCGGGGGAGGTGGTAGAGAAATGGGATTGAAGTTGAGCCTGGAAAGAAGGGAGGGGTGGGGGGAAGGTGTTTTAAGATCTGGTTTTATTTCTCACTATCCTCCTCTGATCTGATTGGTGATGAATTAAACTCTCTTTTCTCCCCAGGTTCAGTCTGTTTTATCCATGGCAGTAACTGGTGAGTGATCTCTCCCTGTCCTTATCTAGACCCTCAAGCCTTCTGTCATATTCCCTCTCCCCTGTCCAGCTAAGGACAGGGAATGATAGAGCAGTTTTGGTGGGCACCTGGCATTCATCCAGGCCAAATCAAAACAGCATGATAGTTTGAAACTAAAAAAATCTGTAAGCACATAACAATAAGAGAGAAAACAGCAAAGTTATAATCACAAATCTCAAGAAGTGGATAAATAATGTAAGAAAATAATTGACAGCTATGATGTTAAAAAGTGAATATTAAAACAAAATTATTACAAGTTCTCCGGAATAAGTACATTTCACCTCAACAGTTCCATTTAAGGCATTTTTTTCAAAAATCAGTTTATATCCATTTAAACATAAACTTAATTGCAGTAGTAGCTATCAAAGTGACTTTTGAAACTGCACACTTTTTTTCCTAGCCTACATAGCCTCATTTTTGCTTGCAAGTTAGCTAACACTGGATCTCTGAAAATTAAGAACGCAAACAAGTTTAAACACTGACATTTAAAGATAATGAAACAATTTTATTTATTGCAGAGCTATAACTGCTCAAAGTATTAAAAAACTGTCAAGCCAATGAAATTCAAGCCAGTCTTCTAAACAGCAAGACTTCAATACCCTTCTAAATTGAAACAAGCTATCCTATTTTGCAAGGGAATGCCTCAATTTTCTACTCCAGTCACTTTAAAAACAACTATATTTTGAGGGATTATATATTCCCCTGATCTACCTTGCTTATATGTGGTCTTGCCCAGTGATTCATACAGCAACACAGAGAGAAACAGACCCTATTGTCACTGCAGAAACTAAAGGGACAGTTTTAATTTTGTAGTCAATCGAGCCCAACCAGAGTGAAACTGAGCAGGTTAAGAGGGATTCTTCTAATTCTTCATCTACTGTCACGTAGCCAAATACAGCACCACCATAGAAATACAATTATTTCAGAGTCACTTGCTAAATACCACACAGAATTTACTTGCACATAGATTTTTCCATGAATTAAATGTAAACATCCCCAAAAACTTGGCAACATAGACCAATCAACAACAGATAAATATCACACGCACGTGTTTCAAGAACATGGCAATAAATAGTCAGTGTGATGAAAACCCTACACAAAGTAAGCCCCTCACTCTCTCTACCAATGAACAAGTGAGTAAGCTAATACAGCATAACAAAAAGTGGTTTAGAGACACCTAATCTGAAGAGCCATTTAAAGAACTGACTTCATGTTTTTTGCTCCTCTACTATGGCAAATGCTATATTGCCATGAATTCACACTGTAGTGAAAAGATGTCATCTTCAAAATCAACTTCATGTTTAAATGCTGTTCTTCCTGCTCTGTCGTTTCTGGTGATAAATAGTAGGAAATCAATGAGGAAACATCATTTGAAGTGAGCCATTCGTCATGTACCAAAAAGGGTAAGTACCCCATAAATTGCAGTGATCCATTTCCTATTAGAATCACACAACAGAAGGCAACAGCGTTTCCATTAGCAATTTTTATGACCTCCGTAGGTAGAGGGTAAAGTTAGGAAATGGCTTATTTTTTTCAGCTTTAAAGCCGTTGGGTGGGGAAGGAAGAAAATTTTTGAAAGAATCAGAGTTATCAGTAAACCAGGGGGAAAGGGGTGGGAAGGAAGGAGAGACAACAAATAACATCCCCATCAACTACATGCCTTCATACTTAAGAAATTTGTGGATTGTCAGTTCTCCTAAGCAATGCTGAATATTTTAATAAATGTTACAATCACTAGAACCTTATTATAGTGCGGCATGGGTGGAGGCCCAAAAAATTTGGTGTCATTGCCTATGGCTGCTTCCCAGTAAACAGTACTTTTCTACAATCTAGCAAATAGAGGAACACTCTAAAAAATTAAGACAGAAGCCAAATACTGTGTTATACAAAACATGAAATAAAAATTCAAGCTTTAACATGAAAAAGCAAATTTTATGAAGTCAAACACTGCTGTTTCCCTTCCCCATCCCATCTTGTGCAACACTGTGTGCTCTCTCCACCAAAAACAAGCAGAATGAACACACTGGGTAGAATAAAGATAAAAACCGTAATTTTTTTATGTTCCCCTTCACAGCTTGCCAACATCATATACAAGGGTATGACTAAAAACCAGTCTTGAAAGAAGAATGAAGCTTTATACATGAATGCACTACTCTCCTAGGGTGCTGGGAGTGGAGTTGGGTGAAGGCAGGAGAAAAGAAAGGGAGAAATGTTTTTATTTTCAAATATTCCCTCAATTAATGTTACTGTATTTAACAAAGAAATGCTTCTCAGATTCAGTTTGACCTACCAGTGACAGATTATGTTCTTAAAGTAATCTCACCCTAAACCCATGTATACATCAAAACATCATCTAGTCTTGTGAAACAAATTGTAAGTCAGCACCTCATACGTGTCTCAAAATTAAAGAAAATAGGCAAACACACAATGACAGTAATAAAGTGTAAAGGATAGAAAACCAAATTAAATCAAATGAAATGATTATGCATCTCCCAAGGATGATGCATCCAAGGTCTAGTGTGCAAACCACTGGGAAAATCCTCTGACCTGTATAACACCTTAGGACAGCCTAAAACAATGTTGAGACACTTCTGTTCCCGCTTCCTCCCCTTCCATAAACTCATCACGAATTAACACTGAATGTTTCAACAGAATTCACCACAGCTCAAAAACTGTAAATTAGTATTTATTTATACAAGTCTTTGAGCTTAGTTCTTCCTGAGTTTCCACCTTACACAATACAGTGCAAGTCACTTGACTTGTTGGAGCCAAAATTCCACTGAAATCCAGATTAGGCCAGGTTGGACACAGCTTTGAACAACCTGTTTTAGTGGAAGGTTTCCCTGCCCATGGCAGCGGGGTTGGAACTAGATGATCTATAAGGTCCTTTCCAACCCAAACCATTCTGTGATTCTGTTCAAAATCCTGCACTCACTCCATCATGACTAAACTGGAGCTGCAGGTGCATCTACCAACCAGGACTCTGGTCCACTGACTGTGCTAGTAGTGGTAAAAATATGACAGCCTAGATATCTAAATATTAATTTTCCCCTCAGTGATACCTGGTATCACCTTACATGCCACCCACAGATGAGCCCATCCCACATTAATTACTAAGCTACTTTCTGTTGCCAGCAGCCAGGATCAAATGAATGTTATTACAGTCAAGAAACTGAGGGGCTAGTTAGCCTTCATAAGTGAGATTGGTTTCACCTGCATGAAAGGTCACTAATTACTACTTCAGGGTGGTTGTGTGGTTTTTTTTTTTTTTTTAACATTTCAGACCAGCTTTCACACACACTTTCTTCTTTGCCTCAAAGAAAAGTCAAGAATTCTCATTTTCTGAAATAGTTGAATGTATAATTACAATAATTTAGGGCCTTAGCTATTTCCCAGAGAAACAATTTTACTCTCAACAGTGCTACCAAGACCTTTTTCATGAAACTTCGTAACATCAGAGCTCAGAACATGATTTCAGCATAACTATGTTTTTCTTCCTTCTGTGCCAGCATACCTGCCATACCCAGGACAACACAAGGGTACCAACACACAGTACAAACACATTTGTAGCACACTTCCCTTACAGTGTGAAACACAGGCACCTGCAATAAGTTAGGAAAAAACACTAACAGTTATCTCCACCAGTACAACTATGCTTTGATTCAACCTTTTTTTATGCACGACTGAAAGGAGTCCCCCACTCTGCTGGCCGACCAGGCAACAGTCCCAAATTCAGCCATGCAACCAGACAGCGGCAGGTACACCTTTACAGAAGGTTTTCTGGGAGCTTGCCTATTTTCTTAAAACCTTGTATTACGCCGCAGTTTCTAGTCTTAGTCCCCAGTCCTATTTTCTGACACCCCGGGACTCATCCCCAGCCATCCTGCTTCACAGGGCTCCTTTCCCAGCATTCCTGTGCTCTGGTGCCAGGTTTGAGCCCAGCCTCTGCCTCAGCCCCGGACGACAGGCTTCGATGCTTACTCTGGCACGCCAGCACTTCCCACATTCCACAGCACAGCCTGGCATCCACACCCCTGCCCTGCCCTCAAAATTAATGCATTAATACACTTCTTTGGTCTCCAACCTTGGGTTTTCCTGACCCTGACCATGACCTGCTTCCATCCCAGTGGCACTCTGACCCAGGCACTAAGCCAAACCCACCAACATCCTAGCCACAGCAGTGATCACAGAGTACTCATGGGCATACTTAGGCACCAGATGGGGGGAGGAGGGAGGGGCTGGTTGTTGGTCTGTTTTCACAAAGACAAGCAGAAGTCAAGCAGCAGTGCCAGTATTCCTACAGATCAGGGAGAGAACTGTGGTGCTCGTTTCTCCCACATCTGCTTCGCAAATGGAAGCGGCAAAGGTCTTTGGAGTTCCTCCCCTTAGGTCATGGTGCTCCATGCTGACCACCAACAATGAGGCAAGACTGCTGTCAGTAAATCTCTTAAATGTATTGACTGACAGTGAAGAATGACAAGGTTAAAAAACCCTTTTGATTCTGTTTTAGGCATTATAATAGACAAACTGCTGTGGAAACACATCATTCTGATCTAACCCTCCTGGCTCCTCTCCCAGCTGGTTTGTCTAACTTCAGTCCTACCCCTTTCACTAGCCAGTCCCAGTCAGCCCATAGGATCCTCATCCCATCCCTGAGTTTTGTCCCAGCCCAGCAGCTCTCTCCCATCCTCCAAAGACTCCTTACCAAATCAGATCCCATGTTCATATCTGAATCAGAAGCACTTGGTTTCACCACATCTTTTTTCCCCCCCTCACCTCAACAGTTCTCAGGATCCCTGGCCAACATATTCTCAGTGTCATTGACCCGCTTTGCCTTCAACAGCCCCTTCACTTCTGTTTCTTATTCGAATTCTCGCATCGTTCTTCCTCATCAAGCCAATCTTGGTTTCTTCTAGCATGTGCTTCCCCTTCAGTTTCCAAACCCTCACATTCCTGTATGACCAGTCCAATCTCCTCATTTTTTTTTCCTACAGCCTTCACTTCAAGCTCCTCAGCCTCCTTGTTTACTCCCCCCACGATTATTTCCATCTCCTCACTATCTAAGTCAAGTAGCTTCCACCTGCACATTACCTAAATACAACCAGTAAAGTCACACAGTCACACACACACAAAACCAACCCTACAAATCTCAGTTTCAGTGCCTGACCTTCAGATGTCTTGTAAGGGCCAGAGGTACAAATCAAGGCTGTACAGCAGCGGGCTGTAACTGAGTCCCAGGGAAGGCAGAATTTTAGCAGCACAGCACTAGCAAGTTTCTGAGCATGAATAAACTAGAAGTTTTAATTCGGATAGCTTTGGCTGAATTCTGAAGGGACAGCAAAGATGCAAATTTAAGATTAAATCTACTCCTGTCAAGCACAAAGTAATTAGAGTGCAAAGATATTTGGAAAAAAAAAAAAAGGCAAGAACAATGTTTTTCTAGTATTCTCCCTTCTGCAAACAAAGCAGTTGCTCCATCTGTGTGCCTTATGCCAAAAACTGACGACTACTTTGATTGGAATAAGGGGACAGAGTAGACTGCAACAACTATTCAGCAAGCCCAAATTTCACACAAATGACTGAAGTCTAGTAAAGCACTGGAACACTAAATAGTATAACAAACTACTTGCAAAGCTCAGCAGATTACACTATCAGTTTCATCTATAGTTACTTAAAAAAAAATATATATATATATCTTTGTCCAAAAGTATTTGCTGTTGCTTCTCATTTGTTTCTAAAAGTCACTCTTCTTTCATTGCCAATTTTAACTTTGGTAAGACTTCTAACCTTCATCCTGCCAACACTCCTCCCAGCTCCCAAGAGGACTCAAAAAAGAACTTGTTAAGCTTACGCAACTATTGCATTGATACAACTGGCTCTAGGCAAACCCCTTTAACTCAACAGAAAGTTCACACGAATTTGCTATTACCAAACACAAAGTCATTTATGGCATAATTTCTGATTTCTTTTGAGACAAAGATTCTCATCATAAAGTTCATCTTTTCAGTAATAAATCAACATTTGACAGCTGATAAAATTAAATTTTATTAAATTAAATTTTATCAAATGAGGAGGGACCTTATTGCTCTCTAGAACTACCTGAAAGGAGGTTGTAGTGAGGCAGGTGTTGGTCTCTTTTCCCAGGTAACTAGCGATAGGATGAGAGGCAATGGCCTCAAGTTGTGTCAGGGGAGGTTTAGCTTGTATATTAGCAAAAATTTCTTTACTGAAAGAGTGGTCAGGCACTGGAACAGGCTGCCCAGGGAGGTGGTGGAGTCACCATCCCTAGAGGTGTTCAAAAAACATGTAGATATGGCACTTTGGGATATGGTTTAGTAGGCACGGTGGTGTTGGGCAGATGGTTTGACTTGATGATCTTTGAGGTCTCTTCCAACCTATGATTCTATGATTCTAAGTTCCACCTACCACATTTGCATGAGAAGGCTACAGATTCAGGCAGGTTCAAACTAACTGGCTCTACAGGGATGAAACTTTCCTGCATAAAAGAAAATAAAAAGATGGCCTCCACACTTAGTCCCGGCAACTAGGAAAACAAAGTCACAAGAGCAAATATTTCAGATGAAAAAGATTAGGTTATCTAATGCTCTTGTCTTCTCAGGCTATTCAGAAAGATATTTCCCAGTGCTGTACCCACTCCAGCTGTGACTCAGCTTCCTGATGTGCAAGTGACCTGCACTCCCCCTCTCATAATTCTAGTCTAGTATTTTACTACTCCAGAAATCACCCAGTGCAGTAATTGGAAACTATGGTTTCTAAAGAGCCAAATAATGGCTTTCTCTTCTCCATTTTTAATTTTTAATCTTTGAAAGGGATGGCTAAAACACAATGAAGTGCAGACTTCTAAAAATCCCACTCTATCCAGCATACACACCTACACACACATGGAAGATCACTGTACCAGAGGAATTAGTTCACAATCAGTTCAAAGTTCATGGACATGCAATTTGGAACACCTGAGTTGGGGGAGAGAAGCTACAGCCCATGAGCACACTTCCTACAGCTTCAATTTCCTTCCAACACATTATGCCTGAATAAAAACCAAAGCATACATTCACATATTGTCAGCCAAAGGTGAGTAAAGAGTTTGAGTTGGAACAGCCTATGCTTAACTGGAGGTCTTTATTCAAATTTGATAAAAATCAGTTTATCTGTTGAAAAAACACTACTGTCAACATTCACACGTATGGTCTGGAAGTACAAAACTATCAAATTTTGCTCCACTGACGTTTAAACTACAGGTTAGGAGGAAACGAAAGTTATCGCAAAAACACCAAGCAAAATGTGTTTTAAGAAGTTGATTTGCTTTTTTTCTTTTAAAGATAGTAATAATACTGCTAATCTGGTAGCATCTCACAGAAAAATAAAGCTAGTGAACTAGGTGCTCCTGTTTTTTACAGAAATATGAATAAAAAACTATGCGAGGCCAAGCTCACTTAAACTGGCACAGCACAGAAGTCAGACGGTTGCACTGACTCCATCGCCACTCAAAGCAGGGAAGGTAAGTCAATAAACTGACCCTTTAAGATCTGCCTAGTTCAGTAACTGTCACTGGTATCCAGTTGGCATTAAAAAAAGTAGTCATGATCATGACCTTTGCATTTCTACAAACATTAGCCATTGTCATGAGGAAGACCTCTTTGGCCTCATAATTCACATGCTGTTAACAACCAGCAAGAACACAGCATGTGTGTCAGTTACTAAATAATGTAAGAAAAATTGGATGTCACACTCATACCCCACTGTTTCTGTGCACAGCCATGCGCATTGAACCTAATCTGTATTGCACTTAAAACTTTAGAAAGATTAAAATACATCTACTTTAATATCCACAGACCTTTTTTGGACTATATTATTAATACTTTGGGGCAAGATTAAGGATTAGTTGATTTATTTTATTTATATTATTTGTGTTTATTTTGTACTACTTTTTTGCCTGGTTTCTGAGGGAAATGAGGCTCATATTACCATGTTTTCTGTCAAGTATCTTTTAAACACACAATTCCATACAAATGAGACAGAGGTACAGAGGTCTGAAAGACATTTCATCCCCTCATCATCCGTGAGTAAACCTAGCCAGTTAGGCAGGACATTTGACTGTGTCTCAGCTACCAGTGAAGACAGTAGAAAAAGAAACCATTGCAGGGACTGATCCTAACCACACAACAGCAGGGACTGATCCTAACACACCTAACCACGCTGAATACAGAAAATGTTTTAAACCAGAGTTTGTGAACCAAGAAATCCAAATCTTTAGGGAACTAGGCTTCTTTAGTTCTGGCACTCCTGTAATTGCTTGTAATACTTAGTTTTACTAGCTACAAAACCAACGTGGTACAGAAACCTGTAACACTGCCTTCACCTGGCTCGCTGCCTGCAGAAAACGCACTGCGAGCCAAAAATAGACCTGGAACACTTTCCGTAGCCCACCTCGTCCAGCCCAGTGACCCACACAGTCAAAGAACAACAATGAGGTGGTCACAACCACCTAAACCAGAAACAGACATGGCATGTCAGACCACAAGCCTCCTTCCCTAAGTCACACAACAGCAGATACTCAGAGAATACAAACCCTGTGACATTCTTGTAGTAGTAATTATCCAAAATATTCTCCCAACCTCCACTGATCTGCAGCTCAAGGCTCATTTAACAGCAACCATAAATTTAGCCAGCTGCTTTAGAAACCACCTGAGCTTTCAGCATGCCCGAGTCCTGAGAAAGGAGTGCTACAACACGCCTCACACTTGCAGTTATCACCGTCTGTTTGCATTCAGCATGGCCCCTGCTAATTTCATTTGATGCTCCTCAGTTCTGTTTCCACAGAAGACATGAACAGCTATCACCTTCTGTCCCTCGGTATTTTACCGACCTCAGCTGTGTTACTCCCAGTCTGAAGTATAGTCAATGTACTTGTTCCCTACATAGTAGTAGTTGTTCTACATCTTTGATCACCCTTATTGCTTTCTCCATATTTTTTCCAATTTTAGTATCTGTTAATGAAGAAAAGAGAGGAAGGAGAAATTGCACATGACCTTCAGGTTGTAGATGTACTAAAGATGCAGGTGCATGGCAGAATCATGTTTTTGGCTTTGGTCTGCTTTCTTTTTTCCTAATGACTCTCAGCACGTGTTTTTCTTTGTCATTTTTCCCCACCGTTACGGACCATTAAGCTAGCATGTTAATAGCACTCTCCATCACAACCTCAAGACATTGTTTCTGAGCAATAGCCCATTCAGAACATCTATACAAAACTGACACACATGCATGCACTAAGAAATATGCTGAGGAACTGACGAAAGAGAAACATCAGATATTGCCTGTACCACTATCCCAGTCCATCACCAAGGATGGAAAAGAAGTAGGACAGTCAGAATTCACCTCCAACCTTTCTCCTCTGCCATTATGGTATGCGATTCTGCTACAGTGCTTCGCAACAATAAAGAAGATATTGCATGTGAGAGTGATAATAAATCATAGGTCAGCTTAAGAAGACTAGAAATTCTGTGTACGGTAGCTGAACAGCCCAAGAATGCTGAAAACCTTTTTGTCAACCCATCCTGAAATTTAATACAAACCAATGTTGCACTTAACTGTATTCTGTCTTTATCCCATACTAGAAAATGTGTACTAGGTAATAGGTTTCATTAGAGAAATTTCAGAACCAAAGAGGATTAAGTTATCAAAACATAAATGCACTTTTGTATAGATATTTGTAAGTAAAGAATTAAGTAATTGAGCTCTTTTTCAGGAAGGAAAAATTACAAGCAATTACAAAGATGATGTGAATATAATTTATCTGCCTGCTCAGCCCCCGAGATCTTCAGCAGCAAGAAACTGAGGTTAAAAAACAAACAAACAAATCAACACGGTCCGATGGGTGTGAGCAATCTGGAAGTAAATGACACTTTTTGTATGTGGATAATCACATAGGCACATGTTGGTCTATATTGACCAGCCATAAAAGATCACAGAAGCAGCAGAGCACACACCGTATAAAATCCAGAAGATAAGGCGGATTTTTCCTCCCTCTTCTCCTGAAGGCTGGCAAAGATCAGTGAAATTAAACACTGCCCAAGGCAATTGTTAAAAGCAGTTTGGCCATTAAAGTCATGTCATCTGGTGACCCAACTGACCTACATTAAACCCAGGCTAAAGGGCAATGTCATCTTTCTTTTCCTTTAGATAGCATGACTTTGCATCTTCAGCACAGATGGAAGACAATCCCTTTGGCCTTCTGGTTTTCACTGTAACCCATACTGCAAACCAAAGTTGGCCGCAACAAAACTTTGGTATTTGTCCGACCTTTGTTTCACACTTCTACAGCACTACTGAGCTGAAAAAACAGCAAATTTTTCTCCCTTAAGGGTATTCAATCAATATCTATCTAACCAGAGGCTGTAGCACTCCATATACTTAATGCTGAGAAAGATTCATAGGCTAATACAAGTATTACCAAAATTGCCTATTTAATTATCACTAGATATATTCAGTTTGGATAGTTTGAATAAATGAGACCTGTTCTCATCACTTTTCTATTAAAGCACTAAATGTCTAAGAAGAGATTACTCAACGAATAATTTGAGATCTACTACATGGCCTACAGTTTCTCCACCCAGATTTGAGAGCTGCCATGTCGATAATACAGACATCCCTTAAGAACTTTTCTAAAACACTGGAACGGGTTGCCCAGAGAGGTAGTGGAGGCCCCATCCCTGGAAATATTCAAGACCAGGTTGGATGGGGCTTTGAGCAACCTGATCTAGTTAGCGGTGTCCCTGCTCGCTGCAGGGGGGTTGGACTAGATGACCTCTAGGGGTCCCAAAACTTCCTATGATTCTATGAAAACCGTAATACTTTATGAAGATCATTCACAAGCCACAGAAATGTGGTTCCACAGATAACAAGGTGGGTTACTATGCTGAGGATCCAAGACCGCTGCTTGCAGAATTGCAAAAAAGCAACAACCTCCAAGCAAACTTTGCTGTGCAGCTGTCTTATAAACATTTTATAGACAAATCAAGAGCACAAGTGGCTCAAGTAGTAGCACATAAACGGTTTGGTGAAAAAAATACTGTGGAACAGGATTTTTTTCATGTTGAACCTGTACGGAAAAATGCCTTTTATATCATAAGATTTGCATTTAATTAGGTCAGATTTAACTGTTGTATATTCTTAGCATCCCAGAATAATTCAGGTAGGGATGTATGTCGGAAGGTCTCTATTCCAGTCTCCTAGCAGGGTCATCCATGAGACCAGACCCAGCTGCTGAAAGCTTTGCCCCCTCAAACATGGAAAACCCCCAAGGAGGCAGACTGCACAGCCACCCCAGGCAACGCATGCCTCTGCTTGATCGTGCTCAGGGTGAAAAGCAAAGCTGCTCCCCAGCTTGTCAGTCCCCAGACTGTCTCGCTGTAAGGGCTGCATTTGGAAATTCCATGAAGGCAGTTCATAGGAAGGAAAGAGGATGACAAACAAAAGAACAGGTTTATACCGTTTATCATCAATCCGTCATTCATGTGCTGCTATTGAGGAGAAACCCCTGTCTTATTCAATCACCATTTCTGATAGCAAATGGTGTTCAGCACAGGCTGCTTTTAAAAGACAAAGTGAATAAAATCTTGCAGCCTCAAAAGGCTTCTTGAATCATTTCCAAGCTCTGCGCTCTCATCAAAGAAAACCACTTCACCAAAAACAAAGAATATTCTTACATTTCATTCCATCTTTGTTCAGTGTGGGCTGCAAGACACAACACTTACTTACGCTGAAAGAGCTTTCTTGTTTGTCTACAAAAGACATTTTGAAGAGCTACCAGTGTGCCAGGGATGAAGCATATAGCTTGATCCTGCAATGCCTGTGCCTCTTCATTAGCCATCTTTGTCGATGGGAATAAACTGCTAGGCTGCCTAACAGCTCAGGTGAACAGCCTTTTCTCATGTGAATAGTTCTTTTGAAGTATCACAAGGAGGTACTTAATAGAATTTAGATCTTCTTCAGTTTTAGAGTATGCAAATTTATAAGCCATGTTTCATAGTGCGCTATTTCTCTAGAAATTATACATCCGCTAAAGTATTATGTTGGTTTTACCCACAAAGAATAAAAATAATTCCCCTGTTTGAACCAGGAGCACGCTAAACATTCCAGAAATTAAATAATCTTGTTGGTTTTACCCATATTTTTGGTCTTCAAAATCTTTTAAGAAAACAGCAGAAATGTACACAACACGTAAGAAAGCAAACAGCTAAGTCAACTCAAAGTTTAATTTGTTTTTAACAGTCAAACTATCTGAAAAAAGTCAAAAACAACTCAGAAGAGTTGGCATTTGAACTACAACTGTTTTCTCTGGAGTTCAACCACACCTGAATCTTACTGCGGTAAATATGCTCTATCCCACTGAAGGGTAGTATCTTACTCCTGAAAGATCTAAAGAAGCATATAATAAATAAATCCTTCTGACTGCTATTTAAAAATAAGAGCATTCAAACATCTTCCATTAAAAAACAAAACAAAACAATGTTTTTTAGCAAAAAAACCCCAAAACTCAAAGTTGCAAAATTCTGTTCTCAAATTCACTGTCAAGGCTAGCACCCTTACATAGTTCTAGATAGATATATAGAGAAACATTGCACAGACATTTCTAAAAATACACACACACGAAGCACCTAGTAGAATCTCCTACAATCTAATCACTGATCAGTGTGTTGAAGGAAAGAAAATGTGCTTAAGGCTGCATGTGAAAGCATAAGTTTCTTACGATTGCATTAACATATTTCAGTTCGTCCAAAACACTTATTTCAAGAGAAAGGTTTCCATTGGATAGACTCTCTTCTTAAGATTATCATGAAAGAGAAGTTTTCAGAAAGAATTTTAAAAGGAATCTAAAAAGTTGATAGAAAAGCAGTGTTCTACATGGGCTAGTCGAGTAATTCCTGCATGGAAAGAGGAGCAGAACAAGCTCTTCAGCTACCACACTTAGGCTCTGTATTAAATACGCTGGTATATTGTTTATTGCAACTTTGGAAACTGCATCTTTTAAGAGCCATGCCTGGAATACTTGTGGGCACTACCCAACCCATCAGTCTAATATGGAATGAAATCAGAAGCTGAAGCTTAATAAAGAAAAATCTCAAACAGAAGTAAGTAGCTTTTTGTTTGTTTATTATTTAAACACCGATATTCAGCATAACTATCCTTCCTCATTCTTTTTCCAAAAGCATCTGGCTGAAGTGCCAGTTATTGTGTGTAATTGCTTAGAAACTAGGCAGTGAGAACCTTAACTGAAGATACCAGCACTATTTTAAAATATGAGCGAGCTGTAGTCTGGGAGCAGAACAGGGCAGCATGAAGAAGTGAAGAATTCTGCTGCCAGGATTTCCCACTCCAAAATTATTCGTGCCAGTCAGTGGCATGCCCTAACGAAATATGTATTATTGAAGCTTCTCCAGTACTTGCAATATATTACAAGATGCTTACCACATAGGTAACATTTGTCTTTTGTAACATACCGATTCTCCTTGCCTCTTGTTGAGACAAAATACTGTATTAGTTAGGATGCCATGGTCACACTTGCTTTAACACAGGCTACAGATTTCTAGATAAAGGAAAGCTCTTCCATCTATCTGCATGTAAGACTTGCTGTGAATTTATGCTAAGCCAGATAGGGTTTCTGTTATTTTTTATTCAGACTATAACTTCAATATAATAAATGATGTTCTTTTGAGCTCTGGTTGAAAAGCGTTTGCACACAAGGCCCAAGGCAGCATTGCTGCATTGACAACCGGCCTAAGTAAACGTGTAGATTCTGGCTCTGGGCAGCTACGTTTTCTCCAAAAAGCAAAGCCGTGCACTTTTCATAAAAGCTAGTGAAACCTCCCTAAATAACTTCTTAATTTCTGCACATGGCAAACTCAAGCATAACAAGCAAAATCCTTAGTCTGAACCTAGCTCCCTACCCCAAACAAAAGAGCAGGGATACCAAGGGAAGACGACCCTCCGTGGGGCAGCAAGAGAAGACGACCCGCCGTGGCGGAGCAGCTCCCCGGGTGCCAGCATGGCTGGAAAGTGGTGGAAGGGTGCTGGGCACCCTCAGAGAAGGGCCAGCAGCGGGGTGTCCATGTGCTGTGGGGAGGCCTGCTTAAATTCACAGTTCAGCCTCAGCCATGGGATCCCCTCTGCCTTTCACCTACCAATTTTCTTCCTGGAACGGCTCAAAACAGGGTAAAACATACAACAATAAAAACTCAGGATGATGGAGTAAGGAGTTTTAACGGCTCAGATTATCTTTACATATTTTCAAGCAGCATTTTATTCATAAATTTGCTTAATTTTCCCTACTCTGTTTTTTTTTTCCCATAAAAAAACCCAGTATTTTTGTCAGCCTAATTTAAATCGCACACACTCACTGTTTACCTACTCTTACTTGCTTAAACACAGGTTCTCTATACTCACTGATTTTATGAAGATTAGTTTCTCTCTGTTGCTAGAGATTTTCTTTTTTTGATTGCTATTACAAACCACCAGGTAAGCTTGTATTTCCCAAATGTGAAACAAACAGTATCTGCCTCCGCTAGACATGTTGGTCTGAGCCAGTGAACCTGAAGTACACACTGAGGACTGCTAAGAAACAGCTGCTAATTCTGTTTCTGTTACAGTTTTGTGCTTCTAGTTCTGTGGTTCTCCATTTATTTTGTTTGTTACTGTCAAAACAACAACAAAAAAGAGTAAATTAAGTCTACTGCTAAATACAGAAAGCTTGCTTTAAAAAGCCCCAAAAAAGTAGAGTTGAAGAAAAAACGGGTTAAAAAAAAATCCATTTTTGCTTAAGACTTGCTCCTGCCTTTTGGATGGGGGAGCAAAAGAAGGAAGGAGAAAGGTTGGTTTTCATTTGCCAAGTGAAAGGATTCCTTGAGGTCCACACAAATGCTTTTTATATTATATTTGGTTCTATTTGGAAAGCCAGAGCATACACAAAGCACCCAGACATCCTCTCCACTGCCTGTGGTGCAGGTCCCCTCCAGCCTCCTGTGAGGGGCTCTGCACATTGGAGATGGGTGAACATTCATCCCTTCTCCAGCAGGGAAGGCAGACACTTATTACAGAATGGAAAAACCCTGCCAAGAGGTCATTACAGCTTCCTGCCACATTAACTTTTAATGATTATTCCAAGTTTGCAAACAGCAATATGAATTTTCTTTTTTTTTTTTTTTTAAAAAAAGCAAGTTCTTGTGGACCCCCCAGCATTCAAGTCTATCCTTACAATCTTAACACTCTGGTGACTTTTTTTTTTCTCCAACTAAGGAATTTACAAGCTCTCCTAGGAAGCTTACAACTGACACATGTTGAATACCAGTAGCTTTGGATCTCAAAAGCTTCACAAGGTATAAAGAATTTCTTTTCCTCTTTCTTTAACTTTCCTCTCTTTATAAAACTTCCAGGAAATTTAAATAAAAGTAGCCCTGCAAATGTGACAATAGGTTTAAACAATTTTTTTTAAAAAAACCATCAAGGCAAATACTAAAGTTTTAATAAACAATTCTAATTCCACGGCACATAGTATAATTTCCTTTTTTTCATTTGCATACCTTATTTCTATCATGCACTATACATACCTTTAAATGAGATGGAAAGAAGATGATTGTTTACACAGCACCAAGCTTACTGGCATCAAATGGGAACCAGCTTTCTCAAAGGAGGAAGAGGATCTTTGCCCAGGAGCTCGCGGGGCTCATTGACAGGGCTTTAAACTAGAGGTGAAGGGGGAAGGAGAACCTATCAGGCTTGCCAGTGACAAGCTAGGGGAGGATACAGAATGGTTAGAGGGATGGGGGGCTAGTAGGAGCCCTCAACCCATTGCCCAGCAGCATGCGAGGGACACTGCAGCAATGTGGAAGTCTTGCGGAAGGGAGCTGGAGGCGCCTGAGGTATCAGATGCCAACAAGAAAATACCCATGAAACACCTCAAGGGAAAAAAGGAGTGCTCTGCTATGAAAGTAACGAGGCCGACAGCTCAGATGAAATGCCTCTATACAAACGTACGGGAAACAAACAGGTGGAGTTGGAAGCAATCGTGCTGCTGGAAATCTACGACCTGATTGCCATCACAGAAACTTGGTGGGATGAATCCCACGACTGGAATGTAGCTCTTGATGGCTACAGGCTGTTCAGAAGCGACAGGCGAAGAAGGAGGGGCGGGGGCGTTGCCCTTTACATCAAGAAAACACTACAGAGTGAAGAGCTGTCCCTGAAGAATAACCACGAGCAGGTCGAAAGCTTATGGGTAAGAATCGGAGAGAGAGGCAACAAAGGGAA
>Ga0065711_1031353_pt1 | contig 29892 bp, 20 predicted proteins | sample Hoacrofraction12_FD_59098 | JGI IMG/M metagenome (GOLD analysis project Ga0065711, IMG submission 59098) | Hoatzin crop microbial communities from Cojedes, Venezuela - Epithelial fraction 12 v2 (version 2) | ecosystem: Host-associated > Birds > Digestive system > Esophagus > Crop | place...
TCTCCTTCTCTGGAGATATTCCAGACCCGCCTGGACGCGGTGCTGTGCAGCCTGCTCTGGGTGACCCTGCTTGGGCAGGGGGTTGGGCTGGGTGACCCACAGAGGTCTCTTCCAACTCCTGCCGTTCTGTGATTCTGTGATCCTGTGTTTCCCTTTCCCAGTGACTGCCCCAGGCACCACTGGTTATACTGGGGCTCACTCCCCACCTTTCTGCGCCCTTAAGCCGGGCGTAGCATTTGGTTTACACCCGAAGAGAGGAGCTCCAGCAGAGACATCGGCACCAACCCTGCCTTCACCATTGCGATGCGGCATTACCTGCTGCCGGACCTGCTACGGGGAGGATCGCACCACCCTGGCAGCACGCACGCGGGAGCACACTGAGTTTCTTACTCTGCTTCCCCGCGCTAATCCCCTGTGGTTCTGTCATGGGCACAAAATCCCAGTATTAAATTGTTTTTCCTTTGCAAGCGCCGTAATTGCTACAATGCGCCTTTCTCACCACTTTACGCTTGAAGCCGAGACACGACGCTCAAGAGGAGATTGTAATTAGCCTTATCGCCACGTCAAACCTGTGTCCTGCCATCTTTAATGATCAAAGTTGTTGCCATACACCCCTAAATTTTGCTGCCATATTATTAAAAGATGAATAATACATACTAACACTCTGAGCTCGCTGCACCTCGCTAGCGCTTTTCATAAGAAGGCGCTTTACTCGCTACAGTCTGTGCGTAGGGACCACTTTATCTGTCACAGAGATGCACCCTCCTGTAAGGTGAAATGCAGCAACGGCTTCAACAGGACACAACGACATTGCGCAGACAACGACGGGCTCCGCAGCTCAAAGTGCCGGAGCCTGCCGGCAGCCACACTAGGAATGCACAAGCTAAATCGGTCAGAGCATGGGGACGAACGCTTCTTCCCCTGCAAAACAGTACTAAAGTCAACTCAATATTTTATCACTGCAAATGTTTAGGAGCCCTCCTTGTCCTCCGAGGTACTGAGTAGTGCCGAGTAAATGATTCAGAGCAAATAATTTATTCAAAACTTCTGCCTGCATTTTGTGTCAGTCCAAGAACACCAAATGATTTCCTTCCTGCTCAGATTCAGTCAACCCATGCTTAAGAGTTTGTCTGGGTTTTAAATCCAAGGGCTGGGACACGTGACGCGGTGCTGCAGGGGTTTCGCTGTGCCGTATATACGCGTATGTGCTGAGTGGGTGCAGTCGGCTTTGTAAATGACATCCATTTGTCCCCGTTCCAGTGGGATGAACTGAATTTACTGCCAGGGAATGGCCTTGAGCCCAAAGAGAGTCCCTTTAGCAGCCAAGATTAGGTTCAGATTATGGACAGAAAATAGCTTTAGTGAGAAAGAAAAAAAAATGTGCAACCATGAAGCAAAAGCCTCAGGTCATTGTATAGTGACAGCATAGGTCAGGGCTTCGCTAGCAACCACTTCCGACTGGTTTAATTAATTTCCTTTCATATATTCTCTGTCGGGTTTTTATTCTCCCGCATTTCACTGCAGATCCTGGCCCTGGGTTCTGCCCAGCCGGGGCCTCTTACAAGGTGACCACAGTCTGGAAGAACAAAGGGTTGGTTTTTGCACATATAAGAAGGTGCAATGCCACCCCGGGGATGCTAGGAAAAACTGTGGAAGCTCTGCCTGTTGGTGACGCGGGTGGTCAATGCCAGTGGCACGGCTGCCCGGCGAGCAGGGCAACAGGACAAGGCTGCAGCTCGCACTGCCTCTGAGCCCCCGGCTGTGACGGGGGGCTGGGCAGGGGGGAGCTTCACTCAAAAAGCAATGCCAAACACCCCCCAAAAATCGCACAAATGCGGGTGATTAAAAAGCAGAGTCATTTCTGAATAGCGATACTAACCTAAACTCTATTTGAAAATTATATGTATATATGTATATATATGTATATCCCGTTTGGGAAGTCATTCCACTGGAGCTGCCCAAACGGAATCAAAGCATGAAGGACCAGACTTCTGTTTACACCGAGCTCTGGCAGTGTGTGGGGTACCAGTGTCCATCAGAATCAGGCCCAGTGGTGCATCGACAAGAAGTTTTGTCTCACAGAAGCTGTCTGGTGCCAGTAATCTGGAGAACAAAAACAAGTAAAGTGGACAAGATTGTTTATTTCCTATTTCTCTGCCATAAAGTGGGGCAGGACAATAGCTGAGTCCTAAAAACAGAGAGGGGAGCAACTATTCTTAGACATAAAGCCTCTGGAAAATGCTTTTTATCTCACTGTAAGAAATGTGTATTCCTTCATCATGCAGAAAGGGAGATTTTGCATATTTTAATTAGATCAGTTGAAAAGTTGGGAAAACGAGAACCTGCTTTGCTCTCAAGCTCCTTAAAGTTCTGAAAGTTCAGGAACTTGGAGAGAGCTTTAAATCTCCACGGCTAAAAATAACTCATCCCTTAAGAAAATGCCACAGATTTTTTTTCTTTTTTTTTTCTTTTTTACCACTGCTTTAGATGACTTCATGTCATCAGAACATGGATATTAAACTCAGAAACTGGAAATCTTTTTAACTTTCGGCACTTCAAAATCTTTCCACTGTTAACTGGGCAGCGGGTAATCCCTGCAGGGCTGCCATTTGACTTGTATTTGCAAGAAGTGGCGCAGCGTGATGAAATATAGCTCAACAAGAGATGCGGGGCTATAGCTTGTGACGCAGCCATAAGCAGGAGATCTCTATGCCTCCTCTTCAGCGGTTTTAATTTTTCTCTGGATTAGCTTTATTATCATTATTTTGGTTTCCATCTTTTTTGCTGCAGTGAACGCATATCGGGCAAACACTCCAGGCCAGCTGCTTTGCTGGTGCCGGTCAGGAGAGCTGAGTTCACATTAGTGGCAGAGCACGGATTCACATCAGGGGAGGATCAGGCCCCAGGACTCACACCTGCTGCTCCCACTAAACTGTAAGGAAAAAGGAGTTTAATTCCCGCTGTCACAATATCCCTGCCATCTTGCAATGGATGTGTTATCCCAAGGGCGCTTCGTCTCAGTCTACTTGTGAAGCTCACAGTCCTTTTTTCCCTTTTGCTAAAGCAGAATTTATATTTTTATTTCCCGCTTGGAGACAGACTCACCACCAGTCTGTCTGGCTGCTCACATCAGGATGGTTATTTTCTGGCAAGGCTGACACTGAGCAGGAGAAATGACCAAAATTCTCCCTTAGAAAGACAGCTTTAAAGCAAATTATTCCCTTCTTCAATTTTATTCCAGTCCTTCAGCACGAGGCAAGTCAGCTCTGACTCGGTTACGTGAGCGCATGGTTCCACGAGCGCTGCTACCTGCAGGAGCCGGGAGGAGACAGATGACAGCAAGCAGCGCTCACACCGCTGTTTAATAGATCGCTGCTCATTAACTTAATGCCATTTGCTCCTGCTGTGCATGTGCCTCTCGCTCCCTGCAAACACAGGCTGTGGCGTGTTGGCTGAGCCCTCCTCGCGCTCCCCATGCACGTGGCCCATGTGTCCAGTTCTGCAGGGCACGCCGACCCCAGCACGGCTTCCCTGCACCCGCTGGCAGAGCTCGTGCTCAGGCACCTGATCCTCTGTGCTCAGAAATGCCCCGGCAATTCCCCCCGCAGACACAGATGTGGGTTTTAGGGCATACTTGAATTGTCAGAAAGGAAGCAAAGGCCTTGAACTGGTGATAAATATCATGGGAGGAGCGTGGCGTAACCGCCCACAGCCCTGGGGAACTGCAGAGGGCCCGGCAGCCAGCGGCACTCGGGCGTGTGCTACTATTCGCAGGCACTTACATGAGACCAAAGGAGTTTAATTTCCATCTTCCCACAAATCACAGCTAATTTTAACCTTTCGGATTACCTTTCGGAAACCTTTGAAACTTTGCCTTCATGCTCTCTCGCTCTGGTTTGGATGTCTGTCTTCAAACCTGATCTTTTCCTTAGTACACGATTCTTAATTCTTTAAAAAAGAGGGGTTTTAAAATAAATAATTACTCCTGAGTTAGTCACAGTTTACTTTGTACTAAGTGACTGAAACTATTTTGCATTCCATCACTGCCTTACATTATTATTGTTACGTTTCGTCCTTGGTTCACAGTCTGCTTTCCCCCCGTGACCCTGAGCCACCCTGCATTTCAAGAAAACCACTGAATCTCTAGATAGAACTGGGAGCTTATTGGCAAAGCCATTTCTTTCATCCCATGCCAGCTGGGCAAAAGCAAGTGCCGTCAAATGCTTGCTTGGGAGGGCAGTGGGGAGGGTTTGCTCTCATCTCTACCTGCAGCAGCTGCAGCATGTTTCCCCCCGCATCGTATTCCCCATCCACAGCTTCAGGGCGAGCCCCAGGAGGGAGCCCAGAGGCGAGAAAGGAGTGAGGGTTTGGGGTGCAAACTGCTCGAGATGCCACATTGGAAGGCGATCATTTCTGTACTGGATGCTTTGCGCCCAGCGCTTTAGAAATCGAGGGGCCATTTGCAAAATCCGCAGTTGGCTCCAGTTCAGACCCTCGGCACTGTCAAAGCAAAGATATTTCGAAGGGGATCGGCTACGGTGCTGGCTGCCAGCTGATGCAGATTGGAGAGTTCAGCCAGCTCTCTTCTTCCCAGACAATATCTCAAAATGCTGGTGAACCGTTTAGCTATATACTGCGCCTGTCCCTATATGAATCCATCTCTAGCGAGCTTACCAGCAAACTGACGCAGCACATCTTTGTGTTTAATCAGGATTTGCATATGGGGGACATCAAACCCAGTGCCCTGTCCTTGTCAGAGCTCTGTTCTAGCTGGGTTAGAGAAAAAAGGCAGGAAACCATATTGTGGATGCAAGTGGAATAAACAGCCCGGAGAAACAGCATCTCCCAGTCTCTGCTGGCAATCGGCTTCTGAGCTGAAGCAGGAGGGATTATATCCCTCAGAAAAATATAAAACTTCCTCTGTCTGTATCAGTGGAGAAAAGTCTCACTTTACAGACAGATCTCACTATGTGCCATCTTCAGTGCTATTTATCCACTCTGCATCTCTTACGCTAATTACAGGCAGTGCCTTTCTTCGCATGCAGGGTCTTGCAGTTTTGATCATCGTTCTCCTTACGTTCTATGGAAAGCACGGACACGGGAAAATCCACACATGCAGAATATGGGATATATGGCTCATGATTGCCTGTCCTCCTCTCTGCGCATCTGTGTATCACCTCCCCAAACTGAATCATTCCAATCTCTTCTCTCTCTCTCTCCGTAAGGACATGTGTCTTAATTCAGGAGTTTCTCTTTTCATCTCTTCAAACCCTTAGTCTTTCATAGTGAAGCAGGGTAGTGGTTGTCCAGATCCCACCAGCAAGGCTGGCAGTCTACCCCTGGAGCTGATCACCTACAACCAGGGTCCGATTTCCTTCATACACGGGTTGAGCCTTAGCACAATATTGATTTCAGTGTGTTTCTCATGAGTTCCATTTGTGTAACAAAATTGTTTCTGCTGCAAATATCCCATTTCTCTTCTGTTTAATGGAAATAGGGTTCTTCACATGGGAATAAATTTGTTTGGCTTTTAAAATTGGCTGCACGGGGACAATACAAGAGAGCAGAAAGTATACAGTGGGATCGTGTATACCAAATAAGAAAAACCCTGACTTTGCATAGTTCAGACTACAATTGCTCTTTGGGAATAGGGACCTCTCACTTTTCTGTTGCAAACTTTTACAAAAAGGGTCTGTTAAGTCATCTTTCCGTACCTTACACAGTTATTAATGAGCTCAGGGGTGGAGCCACAGTGGAGGGGTAATATGTTGATGATAACTTACCGGTTTTATCACAAACCCACAAGTGTAATGGGATTTAGTATTGCATTTGAGAACAAAAAGAACTAATTTTTATGTATCAGCATCTATCTGCAATTTCAAGCCATGGCGTCAAAACCGATCCTTCAGTAGGAGCCTTTAAAATAAATTCCTTTGCTTGCACAAAGCCTCTGCAACCTTGCCCTTAGTATTTCTATCCATTATCTTTTACTGCCTTCTTTCCTTTTTTATGACCCCATTTTTATTTACAGTACAGCCTTTAATTTAGTAGTGCTGACACTGTTACTTTTGCAGTAATAGCTTAATTACCATATATTCATGAATAGGGTGGTTAGGGATAGTAGCTACAAACATGACAGATTCATTTGCATTATTGTCATTAGCATGCTGCACAAATGAGTTTTTGTTTGTGAAGTAACTGTTTAATGGGGCTATATTGCTTCTGTAAGAATCGAAGTCTGGAAGAGAACAGCGAGCTGCTACTAACTCTGTACCGGTCTGAAACTTCTGCAAATTGCACTATGATCACGCTGACAGATGGTATGCAATGCCTTTTTCCAACTCAGCAGAAAATAGAAAAATATAATAAAGAGACTGCAGAGATTAGAGTCTTTATCAATGGGACTTGAAATCTAGTGCACCATATGCTCGGTATAAAAAGAAACATTTATCTGAAAAAATTAAAGCAGAGCATAGACTGAATTTATCTGTTATTCTTTGTAGACCTCATGGATAGGTTTTAATCCATAATTTTAAGCATAAATGTAATTGCAATGAGTAATAACTTGGTGCTCTGACATCTCCCTTGCTCTCTAGTAGCAAGGCCTTCCTTGCTGCTCTCAAAACGGAAGTCTCTCTGTGCCAAGGTGATGTACCAGCAGGAGATGCGCTGGAACCAGCTGGTGCTCCCAGTCCTTCTCCCTGTATCTTTGCTGCCGGGTGACCTGATACGATGCCTCGGGGCAGAGGGGTCTCGGCCAGCAGCCGTCTGACCTTGCAGGCAGTTGGTGGAGAGGCCTTTGGCGAAGGTCCAAAGATGCATCTTCAAATATTCACAATCAGCGCCGTGTTTCTGCAAGGCTTGTTAGAGCTGCTTTTTATGAAGTGTTCCTCGGTGACAACAGATGAGGTGCTCAACAGCCTTGAAGTACCTTGCATATTCACACGGTGCTTGAAATCCAGGCTTACGAATTCTGTTGCTAAATATATTCCTTTCAGGTAGTACGCAGAGATAGCTGTCATTCCTGATAAAATGCCGATTGCCAACTCGTGGTATGTGAAACGCTGTACCATTGTTAACTGCATGTGTTTCATCTCGGTGCACATGTTCACTTCAGAAGGAGAAAATTGCAGATCTCGATTCACGGAGATACTTAGGTGCATGCCTGACTCTCAGTACATGGGAAGTCCCACTGTAGCTATCACACTTGCCGAAAATCAGGTATTTGCTGAAGCGCATCCCCTAATGTGGATCAGAATTAAGGTCTGAGGGAACAGGGAAGCCTAAATGTTGTTGTGATAGCCCCTTGAAAACGTGAACTCTATTTATTTAGCCATGAGATAAGAGTGGTTGGGATGATTAATGAGGCAGAAAGCAATGTAACCCACCGGTGAGTCTTGCTCCCACTGGGGTAAGAGGGAGATCTACCAGCCTTATTTATGAATATGCAACACACAAAGCTAATCATTTGAAAATGATAACTTGTAATAATTTTTCCCCTCTTGCCCTACCTGTTAGCTAGTTCTTTGGGATAGACACTAGCCTGAACATTACGGCTTGTATGAAAAACTGTTCTGGGCGTTTTTTTCCTTAACAAGATGAGCTTGTTAAAAAACTGGGCTCATCCTTTGTTAAAAAACACTGAAATGCTGGGTCCTTGCTTTCTCTAAGGTCACCCTTAAGTCACTACTGAAGAGAGGGCACCTCCAAGACATCAGTGCTTTGGGCACCTTGTGGTCTAATCCTACTCACATCTGGCGTCCATGGCATGACACTAAAGATATTAGTGCCTTACCTACACTGGGGCTCTCATCGGTTTAACCCAAACTCCTTCTTCTTCTCTTTGTCCCTTAATCAGAAAGGCCTAAACACCTAGGGTCTGGAAATCCTGTAGTTTCTTGCCATTTTAAGTATGCATCTGTTATGTGCAGCACAAGTGACAGAGCCTGCTGGTAAACTCTTCAGCCAGAAGATAGCAATGACCATGCTGGATGACGCTGAAGATCTGCCTAGCAGACAAGAGAGATTATAAAAGGGGGAAGCAGGTAGCAACACTTTCCTAGGAAATGCTCCAGAACTCCCGCAGCTTGCAGCTCCGGGGCTTCCCAGTCCAGAGCTGCCGTCTTTGTAATTGAGATACCTCAAAGATGGCTTTTTTCTTTATTTTTTCCTGCTTCCTTTTGAACTTTGTAATCTTCTAGCACCCACAGCATCCTGTGACAAGGAGTTCCACTAGTAATTCATATATTCTCTAAAAAACTTTTGTTTTTTTAAACTGATAAGCTACTTGCTATCTTCCATTCTTGGAGTCTTGGTTGACTCCCACACAGGCAATCCTATGGCCCTGGTGGTTCGTGGATTTAGGATATGTCAACAGGATGCACTTGGTGGGTTTACAGAAGTGTTTCATTGGGAGAAGACTTGGTCTCTGTGTTCCCAAGCAGCAAAACCCACTATATTACTCAGCAGTATATTCATGCTATAAATACATTTTTTTTCACATTAATTCATCCTTATTTACCACGGCAGATAGCAGAACTCCAGGCTCAGATTCATGCAGCAATAAAAAAAATAAAGAAATTTCTACCAGATTATAAAGATTTGTCATGTTGTCACTATGTTTATTTTCTCCATCTATTTCTCTCCTTTCTGTGCATTGCTTTATGCTCTGCAGGGCCCTCAGGGAAGGAAAAGAGGGTATTGTTTTGAAAAATATAAGGTTTTTTTGATTAAAGGATACAAAATTAATTTGCTTCACAGAGCCTAGAAGCATATTATTTGACAACTGTACTCCACTGAACAAATGGAGCACACATGACCAAATTTATCACATTGATCACCAGACCCTGGTCTTTTGTTCTGCAGACTGTGGAGTCTCTTTTGCAATTAGAGAATGTGAATTTGGTAAAACACATGTAACCACAAGCTGTGGTTTTTTCACTAACTTGTGCAAGGTTAGAGTAATGATGTAGCTACAACTCTCATTGAACTGGGAAGAGCAAAGGAGCAGAGCATTGACCACACTGTGGGTACAAGACGCCACGCAGACCAGTGCTGGAGACTGAACCACCTCTACCAGCAAACCTAAACCTAAGCTTAGTAGCAAGGACCTAACCCTAAGAGCGGAGAGGACAGAGGTCAGAAGAGCCACAGTGGTTTTCTCTGAAAAGATTTTTCCCATTTGACAGACTGCGAATCACCGAGGTTCAGAGTCACGTCTGGATGGACTGCAGACCACCACCACTGCTCTCATGCTGGTCCACAGCTGAGCTACCAGGCACTGCACTCTCAGGTTATTTCGGATACTTGGTGCTCTCAAAATAAGACACTGCCTGTCCTTTGGGCAGATGCCGTTAGCAAGCTGGGAAACAAAGCTGAAGACAATTTGCTCCTTGGGGTATTTGTACACTAGAAAATGGGGGACAGGAATCTGTGAGGTTGAGCTGCCCCGGGAAGGTAAGTCTGTATGGTGCTGTCCACTATGGATGCACATCCACTGGTTGCAGCTGGGCCATCCACTTGATGCACAGTAGTTACATTGCCTGTTGCTTCTCCCTTTTGCTTTGTGTTTCTGAGTGTGACAAGAAAAAGCCCAAAATTACTCATATAGGCAGAAATGTCACTATGGAAACAAGGAGACCGTTTAGTATAGTTTGGTCAGCACTGACACAGCCGCCCTAACAACCCAGGAGATGGTGTGACCTTGCGTGTCTGCAGGAGAACTCCCTGCGGAGCAAACCCCTCTGAGCAGACCACGCCGCAGTGAGGTTGGCAAAAACAAAGAGCGCAGTGCTTCTTTCAAGGCCCTTGGGCATCTGTGCACTCTAACCCAAAGCCTTAAAGCCTCTAAAATGTGTATATGTTGTATCTACAGACATTACTAACTTTTTCGTACTCTCACAGTGCCTTGCCGTATCTAAAGGACTTTGAGATGGCAGACACAGGATGAGACTTGAGCAAGCCCAGCCTTTGCAGAGTGAAGGCACCACATTTTTCCTGTCCCAGCCTTTCTAAGGGATCAGATGTGTGCTGCTCCAACGATGTGTGTTTAGAAATTGCAGTATCTTTATATGCACATCATAGCTAAGGTCTGTTTTCTGCAGCCCCAGGCAGGCTGTGGTCCTGGGCTCAGGATGGAAAGTGTCCCACGGTACTGGTAAGCACAAAACAGACTGCTGTAGGACCAGCAGTGACACTCGTCACAGCAAACACATCTCGTGTGTACAGCACAACCAGTTCCATCAACCCAAGCTAAAATAACGTTACAAAACCAAGTTGTGCAGAGAGTGGCAGAAATCCTGCTTCTTGTGAGCCTTGAGGAGAGCACACCTCCCCATCTCCCCTCTCCCTGTGACCTCTTTCCCTCCGTTTGCCTCGATCCATGCAGAGAGCTTTCATAAGGATGTTGCTGTAACCATTTTTGCTGCAGCAGTATTCTCTGTGGGATCTTACTATGTAGTCGCTTGACTGAAAGACGCACGTGAGGAATACATAGAGATGAGACTCTTCCTGCAGACTGACGCAAGCTCTCCGTACCAGCACAGACTCTCATATCTCATGTGGTATAAAACAAATTTAAGTTGAAAGTACAGCTAGAAGCAGTAAGCGTGTGATGCCAGTGCTTTAAACACCTTCCAGACACCTCTGTACCCAGGGAGATCTTCAGTGTGGCATCCAAATGGATGGTCCCCAAAGGGAGAGTGGGAATAGGTCAAGGGAAATCTTGGATAGTTACTCCTGCCCAAGGTGGGGACCATGCACAGGGTTCCCACCACATCCCAGACACCTGCAGCTTCAGCCAGTTTGCCTGTGGCAAACGAAGTAATTAGTCTGATTGGGATGTTTTTGTTGTTTTCTGGAGCCAATTATCGGAGAAGAAGGAAAAGACAGTTTTTAACCATTTGTATCTTGGGCAAATCAAACCTGCTCTCTCCCAGAACACCACTAGGGCTTGATGGCCTCCAGACCTCCCGCAGCTAACCAGGACCAGCTGCTTGAGAAATGGTTTCAGTAATGGTGAAAGTTGTAGGGGAGAGCCTTGAAGGAAGTGCTCTTGCCCAAATCCTCGAGCAACACTGAACTGTAGCTCAGACTTTGAACATAACTCTTGCTCCAGTGCTGTCAATCCACTGTGCCTCGACCAGCAAGTGACAGCAAAAACCTTCGATCTTTTCAAGACCTCCCCCAGCTCAAATCAAGGTCAACACACAGGGACAGTTTTTCTCACGCATCCTGTCTACACGAAAGCAGCTAAGCTGGTGCACCAACGGGAGCAGAATTTGGGGAGGGGAGCAGAGACACACACACACAGTCTCACCCCTGCGCTACTGTGCTTTTTTTGCCACTTTAATCAGCCTAACTTCCTTAGCATTCATTAGATGGTACTCTCCAGTACAACCAGGGAGCTGTGGCCAAAGGTTAGTGTCGTTTTGAAAAGACATTATTTCCTTCAAAAAATTAGCTTTTAAAGACAATTAACTGATCCGTTTGAGCTATCAGCTTTGCTTTTTCGTCAGCCCATCGTTCCTCATATGTGACTGTCGTCCTTTACGCAGACACATTTCTTCCAATAGACAGCTTAAAAGAAAATTAATCCTAAAAAGTCAAGTGCATCGTGATCCTTTCTGGGCTAGCGTCTCTGATCGGATCCATTTTTTCCATGCTTATGCTGCTTGAAAGCAGAGGAAATAAATCTTCCTGCAAATCTCTGCGTTCTTTCAGCCTGTGATTTCTATGATCTGATTCATTTAGTTCTGTACATGAAACAAAAATCAGGGAAGATGATAATTTTCTTCCCACAGAGACAAGTTTATATTGGGACTTGTTCTTAGAGTCTAGCACTTCTTACTCTTTTAAAGGCTCTGCCATCACTGTGGCACTACTGGAAACACACTCTAAGGCAGAAAAGTGAGCCGGTACGACCGAGAGCTGTGAGCAATGTAAGGGAATCTGCCAGGCTCCTCCATGTTAGGAAACGCAAGCGCTTTGTCCCAGGCTGCTCTAGTAAACAGAATGTATAAGATGTTCCCCCAGAGTGAAAGATGAAATAAGCTCCTGCATATAATATAATTTCTGTGGGAGGAAGTTGTCTGCATCGTTAGTTATACTGAACATGTTCTCGTCTTCTTGCATTGTGCTCTGCTTTCAAGTCTTAAGCCTCGGAAAGATTCTCCTTGGAGAACATTGAAATTAAAGATTGAATCAAGAATGAATTAATTCTGTTCACTAATTGTAATGTTCATGTTGCCTGGTCCTTGGGAACAGCGTGAAGAGCAGCTGCCGCTCTGCCGTGGCGAGGTTCTGCTCCCTGCAGCCAGGCAAGAGTTGAACGATTGATTTTAATGCTTCTTTTGGTCCTCGGCATCTCAGTGAGCACGTGAAACGTTTGCTGATGCCAAAGTGGTCCCTGTCCTGAGATAAGCCTGGGCAAACTGCAGGGTCCCACTGAGCTTTGCCGGGAGCATTTGCTCTCTCAATGTCTCCCCTGCTGTAGAGCCACGGCAAATGTAGCCGGGAACGGGCTGGTGAAGGAGCACCACATAAAATCAAGTTCTGCAGCATTGTTACGTCTGCTTTCGGTCGTGCAAGTAATACTGATGCAGCAGCTCTCCAAGTCCCTTTCCAGGCTGGTGGTAGCCCTGGTAGGATGCTGGGGAGGGAGAGGAGCTTCAGTGTTCGGTGTGACCCCCTCCCTCCCCAGCATGGGAAAGTTGGTGGCCTTAATTTAAGACCCGAATGGCACCGTGACAACTCCACTCCCCCAGTAAATATCATCCCTCACAAGTGCAAGCTATTAGCCACCTAACCGGGGAAATTACTCTGAACAGCAAATGGCTATGCTGCTCAGTCACCTCTTTGCTCCTGAGCTATGCAAACGATTAATTTCTTTGCCTCGTCAGCCCCTCACTGGTCAAAAGTCCTTGTTAGACACCTGAATTTGAAGAACTGAGCTGATGCACTAGGCAGCAGTGGCAGACATTTGCCCTGCTTCTTCTCTTGAAGCATTATTTGGCTTCACACGTGCTGGTTTGCAGCTGAGAAGCAGGTAGGAAAGTCTCTGACGCGGGGTGAGCCTGCAGTGTCCCTTGTCATCGGGTGTGCTGGGGAACACTTTGTAAAATCGGATATGAAAACAAGAATAGTCCCAAAACGAGTTTATTGGTATTGTACCTCACTAAATCTGCCCACTCTTAGTTTTGGAAGCATTTCTGATGCGCGTGCGCTCAGCTTATCATCTCCTTCTTTCAGCCTAGGCTGCGTCGCATCGGTCCGGAGGTTTCTGTGCCGCTCGGGAAGTGCAGTGGGGGAGAAGGATAAAAGACATCCGTAACCTGAACGCTCCCTGCAACGAGGTGTTGTCTATTCTACTCACAGATCAAGTTTTCTTTGAATTTCTGAGGTGCACCTCTTCTTCCAAAGTGGCACGTATAGGTCCCCGAGCCCTCAAGAGAGTATGATGCCTATTGACTTTATAACACATTGGAAAATAATCCATAATGAACATACATTATTTAAAAAAGCCTCAGAGATTGGACTGAGCAAATTTTTCGTCTCTGGATACGGCAGTATCAAGTCAGAAGACAAGTAGACACATAAAGCTCATTTGTTTTCATAAGAGTGCGCTTTAAATGAATACCATCTGTATATTTTTTAGCTTTTAATGAGAAGTTTCACCCTTTTGAAATTAACTTCACTTTTGACATATAATGATGCGATTGTTCATCACATCTTTGATTCTGCATGAGCTGTTGGAATTCAAGACATTCCCTGCTTCTCTTTTTTGAGTGTCTCTTAACAGCAAAGTTCATTTAAAAAAAAAAAAGAAGCTTGCTTAATATGCATTTCCCATGTGTGTGTAAAACCCACAGCCAGCTTTAGAGCTGCCTCCCGGTACGAAACCCTCAATGATTTTTTATAAACTCTACAATACATTGCTGTCATTTCGTATTTTACAGGAGGTGCTATTAAAGGACGTAAATTATGTCAGTGTAACCCCCGGACGTAAGGGGAGAGAAGCGTCTTGGTTGCAGAGCTCTGCGCGCAGCGGGCGAGTGACAAGCAGTGGGTGTTCGGCGCTGGCACGTTCCCCGCTGGCAGGCTCCCTGCCTTGCGGGGCGGAGAGTTACCGTACGACTCATGTGGCACCAGCGCTTTATATATAAATTCCAGATTTAGATCCTCCTTTTATGGGGGCACTTTTTATCGAGGAAAAGGCAGGGCGCTACTTCTTGTTTAGCAAATATTTCTTCTGATGTTCCCAAATGGGGAAAAGAGAGGGGAGGGAAAGGAAATCCCTAATAATACAGGAGTCATCAGTCATTGTTCACACCTAATCAGCCAGGGACATAAAGGAGTGATTATCATATTAGTGCCGTTTCTAGGATCCAGCGATAAGATGGTGATAGACATTTTGACGAAGTCAGACCAGGGATTTTCACTGCGATCTGGAAAACTTTTTCCCATGTAGTAAATTAGTAACAGAAAGAAGCAGGAAAAAATCCAAATTTAGATCGCATCTCTGAATGGCACGCTCTGAATTTCACCGGATCTGATATATCCCCAAGGCTTCGGGCTTGGCAGAGCAGTGGGTGCTGATATGATCAGCATTTCTTATCTGCAATTGTGTTTCAGACACTGCATGATAAAAACATTCTCAGTGGTTCTATACACATGTATGTGTATATCTACACGCATATATATGTATATTCATCCACCCTGTAGTTGTTGCTCACCCCTACTAGGAGATTAGAGCACAATGTGCCTCCAGCCCAAATTTAGATAAAGAGCCAAACACCACGGTTTGCGTCCTGGCAGTCTTCGTCATCCCCGGCGTATCCACCGAAGCAGTGTTTGCACCTTCAGAAATCTTCTGCTACAGCTGGGCTCTCGTTTGTACGGCACACATAACGGCAAGCTACAGCTGAGAATGCTCGATGGAATTAAACGCACCAAGGCTGTGGAGGTGTAAAGTAAAGGAAGGAAAAAGTTGGTTTACTGGTAAAAAGACAGGAGGATTTCCTTCCAATCTCGTTTGTATTAAATTGTGGATAATGACAGCGAAGGTGAAATGTAAATGGAGGAAGACCAGAAACTTGCCCTAAATCAGAGTTTCTCACCCTTTCAGGTGAGAGCAGCTCCCTAACTCAGCCAGAAATCGTCACGGCTTTGTTGCAAGAACCAGAAAGTGCAGACGACAGCAAGGGATGTCAGCGTCACCGAGGCACGCGGCATTTTGAGAGATCGGGAGAGGACGCGCTCTCTTGAGCCAAAAGGCTGTGAGAAGAAGGGTAGCGAGGCTTCTAACGACCAGAAACCTGGCTCAGGACTGGTAATTGCACTCTTTTCTGCCTAGCGCAAATCCTGCCTCCTGTGCACAGTTTGAAGTAATAAAAAAGTAGGCTCTGGAGGAGACAAATGGTATTAAGAGTTGTTCCTGATGGATCACCACCTTCTGCCTGGCGACTACTGTCTTCTATACACAGGAACTGGGAAGCATCCCTCGAAAGAGCTTGGGACCCCGGAGACCCTCTGGGGTGTCCGTGGCAAAACCCACCCAACTCCAATATCACAGCAGAATGCACATGTGTGTATGTATACACCCCCCACCATGTGTATATGCACATTTCTGTATACCTGGGCCTGTTAGCACGTAGAGAGTAAACGCTGTCACAGAACTGTATCTTTGTGGTGTCTTATGTCTCAATATTATACAGAGAGCAACACAAGAAACAGGGAAGGAAACAGAGTTTTTTGCTCCAAGCAAAATAGCTGCAGCTCTTGAAATATATTTAACTGGGAAAAGGCAGAATGATATTAAAAGAATAACACAGAAAAGCAAAAGCCCATTTTTCACATTAATTAAACACATATAACAGCCCAGCTTCTTGGTAGACATCCTTTGAAATGCGCATTGCTTAAAAGCTGAGTATGAAGCACATTCTTTATCTTCACTCTCCCAGCCCACCTGCTCTCTGCAGATGTGTCCAGCTGCAGTCCAAGGGATTGCAATAAAGCACTGCAAATGGAATAAGGCAGAGAAAAGAGGATGACTTCACTGTCCCATGTCCCAGGATCTCCTGGCACAATGTAAGGAGTCAATCATGGGATACCCTGGGTGCTCGGTGCAGCTGTGTCCTCTGAAAGCCCCAAATATCTCTAACTAAAGTGGCCCTCAAACAAAAGCAGCCCCACTTTTGCCCATACCGGGGTGGGTCCAGAGCCAGCTGGAGTGTTCACCATGGACAAAATGGCATTTTCCCTGTCACTTACAAAAGCGCTCTGTTTACCGCAGTCTGTTTCATCTGAGGCTTTGCAGATGCTCCTCCTGTGCATTAATCATCAACAGAAACCCTGAGGATGACTGGAAGAGCTGTCTGCTTCTGAGGCAGGCAGAGGCAAAGAGCTGGTGTGGACAACTGGAAGATTTCTGCGACATGGCTTGCCGCGCCCGTGCTGCAATTTTTAATTTGGTCATGGTTTAAGACGTACTGGTTTGTCTCAGGGAGCACTGGGTAGTGCTGTGATGAGGGTGTTAGTGGGTGCCCAACGCTTCTGGGTGCTACAGACCAGCATTAGAAGCAGTAGATAATGTCTTGGGTATTCCTACAACCTTGCACGTCCGTCGTGTGTTAAAGAGGCAAGGTCACATCAAAGCACCATGCCTGGCATCACAGGAAGGATTTAGTTCAAGGGCATCTGCACCGAAAGTGCGTGATGCTCTGGTAATGGTCTCTGGAGGTTTGTCTGTCCCTGCCAAGCTGCTGGTGGGTGCCACGAGCGGGTGTCTGGGTGAGGCACAGGTCACAGCAAGCGACCTCCCCACGGGAAACCTCCCCCAGGCCTGCCTGTCCTGCCATCCCTGCCCTCCTCCCTTCGCCTGGTACAGCCGCTTCATCCCCAACTTTGTGTTTCAGTGCAGCAGATGACGGGCTCCAGAAGGGACTGGGGTACTGCAGGTCAGGAGCACACTTCCTCACTAAAAAGCCGAGAGATTTTGCTAAATACAGAGATTTCTTTCTCTCACTGATGATAGTCAAACTTGCCTTCTCTTTCCCCATAATCCTGATATTTTTGGAAATTTGCAGAACATCCCGTGAGCCCTCGCAGACCCTGTTGATAAGCTCAGCGAGAAAGAAACAGGCTCTGCACGCAGAGCAGCCGGGGACGTGGGGATGGCTACCCGTGCATGGGCACGATCCCCTGCCATGACACCGACAGCCGGGGACAGGGGACTGGAAACACCCAGAAATTATTTGGGAGCTGGAGGAAGGACAGGGAAAGCCTGGCAAGGTCAGAGGGAGGATGCTTCGGCGGGGACGGAGCTGTGGGCAGAGCCCAGGGCACCACTCATGTGCCTCCAAAATATTTCTCCAGGTGACTGAGACTGCAGTTTGTCAAGCCAAAATCTTCACCCTCCAACTCCGCTGAATTCCATGGAAGAAGGCCAGAGGCTTTCTGGCTCAGCGAATGCATGTCACTGGCCCGTAAAATGTTTGGGGGGACTATGGGCTCGATGATGCTTTCTATGTACTCTGGCAACAGATATTTTTAATAGGGTCGCTACCCGGAACGGCTTTAATGATATATCATATAGTCTGAAGGTACAATTTGTTGGAATTGTCACATTTATGGGAAAATCAATCGCATTTTGAAAATGCTTTTAATGTTTTACGCCGCATGTACAGCTAAAGGAAAATAATGGACTTTATCCTCATTTACCAAGAATGACATCTTCTTATTGAAAACCAAAGTTTTAAAAAAATTATTTCTACACTGGATTTGAAACTGGATATTTGACATACAGATATTAAGGTATTTGATGAATACCTTAATTCCACTGCTCATGGAGCAGTGTTATTAATAATGACATAGAAAATGGAGACATTCTTTCATGTAGGTTTTCCAATGGAAAATATTCTTCGAAAGTGTACCTTCAAAACAACAAGTTTCATATAAAAAAAAAGTAGTTAATTTTCAGCTAGCTATCCAATGGAAAATTTTCTTTGAAAGCTTATCTTCAAAACAACAAGTTTTCCTATTAAAAAAAAGTAGTTATATTTTCAGCTAGTTATCCTACCAAAAACCTCTTGTTCAGAAGTGCTTTGCTGAGTTAAGGGCCATTTCCTTCATCATTTCTCCCAGAAGGCGAGGGCGTCTATTCTGCTGAATAGAGCGTTGACAAGAGATGCAGATTGACACTAAAACCCAGAAAACTTTTACAAGCAGCTGTCATGGAATGTCATTATTACCAAATCTCATATTTCATTTTCATCCCAAAGTAGACGAAATCTTTATGGGCCTCAGCAGCAAACGTTTCTGTATCAAATGGTGGAGGTTCCTACTCCCAGATTTAATGAGCTACAGAACGAGGCCTGAAACCTGCCAATGGCTATGGGCAGAATATCGCCCAAGCTGGATATCAACAACATGGAATTATGACAAAAAATTTTACTTCTAGGTAGGAAGAAGGGCACATTTCTGTGAGAAGTGTCTTTCAAAGTCATCAGAGGTGAGGGAGCTGGGAGCTTCAGGCTAGTGAGCTACGTGCTGGTCCGGTTGTCAGAGGTTCATCAGACACACAATTTAACACATTGCTCTATTATTGACTACATAAATAACAATATAGAATCTGAGAATAAAAGCAGCTTCACTGTGATTTATATCTCCCACAGAGCCCACCACCGGCAATTCACCATTCCCCAAGACGCCTGTTTTATAGGTGGCAGAGTACAAATCCCTCGCTTGCCAAAAAAGTTTGTAAACTCGCACAAACATTTCTCAACTCCTTTCTCTGCAACAGATTTCCCGTATCCTCCTGGCAAGCGCCTCGTGTGCCACGAACATTTCATTGGCACACACTGGAGCAACCTACACGCGACTCCCGCACATCCCCGCTGGCTTCTGTGCCCCCGAGATACATGCCTGGAAGCCGAGGCAAGAAAAAACCATATAAGGTCTCCATCAAGGCACGACAGCTTCTGTTCAGCTCGGTTAAGCAGGGACGGGTGAATTGCCATGTGAGCAAAACAGGAAAGTATTACAAAATTGCAAAGAAACCCTATTTCCTTGCTTAAAATACATCCCCAGGCGAAACCCCACCAGGCAATACTGGTCTGTTAAAGTGTCTCTTTCTCAGATTTTCTCTTGCTGGACCGTCCTGGCTTACTGGGTGCTGGGGGCCACTGCTCAAGCAGCTTCTCTGCAGGGCTGATGGCGGTCCAGGCAAGCCCAAGCACCGAACACCCACCCTTTCCTTCCCTGCCTGAGGCAGGCGTTAGCAGCTCAGCAGCAGAATTCAGTAAAATCAGGGTTTTCAGCCACAGGGAGGTGGTTGAAGCCAGAAGGACCAGAGCAGACATTTAATCAGGGGAATGCACTTTTAATTTTGCCTTTTTTCTTTTTCCAGCAGGCCTGCTGAAGAGCCTGGAAAGAGGAATAATTAATACATGAGGCCTGAGAGCAGCATGGTAGCAATTGCAAAAAAATTTCATTGAAAGCCAGGTTTAATTGTGCCTGCTAGCTGTCTTCCAGGAAACCACGGCTGCACTGAGTGCTTTGGAGGAGAAAGGGGATCGTTTTCTGAACTGCTTTGATGTTCTGGGCTTTTTCAGGCTGCCCTGGAAAGCATCTGGGGGGTTTCTGTCTCCTGGGGAGCCCCAGCCTGCTCCAGCTTCTCTGCCTCTGTGACCGAGTCAAAATAATGGGGTGAGATGGGGGAAGCATCTGTGTGGCATGAACCCAGAATGGCACAAAGCTTTAAAGAATGCAGAAAATAATGACCCAAGGTATTTCCATGGGCTTGAAGAAAAAAGCTGATGTTGCTTTCTTCAGTCTTTTTGAAAACTAAACAGGGTCGGTTTTGTGTAGATCAATGTGATTTTGTTAAGGAAAATCTGGAGGGTTTTGGAATCCTTAAAAAAAAAATAATTTCCCATCTCCCTTCCTCCAAGTCAAAGTTATTAGATGCACTCAAATGAGATTCACCAACGTTAGTCTTCTGGTTTATATTTTATGATGAATAAATTCACCTTCAAAACTGTCCTGGCTCTAGGTGAGACCGTAGGAAGATATCAAAGGAGCAGAAACCAATGCCTGCTGACAGTTATGCCCTTCTTGACATGATATTATATTAAAGTAACTACTTGTGAAAATTAAAGACTCTAAGACATGGAGGAAAGATTGCCCTTCACCTGACGGGGCAGTGCCTCCCGGGCCATGTTGTTGGAGCTGTGCAGAAGGGATCTCCTGCTGCCCTGTCTGTGCTGTGTTTGCCCTGCGAATTCTGTAAATCTCAGCAGCGTTTAAATCAAAAAAGGAAGAAGTAGGCTGGGAGTGTGTTGTGCTGTACGGAGAATATTGAATTTCTATGCATGTGCTTCTTTGGATGCAGGGGAAGGCTCTTTGTTCAGCCTTCAAATCCTTGAGTTTCATAAACTCTCTGCAGTTACACTGGAACAGAAATCGGCTCCCCAAAGACATTTTAAGAGTAAATGATCCCAGATATGTTCCTGGCAGGCAGCAGAGTCTACCACTAGCAGAATAGATTTTAAGTCCGTAGCGCTGGATTTTAGCTTCTACTTGGGGGTGCAGCAGTGGTTGGGCGCGAGCAGAGTACGAGAAGTACGGCAGCAGCTCCACGGCTGTGCAAGCTGCCGGCGGGAGGCACTGCAGGAGCGGTGTTTTCATGTGCTCCCATGGGGTTCTTGGGTGGTGCAACACCACAGCATCGCGCCAGGACTGGCACCCACAAGGAGCTCCCCCCAGGTCTTTAATTAATGCCTGCGTGATGAGAAGTTTCATTGTGAAAACTCTCCAGTAGCACAGACAAGCGTTGGGTCCTCTCAGCTGCATGAGTCCCACCACTGCCTGCTGCCTATTTCTGAAGCATTGGGAGAATTGACACGGTGGACTTTCCAGTCAAGGCATTCTCCTCGGCCGTGTTGGCATCGTGCTGACACTTAGCTGCAGCTCCAAGCCAAGTGCGGCCGGAGAAATACCCAACCTGGAGGGGAGGACTGGGACATAAGGGACCAAGCGTGGTGGCAACCTGAAGGCAGATGTATCCAGAGAGAAAATAATATCAGTGGTGAAGTGATTAGTCTGGGGACACAATCCCAAGTGTCTCAGGAGCCTCTGTGCTGCTTGAACTCAACGAGTGACTGGTACAAATATTGCTAGATGGCACCAGTTTTTCCCAACATCCTCTAGCCACTCTGTGCATCTCCTGCTTCAGATGAGCGTCGACACCCAGAGAAAGGCTGACTATTTGAGGCTTGTTTTCTGAAGAACTGGGCAATTACGGTAGTGAAGGATATGACGGGGGAGAGAAAAAAAATACACTTTTTAAGCAAGATGCTGTTACCTGCAAGACCGAGGTAGGACCTTCACTCGCACACCGCTGCTGCAGTGTGCAGTCTCCCACTGTAACAGTGATATCATTTTGTGTTCAAACAGGGCTTTTTTTAAGGAGGAAATAGCTGCTATCCACCTTCAGGAGAAAATGGAGGTCAGTTGTCCAGGGCTGCGTGGTGGGACTTGGCAGAGGCAGCAGCAGATGAGGGTCCTGGGCTGCCAGGTCCACAGCTTGACTCCTTGGCTCTCTCAGCCAAATTGCTGGCAATTCAGTAATTTTTTCCATTTTCTTCCGAATCTTCAGCGATTGTGAGCTGTGGGGCTAAGGGCAATGTGACCCCCGGACTAAGAGTCTAATTGGGTTTTTGAGTTTCTAGATTCTCAGGTAGATTAGAAAGTCATTTTTGTTGTCATGTTTAGGTTCATTAGTAGCCTGTCAAATAAATTATCTCCGATCCCGCTGATGACACTTGGTTGGGCTCCAGCTCCAAGCACACCACGACGCTGCTGACAGCCGCCTGTGTTATTCCCAGCCAGTTGTCAGCGGGAGAAAAAAAATCATTACAAGTTTTGTCACTGTCATTTGGTCCAGATTGGACAAACTATGATGGAAACTTTAATGTTTCATGAAAACGGAACCATTGACTACAAGTGGCATTTACTGGCACTTGCTCTCTGTGCTCTTTAAAGCCATCTCTGATGTTTTCCGAGCAGCAAGGACTGGAGTTGAAAGGGCTGTGCGACGGCAGATACGATCACAAGAGCTTCACCTTTGCATTCAAGCCATTGGCATCCGGTTGCTCTCCTCAGCCATAGCCTAGGGAGTGGAGGCCCAAAACCAAAGTCGGAAATGATGAACACGAATGCCTCCTGCCTTTTAATTTATTTGCGACCAATGACTGACTCGTCGTTATAACCCACTCACATTTTAAATAGCATTTTGGCATGTTTCCACCACCTAATACAATACAGATAATTCTCTCACAATGTACCAAAGATAATACAATTAGCATGGAGTTTCTATAGTCATGTTTTACATTATCTACTTGAAATAATCCTATTTCCTTGCTGTAATCTAATCTAGCTGTGACTTGGTTTGCCCTGAATGAGATCTATGGTTAAAAACAACTCAGAAATAATAAGCAAGCGGAGGATAAATGCTGTATCATTGCATTTCGATTGAGACATTATGGATTCGGAGGAGTAGACTTAGCACTATGTCTGGCTTGGGGTAGTACATTTGTTAACCAACTGTCAGGGCACTATTTAAAGGCATCGCTGGTCTCCAAACGCAGGAAGATCAAGGCGTGCTGCTGGAAGAATATGTCTGAGCAATTTGGTCAGTGCGCTGGGACGCAGCAGCAGCTCACAGCTTGGGGAAAAGGGTAACAGGATCTGTGGATCCAAAGGGTTATTCCTGTTCAGAGGGGTGTGTGACCTGCCGATGGCCACAAAGTATGCGAGAAAAGAAGGAGCTGAACCAATATTCATGGCCTTGGCAGTCACCTCTGCCTTCCTCTGGCATCCAGCTGATCTTGCTAGTGTTCAGGGCGTGCGAAGTGGTGACCCCTCAAGCAAGGAACATCCTTCAGCAGCTCCTCGGCACTGCCAGAACATGGCTTTCCCTCCAGCTCAGCTGGCACGGTGATAAATGTGGCTCCACCAACCCCAGGGTGCAGGAAGGGCCCAATGTAAAGTAAAATATGAACAGTTGTTAGTATTGGAATAAGATTTAACTGTACGGTTAAATAAGGATTAATGGGGCTTAGCTGCCGTGCTGTATGTGTTTGCTATAGGAAAATCATATTTCCCCCACTGCATACACTGGAAATCTCAGTGACCATTTGAAACATCCTGTACCATACCCAGGAGTTTCCAAGTGATGTGAAGAATTCCCCTATCTGCGCCAGAAAAGGGGTTTGGGCTTTTTTGTTCCTTTCTCATCCTCTAACAATCTGTCTGCTGCAAAATGAGTTTATAGTTGGCTGAAAACCTAGATGGGTTTTCAGTATCTATCAAAACTTCCCAGTCTGACATTTGCTCTCTGCAGCCACATTCATCCATCACTTTTTCTTCTCCTGTCTTCAAAGGATCATATCATGGATGGGCAGAAAGCACGGAAGTTCAGATGATTTACATGGAAAGAAAGAAAATCCCCTGTTTTCATAGCAGACCAGACTCTGCCTTGCATTTTTACACACCCAGTGTAGCACCCTTTGGGGTACATCTCTGGTGGGGTCTGAACTGGAGTCCCTGGACGTGGGGTCACAGCCACCACCCCTGTCCCCAAGGCAGGGGCTCCCAGTTGTGCCCAGGGCACAGCGCTGGGCTCCATCACTCAAAATCCTGGGAGTGTGTGCTCGTTCCTCCTGTCCTGAGCCACACAACCCACAAATGTTCTTTTCTTGTAGACATGAATTTATAATAGGCAAACATTCAGCCTACGAACTCCAGACATCCTTCTGGATTTGTTGCCACAGTTGAAAAATTGGGTGGAAATAGGAGGGCTTTTAGGTATAATACAAGTAGTGGTTTTGCCACAGTTTAAAGTCCGATTAGTTAATACAAACGGGAGGCCTGATCCTGCTCTTATCATCAGAGATGCACCATCTCTTCCAGCTTCTGAGTATCTTGTTCAGCAAAGCACTTAAGCACATGCTTAGATGTATGAACGCAAGTCCCATCTCCTACACACTGTGGGATTTGCAGCTGTGCTTATAGATAAATACATCCCCAAAGTGGCTTAAGTACTCAATGAACAGGGATGAAGCACCTCGTAAGATTACAGTCTTTGCCAGACTGGGTCTTTAAACCGTTTTGGTGGCTTTTGAGATGTTTGTGTTTGTGTTCCCCCCAACACAGACAAAGCCCTGCGAGGTGTAGGGGAGGCTGACTACCCAACCCCATCGTCATCAGTCTCCAAGAGTCTTGTTTGTCCCCATCTGACCGAACCAGCCGATACTTGCCTCATACCACGACTGCCACTCGAATCCCACCGCTGTCATCGTTAGGCAGACACCTAAAACACGTCCATCTTACCCAAGCTTCAGTTGTGTCTCTGTCCAAGTACATGATTTGTTGACTAATCCCAATTAGAGGGCCATGGGTTTCTGTGGTTATCTATTTCATGGAGATAAAATAACACCCATCATAAAAATAATTTCAGTTTTAAGCTCCTGCATTCATCATATTTGCCATATCTTCCCATATCTTTTTTTTTTCTTTTTGTCTTTAAAATTACTCTATCACTGCTGAACTGCAGCGTCTCTAATCTGTACGGACGATGATGCGGAAAATCCAGAACACATTATTAATATACATTAATTTCCAAAGCATTAAGAGCAGACACCTATTATGGCAGATGCTGTAAACCAGCAGAAAAACCTAATATCGTGTAAAGTGAGAGCAAACCCTATTCTGGAAAGCTTTTACAAGCTGAAGCATGATGTAAAACACAACGGTCAGAAGCATCTGGCAGTGAGGGGAGCGCAAGTGAACAGGTGCGTTGAAATGCCGCACAGTGCATCCCTCGCACAGCTCGACTGCAAATTAATTTCTTGGGACGGGGACGCCGGGGAGCGTCACCCTGCCTGTCGCTCTCTCCGGCAGCGGGGCTGCCAGGGGGTCCCAGCCCTTCTCTGCGGCCCGGTCAAAGCTCGTTACCCAAAGGCAGGAGCTAAAGGCAGGATTTATCACTGCCATCACGCTTCATTACAGCAGTTTAGTGTTTAATGGAGCGAGCAGGGCTCTGCCGTTGCACTTGTCCCCCGGCCGCGGCTGGCCGGGCAGGAGAAGGGAGAGGCTGCCCGCGCCCCACTGATTAATATGGGCTGAAGTGGTTTTAAGGGTTAATTTCTGAGCCCCTCAGCATGACAGCACCTTTTTTCTTCTTTCATCCTGAGGCCGTTTTGCTCTGCCCCCCGGGTGGGACGTGCAGAGCCCGGGAGCGATGACGGAACACTGCAAGGCCTCTAGAGGAGGCAAAAGACAGCAGGAAAAGGGAACGGGAGCCAGACACGGCATCCATGGCCGGTGGGAACAAGCCTCTCTCCCCCAGCACTGCCGTGAATTGCACCGGTGATGACTTGCGCGGGTTTATAAGAGTAAACATAAACACGAACACTCAGGGATGAGCCCATCACAAAAAAGTCTCCCTGAAAAAGGAGAAGAACGTATCAATGGTTGAACAAATGACCAGCGGTTTGGAAAAGCAGAGGCGGTAGCCAAAAACCCCGCTGCATGGTAGTGTCACGGGTGCCAGCCGTCACACACAGCGACCCAGCCAGGTAATTTGCTGCCTTTAAAACTGAAACAACTTCATTTTTACGGCTTGAAATGTTAGCTCGGTGCCAATGGCTTTGGTGGCACCTCCGTCGTGCCCTGGGAAGAGAAAGCAGCCGTCCCTACGCCCTGCCTCCCCTCGCCGTGCTGCTCTGCCACGGAGTGACGCTGGCCTCGGCCAGTTTGAGAGATCCCAAGGTCTCTGATCTGTCACTCCTGCAATTCATCCAAATTCTTCCAGCTACTTTGGTCGTGGGACCAGAGCAGACACAGAGAGCCGCAGATGTGGCATCTGAATCACGTAGCGCACGCTAAAGAGATCAGAGAGTTAAGCCAGCCTCAGCTCTACCACTTTAATTTATTAAATGCCAGAGATCCCCAGGAAACATCGTTCAGAAGAGTTTACCTACATAAATCCTAAACACTTTAATGAAAATGCTATTTAAATCATTGGGATCTATGAAAGAAGCACTCGAAAGTGGATAAAACGGATTCAGCAAAGTAATAGTGCACACACATAAAACACTCACCCAGTACACACTTCACTGGTTTTACATTATAAGCTTCAAATAATGGCCCATGAATTAATGCTGAATATAGTATGGGAGGTTACATAATGAAATAAAGTGCAGTAGCCAAAAAACCACCCCAAACTCAACAAATAGAACCTGCCTTCTGTCCTGAGCTGTCCCCCAGACACAGGTTCTTGTTTCACCCTTGAATTACAGTGCCTGGTACATCGGACGTTGGGGATTTCACTTCATTATTTCAGTGAAGGACGATCATAAAAACTGGTTTTACAGCTGCTGCACATAGTTTGAAAAGTGCCCGGAGAGGAGATGGAGTAGAGCATTATTCCCATCCGAGTCAAGCCAATTAAATTGATTTCATCAAAAGGAGAATATTTATTAACTTCTCCTCAGCCTCTAAATAACCAGAATTATTTCGGGCCGGTCCTGTGACACAGGGGGTCGCAGCAGCAGAGACACAGGCATCCTCATGAGCATCCTGCCCTCACTGGGAAAGGCTCGCTGATGCCAAGGAGTTTCTGTATTCTTCTGCAAGTGCGAGATTTTCATTTGTAGTGCATTTTACATAAAGTGTCAAAATATTCCCTGCCCCATCTTTGCACCCAGCCTCTTTCAGAGGCCACCTTGTGTATAGAATGACCTTTTGTCCCATCTGCATCTTCAAACTCAGTGGAGAAGGCTGGGTGACTAACCCAGATGGCCCCCAGCTCTCATCTCGAAGGCATCTTCATAAAGCAGAAGTGAGAAAAATGAAAATTGAAAGCTAGCCCAAAGCAGCTCCAAACCCAGCTGCTATTGAACTACCTGGAAAATGTAAGGGAGGAACCTCAGCCTTTTTAAAACAAAATCACCCATCCGATTGCCTGTTTTATTTAAATAAGTTGTTCTGAATATTTTGGTCACTTCTACAACTAAAAGCCACATAATGAATGTCGACGTTCAGGTGCTGTATTCTCCAGGCAACCACTTTGCTCAGGATGCCGCGCGCGTGCCATCCTTCTAGGACAGCGTGGACCGTGTCCCTGCACAGGGATGGCCTCGGGGACTGCCGGAGGCCGCGTCCTAGGAAAGTGGTGATGGGATGCTGCTCACGGCCGGCGCTTGCGGCTTCTGCCAGGTGTCCAGCTCGGATTCGAGGGGTGATGGATCATCTGTCCCCGCTGCGAAGGGCAGCTCTGCCTGCCAGAGACAGCACACTGACTAGAACAGACTCCATCCATAGCCCCAGGTTTAAACTGAACCTTTATTCCTCTTCCACCTTTGAAAATATTAAGCCTAATATTAATGCTAGATCTAATTTTCAGAATTCTTGCTCCTGCTTCCCGGATATGAATGGGGCCAGAATGCAGCAGCAGGGCAGCAGGGCAGAGCTCAGCTCTTGTGCTGCATTCAGTCTTCATAATCTCTCCATTTTTCTAGGCTGGATTTTATTTCATGCCGATTGGTGTACGATAAACTGGCTCCTGAAGGGAATTAGTGAGGGACTATCTCCCTTGGCTGCATGAGAGATGTTGCCCTGTCTGTAATCTGTCACGGGTTACAGTGCTTTGACGTTATCCTCCGCTCCACGGAAGAGGCAGGTTTACCTGCCTAGATATACTGCACTATGTAATCAGCTCCTATTGCTGAACTGAAGGATGAGTTTACTTGCTCAAGTGGCAGGGGGAGAGAAGCAGGAAGGCTACCGGATTGCTTTTCCTCCTTAAGGACCTCTTTAGGGTCACACTGAGCAGGTGACTAGGACCAAGCTCGAGTTCTTTGACTCCAAGCAAAGCCCTCGGTTCTGGTCTCGTGCTGCAGAAGGAGCCCAGGCGCTGCCAGTCCCGGCAAGATTCCTGTAAGGGTTTGTTTGACTCTCATACAGAAACTGCCAGAAATCCCAGTGAAAAACCCTACTATGATGCTAAGAAGTGGAGGCTTGGGGCGGTGTTACCAGCGCAGTTCTATTTTAGAACCTCCTAATAATCTGCTTCCACTTAAATTACCAAGCTGGACCTCTGCTTCACCGAGTTTTCATTCTGGTCTGACCCTGCTGTTAATGTTTCCAAATATTTCTATATTTCTGTCAATCATTCTGAGACCTCTTGTTTCTCTGTGCTGGAAGCATCTCCTTAAAGGGCTGCCAGGGTGAATTCAGAACCAATTCCTGTAACGAAAAGGCTTTGTAATGGCCCCGGGTTTGAACATATTAAAAATAAAGGTGAACTCCTTGTTAGCATTCATAGGTGCTGAGCGGAGCCCTGAGCCAAGCTGTTCCCACAACTTGCTCTTTGAACGTCTTTTTTTTCTCTCCTCTGCTTGCACTCCTCCCAGGCTTCGCACCCCAGGGCCCTTCGCCAACACTTCCAGAGCTTTCTCCATGTCCAGCACTATCTGCGAAGCTTCTCCGTCGGGAAAGGAAAGCAAGCACAGCTCCAGCTGGGAGCTGGGAGATGCCGGTGGGGAGGACGATGGCCGCCTATCGGAGCCCCACAGGCCGGCATGCAGGATGGCCCTCCAGGCTACAGTGTGCGATTTTCCAGGGAAAAAGGGAAAATGAGCAGTGTTTTTAGCACTGTGCATGCTCTAAGCTCGAAGTCACTCACGCTTGTGCATACCCCTTGCGAGACAAACTGCTTCTGAAGAATTTAAAGTACATTTTCTTGAGGCATTGAGCAGACTTCAGCACGTCTTATTTTTCATTGCTTTGCATTATGCATGTAAGACTCTAAATTACAACTGTTGGTACCCTAATTTCTTTAAAAGTAACTGCCTGTGGGGCACAGCGAATAGAATTTAAATTCTCTTCAAAGTTAAATGTTCTTTATTTCAGTACAGATCTCCAGCGGACAATCTGGCACCCATAAACCAGGAGATATTTTTCACTCTTCTACAAGTGTGACTCAAATATGTACTGACTGCAGAAATTGTTTCCAACCTGCAAATAAAGAGTTGGAAAGAGGAGGCACTTACACTGACTGATGTCCTGCACTTTAATATTAATGGCATTCCCAAGTTTGCTCCCAGGAGGCAGCAAGAACAGTTGTTGGCTTAATGATTATTTAAATAACAATAAGTCATGAAGCTTTCTGTCATTTCTTTTGAGATATCATTTGTTCTGGGTCAGGGGAAAAAAAACTCGCTCAAGACCCATTTCGTTTGGTTTTCTTTCTTTTGTTTTAAGAGTTTAGTCCTCCAGTGAGTCTGAAAATGTTGGTCAAATGACTTCTTGTCTCACTACGAGAGAGTCTGCTGATGACACAAAGCTGGGAGCAGTGGTGGATACACCAGCAGGCTGTGCTGTCCTCCAGCAAGACCTGGACAGGCTGAAGAGTTGGGCAGAGAGGAACCTGATGAAATTGAACCAGGGCAAGTGCAGGGTCCTGCACCTGGGGAGGAACAACCCCATGCAACAGTACAGGCTGGGCAGAGCTGCCGGAGAGCACCTCTGTGGAGAGGGACCTGGGTGTGCTAGGGGACGACAGGTTGACCATGAGCCAGCCCTGGCTGCCAAGAAGGCCAATGGCATCCTGGGGTGCATCAAGAAGAGTGTGGCCAGCAGGTCCAGGGAGGTTCTCCTTCCCCTCTACTCTGCCCTGGTGAGGCCCCATCTGCAGTGCTGTGTCCATTTCTGGGCTCCCCAGTTCAAGAAAGATGAGGAGCTACTGGAGAGAGTCCAGTGGAGGGCTACGAGGATGGTGAGGGGACTGGAGCATCTCTCCTACGATGAGAGGCTGAGGGAGCTGGGCTT
>Ga0065711_1004449_pt1 | contig 29891 bp, 22 predicted proteins | sample Hoacrofraction12_FD_59098 | JGI IMG/M metagenome (GOLD analysis project Ga0065711, IMG submission 59098) | Hoatzin crop microbial communities from Cojedes, Venezuela - Epithelial fraction 12 v2 (version 2) | ecosystem: Host-associated > Birds > Digestive system > Esophagus > Crop | place...
CTGAGGGTGATGGAGCACTGGAACAGGCTGCCCAGGGAGGTTGTGGAGTCTGCTTCTCTGGAGATATTCAAGACCCGCCTGGACAAGGTCCTGTGCAGCTTGCTGTAGGTGACCCTGCTTGGGCAGGAGGGTTGTACTAGATGAGCCCCAGAGGTCCCTTCCAACCCCTACTATTCTGTGATTCTGTGATTCTGTGATAGTTATGGAAATTATGCTCATCAGAGTACGTTTTTCGGTTTATAAGAGCTGTTTGAAAAAAGTTTGTAAATTTCGGTTCTAAATTTCTTATTTTAGGGACTTATAATTCTTGAAGAAGCTTGGAGATGTTAAATTTGGATCATAATTTACCTGAGATGTGTTGTTTCCTTATCTTTTCCCCTTCTGTTTGCATTCAGTTCTTAGAATTCACACAGTAACAGTATTAATGAGAAATAAGAAAACAAAATTTAACTGTGGAAACATGACACTCTAAACACACAATGTTTATTTCCTTCTAGTGAACTGCATTGGGTTTTGAGCACTAGAATATAATGTGCATAGAGAGTAGCCATGTTGGCAGAACTTGTCTATAATTGCTCTAAAGCTACATAAAAAGATCATAAAAGGCTTTTAGGAAGATTTTATGGTCTGCTGGGTCAGTCATCCATGCTTGAGAAAATACCTCCTGAGCCAACAGAAAGCAAGTCCTATTTGTATTGAACCAATTAAAGTCAGCATTTCATCAGGTAATCTGATGTTATTTGTGTGGGATACTAATCTATTAGCACCTGTAAATTAAATTTTGTACCCTTTGGCCCTGTTTATCCTCACCTTAAAGGTGAGGGACTTTTTTATCCTCACCTGAGCATCTCTCAATCATTTAATTCTGCAGAAGACAGACTTGATAAAACAATGATTCAGACATGTTACAAGCTCATTGTTATCACAATGCTAATGTTCTCCAGCTGACTCACTGGTTGTGACAATACTATAGTTTGAATAAAAACCATAAGGGTTTGTAGTCAAATAACCTGCATATATTCAGCAGGAAATCAGCAGGTCAGCTATTAGCTGTGGTGAAACCACACAGCTGTTATCTTCTTACCCACACACTTTCAAAGATATATTTTCAAGATGCACCTGAAATCCATTGTTTGTAAGAGGAGCTAGGGAAGGGACAGAAAAGATTCACTGAGAAGAATTTTGAAGATGTGTATATATGTCTTCACCTTGATACAAGATTTTATAACAGAACAACCAATCATGTCACTGATATGTCTTTAAAATATTCTCAGTGATGCTGTTTCACAAAGCATTTATATTCTATATAGGGGTTTTCTTGCTCTGTCCTTAAGCAACTTGTTATGAGATATACACGTGATTTATCAGCGTTTAGAATCTGCCCTTATACAACTTTGCAGAGTTCCTCAATGTATGAAGTTCTTAATAGAACTTCATAGATCTCTTGATCCAAATGCCACATAGTAATGAATTTCTCTTAACATCTCATAGTTTTACCCTATGCTGGCACTCAGAAGTGTCAGGAAAGAAATGAAAGTGATACTGTGGCTGTGGATTAAATGTAAATGATGTGTATTATACATCTGACAGCTTGTTTCTTCCTGTTCTAAATTGGTTCCACAGCAAGTTTATTACTGCAATGTCTGAATGACCTGTCAAAAGTTTCATAGTGTGAACTGTAAGATGAATCAATTAGTAGTTGATCATCTATATTGTATGTATTTTATGTTTTATTTGAGTTTGTTAAAAGGGAGCAAACGAATTATGACAGGTAGAAAAAAACCTGGTACAGCAGTGTCATTTACCAAATATCCCTACATGCGTTCTTGTAACATTTTAATTATGATCTCATACACAAGGAGTGTAACAAGACGGAAACTAGAGAATCATAATATTTAGAGGTCTTGTTTCATATTTTTCTAAGTGGGTATTTATTTCCTTTTAAATGTGCATTATAGAAGTCAAATAGAAGGGGTAAACATTAGTAGAGCACAGTCAGAGAGTGGTTTCTCCTCTTCTAAAGGGTCCTCCTTTCCACTGGCAACTAAATGCTTGCTCATGAAATACTTGTCTCGAGATCACCGCATTTATGTGGACAGAAACATGTCATCTCTGATTATATGAAAATTAATGAAGCTCTTGATATCTTTTCACGGCTTCACTCTACACTGTTGTATAATTTCAAGAGATGTAAGGAATCATTAGATCAGATTGCACCATTTGATACAATGAGTATCACATTGAGTAATTATTCAATGTTCCAATATTCACGCCATTGAAAACTAAAAATTTAGACACACACAGAGAAAATAAACCCAGAATATTTCAATAACTCCTAGGTGATTTCCTGCTTTGCAAAAGATGAACAAAATGTACAGTTCAAAGAAATTGTAACCATTCTTGTGGTTGATATCATTTTCATGTCATGATACCATAAATCAGCTAAAATGATGTATTGCAGCAAACATAGGAAAATATTTTATAGTGTATTTAAAGCACTGGAAGTTACATGTCATTTCAAGGCAAATAGAAAGCCAAGTAGAATCCCACTTTACAATTGCAGAGCTGTTTTAAAAAATATGGAAGATTGATAGCTGTTTTTTAAACTTAATATACCAGTACTATTAATAAAAATGTTTAGTAAGGTGCTCAGAAGTGATGAGAACAGAATAAGACATGAAGTGGTCCTGAGGAAAAAAGTGATACATAGCAATTTTTTGAAGTGTTAGCCATTTGTTAGTATTAGCCAGCAAGTTCGTGTTAGTTGAAATTATTTCTCTCTGCCTTTAGTTATCCCTGACAATGGATTAGAGAATAGTGAGTCAGTAGTTTTCTAAGTAGAAAAAGGTTTTTTAAAGTACTTCCCCTTTGCATGCTCATCTGATGTGTAGCGATATGAATACTATGCAAAAAGAATCACTTAATTTTGATTGGAAGAGATTCTCCAAAATTGTACCACTCAGAAAGGACTAAAGCTAGATGTCACAGAAAGATATGAGAGTTGTGAAAGTCTCTTTCAAAAGTTATTTGACAGGACAGTTTTTCTTTTCTGTTCATTTCTGCTTTTGCATTTACTTCGAATGAGATGTTGCATCTGGATAATGTAATTTCATGTTACTTTCAGGGCAGGCTGAATTATCTGTGGTCACAGAGCTTCAGTTCTGGCACTTCACAACCTATTTGAGAGGTGACAAGGACTGATAAACTCTTGTAGAGTGCTTCAAACATGATAAGCACTGTGCAAGTGCTAAAAACTATTAATAATCTTATCTGTTCATAAGAGTAATGCTTGCAGTGTTTGAAAGTATACTTGTGAAAAACGGTTGTTACAATTATAAAATATTTCTGTTTATTTTGGACCTTAATCATTTGTAAAAGCCGTTTATGTCTAACCTGCTATTGTTCCTTACAATATTAATTTATTATAGAAGTACATAGGGTCAGCATTTGTAAATGTGATTTCTAAACCCAACACCTGTAAGCTATAGTCTTACTGAAGGGGGCATGCCCAGGTGCAGCATTCAGAAGTGCTCAGTTATGTGTCAAGAATCAGTCAGTTGTGTGAACAGAAGTAGTCTGAAAATCTAATGTGAGTTTGGCCAGCTAACTAAAACAACATTTATCTACTTAAGGCAGAAATGAACTGGCCTAAAGGAAGTAAACAAATTTATGCTGTTTTATACTGGATGAGGATTAGATTTTAAAAAGCTTTGAATACACGCTGTTTTTACAGAATCATAGAATAGTTTGGGTTGGAAAGTACCTTTAAAGATCAGCTGGTTCAACCCCCCTGCAGTGAACAGGGACATCTTTAACTAGACCAGGTTGCTCAGAGCCCTGTCCAACCCAACCTTGAATATTTCCAGGGATGGGACATCTACCACCTCTGGGTAACTTGTTCCAGTGTTTCATCACCTTCATCATAAAACATTTCTTCCTTATATCCAGTCTAAATTTACACTCTTTTAGATGAAAATCATTACCCCTTCTCCTGTCACTACAGGCCCTGGTAAAAAGTCTCTCTCAGTCTTTCTTATAAGCATCCTTTAAGTATTGAAAGACTTCAGCCAGGTCCGCCTGGAGCCTTCCCTTCTCCAGGCGGAACAACCCCAACTCTCTCAGCCTTTCTTCATAGGAGAGGTGCTCCAGCCCTTGGATCATTTTTGTGGCCCTCCTCTAGACCTGCTCCAACAGGTCCACATCATTCCTGTACTGGGGACCCCAGAACTGGACACAGTACTCCAGATGGGGTCTCACCAGAGCAGAGTAGAGGGGCAGAATCACCTCCCTTGACCTGCTGGCCACCCTGCTTTTGATGCAGTCCAGGATGCGGTTGGCCTTCTGGGCTGTGAGCGCACACTGTCAGCTAATGCTCAGCTTTTCTTCTATCAGTATCCCCAAGTCCTTCTCCTCACGGCTGCTCTCAGTCCGTTCATCCCCCAGGCTATATTGATAGTAGAGGCTGCCCCATCCCATGTGCAGGGTCTTGCACTTGGCCTTGTTGAACCTCATGAGGTTCACATGGGCCCACTTCTCGAGCTTGTCCAGGTCCCTCTGGATGGCATCCTTTCCCTCAGGCGTGTCAGCTGTACCAGTCCGCTTGGTGCAAACTTACTGAGGGTGCACTTGATCTCGCTATGTCATTGACGAAACTATTTAACAGTACTGGTCCCACTGCGGATCCCTGAGGGACACCACTTACTGCTGATCTCCATCTGGACATCGAGCCATTGACCACTACCCTTTGTCTGCGACCTTCCAACCAATTCCTTAGCCACTGAACAGTCCACCCATCAGATCCATGACTCCTCAATTTAAAGAGAAGGATGTTGTGAGGGACCATATCAAAGGCCTTACAGAAATCCAGATAGGTGACATCCTTAGCTCTTCCCTTGTCCACTGATGCAGTCACTACATCATAGAAAGCCACTAGGTTGGTCAGGCAGAAGTTGCCCTTGGTGGAGCCATTGTGGCTGTCTCAAATCACCTCCCTGTCCTCCATGTGCTTTAGCACAGCCTCTAGGAGGATCCGCGCCATGATCTGCCCAGGGACAGAGGTGAGCCTGACAGGTCAGGAGTTCCCAGGGTCCTCCTATCCACCATATTTAAAAATGGGCACAATGTTTCCCTTCTTCCAGTCACCGGGGACTTCACCTGACTACCACAACCTTTCAAATATTATGGAGAGTGGCTTGGCAACCACGTCAGCCAATTCCCTCAGGACTCTGGGACGTGTGTCATCAAGTCCCATAGATTTATGTAAGTTCAGGTTCCTCAGGTGGTCACAAACCTGATCTTCTCTTAGAGTGGGAGGGACTTTGCTCCTCCAGTCACCACCTTGCAGTCCATTGACTTGAGAGGTGTGGGAAGAGAGATTGCCAGTGAACAATGAGCCCTTCTCCTCATCTATTGTTACCAGTTTGTCAGTCTTGCTCATAGGGGCGTATGCTTTCTTTAATCTTCTTTTTCTGGCTGACATTCCTGTTGAAGCCCTTATTGTTATTCTTTGCATCCCTTTCTAAATTCAGTTCCAGCTGCACCTTGGCCTTCCTGACCTCCTCCCTACGTAACTGAACAGTGTCTCTGTAGTCTTCCCTGGTTATCTGTCCCTGCTTCCACTGCCTGTGCATTTCCTTCGTACCCTTTAGTTTGACCAGCAGGTCTCGACTCAGCCATGCTGGTCTCTTCCCTTCCTTGCCTGATTTCTTACACGTGGGGATCGAGAGCTCTTGCACTCTGTGGAAAGCATCATTAAAGATCTACCAGCTCTGTTCGACTCCATTGTCCTTGAAGACAGTTTCCCAGGTGGTCCTATTGACTAACTCCTTGAAGACCTGGAAGTTTGCTTTCCTAAAATTCAGGGTCCTGACTTAACTCTTAAGACTGCAGACTCCACCAGTGCATGATCACTGCAGCCCAGGCTGCCTCCAATCTTGACGTCACAAATGAGCTCACTTGCTTTACAGTTGGAAAATGTTACATATTCTATGTGTCATCTCATGTTTATAGCACCAGTTGCAGAGTGATTAAGCAGTGGTTGATTTAAAAACTATTTTCCAGCTGGGGGCCAGTCATGAGTGATGCCCCACAGGGCTCAGTTTTCGGTCCGCTTTTGTTCAATAACTTCATCAACGAGCTGCATGAGTGGATTGAGTGCTCACTCAGTAAGTTTGCAGATGACATCAACTTGGGTGGGAGTGTTGATCTGCTGGAGGGTAGGAAGGCTCTGCAGAGCTATCTGGACAGACTGGATTGATGGGCTGAGGCCATCTGTATGAGTTTCAACAAGGCCAAGTGCTGGGTCCTGCACTTCAGTCACAACAAGCGCATGCAACTCTACAGACTTGGGAACAATGGAAAGCTGCCCGGTGGAAAAGGACCTGGGGGTGCTGGTTGACAGCCAGCTGAACATGAGCCAGCAGTGTGCCCAGGTGGCCAAGAAGGCCAACGGTATCCTGGCTTGTGTCAGGAATAGTGTGGCCAGCAGGAGTAAGGAGGTGATCGTGCCCCTGTACTCAGCACTGGTGAAGCGGCACCTCGAGTACTGTGTTCAGTTTCGGGCCTCTCGCTACAAGCAGGACATTGAGTTGCTGGAGCATGTCCAGCGAAGGGCAACGAGGTTGGCGAGGGGTCTAGAGAATAAGTCTTATGAGGAACAGCTCAAGGATCTGGGGCTATTTACTCTGCAGAAGAGGAGGCTGACAGGAGACCTTATTGCTCTCTACAACTACCTGAAAGGAGGTTGTAGTGAGGCGGGTGTTGGTCTCTTCTCCCAGGTAACTAGCAATAGGACAAGAGGAAATGGCGTCAGGTTGCACCAGGGGAGATTTAGATTAGATATGAGGAAAAATGTCTTTACTGAAAGAGTGGTCAGACCTTGGAACAAGCTGCCCAGGGAGGTGGTGGAGTCCCCACCCCTGGAGGTGTTTAAAATACGTGTATATGCGGCACGTTGGGATATGGTTTAGCAGGCATGGTGGTGCCGGGCTGACGGTTGGACTTGATGATCTTAGAGGTCTTCTCCAACCTGAATGATTCTATGATTCTATGATTCTACACTCTTTTGCCTCTTAAAAATAGAAAACTAATTGAAAAATCCTGGAAAGACTGGAAAACAAGATACACCAGTTCTGTCTTATCTTGTGTTGATATTGATGTCTTTAGCAGTCGCATTATTAGTTTGCTATTAATTAGGTATATTTAATATTCCAGATATTATAATAAAAAATACGTACCTTCAGGCTTTATTCATAGCTGAGAAAATGAACCAACAATACGATGAATGTAATCTGTTGTTCTAGCACTAGGAAGGTCTGTAAGCATTTGTGTTTGACTAGCACTCCATGTTAATGCAAATTTATAACCACTGAGTTTGAGATTAACCATCACTGCTTTTGTGAAGCCCATTACAAATGCTGACCACTAATCTGAATATATAATAGCATATTAATGTTAATATAGGCCTGATCTGCAATTGGTGGAATGACCTCTCCTGAAATTGTGAAGATATAGGTGATATCTGGGGTGCAACATCTGAGCACTTTTGGGTGCATTCTTGAGGAGATCACCTTATTTTTAATTCCTGGTCTCAAAAATGTTATGCATTTCCAAAGTGGTACACAAAGGTCTAATTTTTTCAAAGCATACAGACTGATTATTCAAATTTGGTATAATGGCATTTCATTGCAGGCCCCAATGATCTTTCATCTCATTAAAAAGCTGTTGAAAAATAATTTATGATTAAGTTGTTAACAGATGATAAAAAATTCATCTGAGATAATGGCACAATCAGATTATATTTTATTGCTCAATGTTTATTGGTCTTGATAAAGGGACAGTGGATTAATTATACATCTCTTTTAGCATCTCAGTAACACGAAGAAATATCACTACTGGGAAAGGAATTACTTCATTCAAAGAAGAGTCTTTTCTCTTTTAATTACATAATTTTGGGTAATAAAAGAAATAACCATGACTATTCTGTGTCTCATATAACTCATTTTGAAACTGTATCCAATCTGGCTTTGGAAGAATGACTCAGTGAACAAGTATTTAAAGGTGAAAATAAAGTCTTACTGTTCTATTCCTTCTTCACGTACTCAGGAATCAGAAAAGCAGTAGGAATTTTTTTGTCGAGTCACCGACAGTTTTGGGTTCAATCAGTTTTCAGATGTAAATAAGATGACTCTACTGAAGTGCTTCATTTCACTCTGCAAGGATTCTCTTTTCCTTTTTTCCTTCTGTTCCTTCTTTCCTCTTAACACGATAAAACATAAAGATCAAGAAAATATTAGTGCTGATGGAAGATGTCAGACTGACAGCCTTAGAAAACGAAGGCCTTAATCATCCCCAGAAGATGGACAGCACGGACAACACAAGTGTGAGTTCCCTTTCGCTGAACCTTTTATTTTATTCCCTGTTCTGGACCAAGCATTTCTAGGGATTAGAAAACAGTTTAATCTCAGTGGCTCCGAGGTCTGGAGACTTGCTGCTGAAACTGCTGATAAGGGAGCCAATTAGTGACAGTTGTGAGGGCTTTATTTTTTTAAGCGATACAGATATCTGTGCACTAGACACTAGCCTGAGAACATCATCCCACCCACTGTCAAACAGCTGCCATGTCAGTGACAAGTCACCGCTGGACACAGCTGTGTTATGTTGTGCTGGTGACCTTCAGGTGAAAGGTACTGTACTCACTCACCTCACAATGGAGCCACATTGTCTCCATGGTCTGATTTTTCCCCTCCATTTTTGAACTGCAGATTCCTTTATTTCAATCAGCCTGAGAGCTATGGTCACTTGAGATGTACCTCAGATTTCTGAGAATCAGAAAAAGAGGTTAGAGTTTGCCACAATGCTAATGTGCTAGACTATATATTGAGGTTAACTGGTGTAATTATTTCTGCAACTGTTTGAGCAGAGTTCCAGCAATGGTCTTTTGAGTATTTCTATATATATATTGTCAGAGTACTGACCAAATTGCTGTTTGTAGCAGAGCAGGGGATAGCTCCCACCATGCATGCACACAAGGTGAAATGGCAGCACTGACACTGTGGAGAGGCTGGAGGTAGAGGCAGTGCTTGCATTCATGAATGAGCTATGTATATTTTTTTCTCATAGGATGCAGCATTTGCAGGCTGTGAGACTGCTTTCAGTTTCCAGATCTCTTATGAAACATAGACGGGAAAAAGTGCCCTGAAGCAAGGGACTGTGACTGAGTGGAAGTAGCCTAGCTACTGAAGACTAGTGTAACACATTTGCTTTGCTGTTTTTTCACTACCAAAGAAAAAAGTGGAATATATATATCCCATGACAGTTTTTTTGTTTGATTGGTTTGGCTTTTTTTTTAAATCATGGAATGCATCAGGATCTGTGAGCTCCACTAAGAAATTATTTCAGTCATCATGCTTGAATTTTTCTTCCTACTTGTCTTTCTGTTACAGGTCATTAAAACGTGTGTGGGTAGTAGAGACCAGAGGTCACTTTTGTGCTGGAGGGCCTAAACCAGCTTTCATACTGGTTACTGGATGCTATTTGATATTTCATGCTGAGGAGAAATGATAGAGAGGAAGAAGAGGAAGAAGAACATAACAAGACTTTGGTGCACTGTCCATGTTACCCTTCTTAAAATAAGCAATATCAAATTATAAAGGCCAAATCATGTGGCATAGAGTCCATAGCTGAGAACAGATGGGGAAAACATGAATTGAATTACCTGCAAACTTGTTGATAAGCAATTGATAATGTGGAAAAGCAAAAATAAATATTAAAAACAAGCAGCAAAAAATATTGTGTGCTGCTGTGCTAGGGGAAGAAGCTCTTGATTCTGTAGAAAAGGTTTACAGGATAATCTGGCTGAGTAACGAATTATGAAAGCATACTCTGGAGAAGGAAAATGTAAATATCCTTTCTTTTATGTTGGAAGTGTATTATTGCAAATACTTCTCAGTTAAATTAGTAAATCAGTTAAAATGGATCTATTGTGTTGGTTTTTAGGACATTTTGAAAATGATGAGTGACTTAAAACATTAAAAAAATGACAAATTTCTGCTTTCATGACTGTTCTAACCTTCTTTGTTTCAACCAGAAAATGACAAGGATTTGTGCTTAGGTCACATTATTTTATTTTTCTGTTCTGTATTAAATCTCTTACTTCTCTCTTTCTCTCCCCATCTCTTATTGATGCATCACTGAAAGAGGTGGTGGAAAGACACTTTCTTTGTTCAGGAGTATATTAGCCTGGGAGCACAATTTTGAGGAAACACCAGGAGGAGTCATGTGGAGAACAGCATAGATTTTATCCATCAGTGTCAAGCAATAATGAATACCACCATACAGAAACTTGCCCAAAATGCTGGTCATAGAAAAAGTCTGACAGATTAAGACGAAAGTTTCTTGCTCCTGGATTTTTTGTTGTTGTTTATGATGATGTTTTTGGTTTGGTTTTGTTTGCATTTGTTGGTTTTTTTTTGTAACCAAGAGAACTTAGTTGCTTCTCCATTGCTGTTTTTAAGGGTTTACTGTGGCTCTTTGGGAATTATTTGTTATCAAGTTTCCTATGGTATATTTGTTTTTCACCATTATTGTGCTTCATTTGTAACTGTAAATGCAAGTCAGCATGAGAAATCCAAGAAGAAACATATTGTCTTTAATGCCAAATTTTAGAAAGGGATAATTGAGTGAGATTTGTCAAAGGAAATATCTGAGCTGTACCTGGGCAGTAAAATGAGGTATGTCTCTAAGGAGTCTATACATAGGATGTTTTCTTATTGCCATGTCAAGAAGTGTACATGCATAGGGGCTGATGGTGTCATACATTGGAAAATATGTGTTGGGGACAGCGGTTAATTTACTCAGCAGACAGAAAGAAGAACTGAAAGCAAGGAGAGATATCTATTTGACAATAGTGTTTCTGAATCCTAAAATACATTAAGTAGAGTAAATACACAAAATGCGAAGCTTATGATTGCAAAATAATCCAGTTTTTGAAGGTTCATGTGATTTTACAGGATTAGTGAGTTTTATTCTCTGATTTGTATGAGAAAACATGTGTATATCATTTAGTAGCAGGTCAGCAGATGAACTTGGAAATATCTTACACAGATTAGATGGAATATTTAATTCTATCTAACTAACAGCAACAGACAAGTAACTGGGATGAAAAAGATGTTCTTCGAAGACATCTAATTCATATACTCAGAAATTTCAGTTTACATCCTTCTTTGCCTCCTTTACTGTGTTTGTTTTGGATTTTTTTCTTTTTCTCTTTAGTAGCAGTAGAAAATGTAGCTGATGTGGCACTACATTTAATTCACCATGGAAATATTCAGAGCATGACTGAGAAGAAGTTCGAAAATATTGTCTTCCATGGTGAAGAATTGTCAAAGAGACTTTGACATAAAAACATGATCTACTTTACTAAAATTTTCAACTTCATCTAGATGAGTTTTTGGTAACAGATGAAGGAAACCAAGACGAGAAGCTATAAAGTGGTCTCATGTGCTTGAAACAGCTTTCTGTTTTCTGCAATTAACAGAAAAACTTTCTTCAGCTTCTCCACCTATGTTCACTGAAAGACTGATCATGTCAGGAAATGGCACTCAGGTAGATGTCAGGGTCCAGCGATAAGACCCTGGTATGAACTGGACAGGTGTAGAATTCAGCTCGCTTGTCTCATTTGGAACAAGTGCTCTAATTGTAAAGACGCTAGTTTTAATAAAGTAAGTTATGTATTTTCATGTCAAACTCTCTTTGAAATATCTTACATATATTTCCATGTGAAATGTAGACATTCCTGAAATTGTGACAATTTTCAAGGAACAGGCAAAGGATTTCTTGCTCCATTGGATTTTTCATGATAAGCTAGGCTCAGTGTAGCCAAAAAGCCATGTTCTGAAAATCAAGACTAGAAAAATACATTGGCTGGATGTTAAACATTTAGTATGTCTAGTCAGCTAAAAAAAAAATCTTTGAACAGTAGTCCTCTAGTCAAACATTTAAATAATTTTAAAGCTGCTCTTTCATTTCCCATGTGTAATGACTGATCTTTGGTCTTATTGAAAAGTGATTATTACATTTTTGAGACATGTGAAATTTTCTTATTTTGAGTTTTTAAAATACTTTAATATTCAAGCTTTTTTTACACTTGAGAGAGTTTCTATAATTCATGTGTAACTGTTATGTTTTATGTGTTCAGAAGTTCCATATAACATTGCTGTGAGCGTTCTTGGACACAGTGAAGTTAAAAAAGACAGTATTTTAAATAGAACTTTCTAAAACATAATGATGCTGTTTCACAGTGTCTGTCAGTTTTCAGATTTTTTTTTCATACCATACTGGAAGTGACCAGACAACCCTCTGAATTTGAAGAAATCTTCATTGGAAAAAACAATGCTGCATCTCTGAAAAGTTTTTGAACACCTATGAAATAAATCTTAACTGGATAGTTTCTAATACATAGTAGTCTTAAAGTTTGAATTACATTTCTGTCAGTCACCTGCAGTGCCTTGAACCATTAATCTCCCAATTCTAATTACAGGCCCTTGTCTGTAGCTGTTGGGGTTTTTGGTTTTTTTGTTGTTGTTGTTTTTTGTGCAATTTATACTGCCTTGTCTCCTGTCAGAGAAGTCCCCGTGTTTGTGAAAATGTAGACTTTTTGACCTATGCCAATCAGCTAATTTTTTTCTAAGTGGAATTTCCATGTGTGCCGTAGTAGGCTTGTGAGTCTCACAGGACTTTAATGGCAAAGTGTCAATTAAACTGGCTTTTGCCAGCATTACATCTCAAATAAAAAGTGGGAGAAAAATGAATAAAGAGTTTGGATCATGGTTTATGAGAATATCCTCTGCATTAGGAAATACTTCCACAGAAAACAGTGAACTCATTAAGCTTTGAGTAGTGAAACATGGTGTTTCCCTTTCAGGAACTGCTAAGTTAACGCAGCGTCCAAGGAAGGAATGGTAACACTCAGTGGTGAACTTCCTATATTCCTCACATAATAAGGACAAGGGGAATGCATATTGCTGCTAACGGGAGAGCAAAAAATGAGGAAAGCTTGCATTTTGTGCAGAAAGCAGAAATATTTTACAATGTGTTGGAGGGAGGAAAACAGTGTAGACTTGCAAGGTTGATTTTTCTTTTTTTGTCAGCATGTATGTAGTAGGACACAGGTTCTCAGAAGATTGTCTATGTTAATATAGGCAGGTATTACTGTTACTATAGTAATAGGATGAATATTGCTTGGAGTGGTAAACTGCTTCATGATTAGAAAGACACTGTTTATAATCATGGTTAGCTGGATGAACATGTATTCTTCTTGATAGTCTTCAAGAAGGCAACTGGTTGAGTTTAAAGAGGTTTCAGAGTGTGAATGGATAATTAAGAAAATTTGCCATCTGCCAAGCAGGAAAAAGAACAATCAACATAGGATCGTACACTCCAGTGGGACAGCATCATAATAGCTGGCAGCGATTATACCTGTTGTTCCAGTGATTATTATTACGTTAGGCTCAAGACTGAAATGTTTCCTTTTCTTGTGTAGAGAGGAATGGGGTTTCTGAGTACAGCAGTCTCACAGTACTTATGGACAGCTGCCAATCATTTATCATACACAAGAAAAAGGATATTACTGAGAAGAACAAACACAATTTTGTTTGTTTCTGTTGGAGAAGCTGGTCTATATCTCTACCTTTATTTGGTCATTTTATTTATGTAAAGATACTCCCAGGCAATTTTAAAAGCAGTCATAACTGGTAGTATATTTCAAATTGAGGTCAGCTTGATTAATATTCAACACTGATAGATTTGTAGTTTGACTCAGAACCATGTACAATATCCAAATCGTGAAATAAGTGAGCACTTAAGCAATTGAGACTTTTACACTAGATATAAGCCAGACTCTACTGTGCATCATTAGCAGAGTCAGTTTTTTCTATGTCACAATTGAAGTTTTAGATTTATTGAAGGTGGGAACTCAGAAAGAGACTGCACATTGCAAACTCTTACATGTTGAAACAAAGAGAAAGGTTCAGAGAAATTTACTGAATTTAGTGCTTCTGAGAGATGGGTGGCTTTACAAATGAAACAAAATCTGTGACCTCATTGCACAAGAAAATCACAGCAGCCATTGCTGAAAATAAACACAATGAATCATCATCTCTATCTCTCCAGATGAGAGACATGGGACAAGCTGAAGGTACACGTGAATGTGGGTAGAAGGATAACAACTGCTGCTTATTCCTCTTGCACACTCCCCCAGGTTGGAAGGTACCTCTCTTGGATGTAGCAGGAGGGAAGAAAGCAGACACTCTGCACTAATTTTGGTGCTGTGTTTAAATTGCCTCATGGTACACCATGAAAGTTATTAACTATCTAGACACACTGTAGTATAGTAGATTATGTGGAAGGCAATGTAGTACATCATGATATATAATTAATCTGTTGTACCAGGTTAAAAAATTTAAAATAGAAATAAACTTTTACCTTCACTGAATAATTAATCTTTGGAAAATAATTCAGCAGACTATCCATAATTGTACCACCTGGATGTCTCTAATGCAATAANTAATGACTGTGGCTTTTGACCATCTGTTTTATAAGTATTCTGACTGGCTACCCAAACTAAAGGTGGGTCATGGAAAATAACTCTTTGTCAGGCCAACTTTCTTCCTATACACCTTAAGAAAAACATTGTATGTGAAAGCTTAGCACCCTGGTGTTTTGTAGGTGTACAGCTAGTGGAACAGTACTGTCTAAATGCTTACCAAGGCATCTACCATATAAATATGAAATACTGATAAAGATTACAAAAGAACTGTTAAAGTTAAATCTACATTTCATACTTTGTTGTCATGGCTTTCATATTCTGTTCCAAATCTTGGTTGATAGAAGCTGCCTTTACTGGTCTTCAATAAGGGTAATTTAAGGTTTGTCATACAAAAGGACATGGACCATCTTCTACACTGCAGAAAAATAAAAATCTTTCTCCTTTCAAATAGTAGATAATCTCTTTGCTAACTTGGAATTGGAGGGTACAGTTAGGCTCCCCCTTTCTCAGGTGTAGAATGTGTAAGTGTGTGTTCATTTGCAGGGTTGAGGAAGGAGGATGTCCATTTACTTTTTAACCTGGAAAATGTCTATTGAATATTACTTGTGGCAGCTGGTTTCAGTCATTTAGGACTATCAAATATTTGATTTGCGAAGATGTTTTTAGGATTCATATGCTTCTAGTCTCTTAAAAAGGATAGAAGTTTAAGGGGAGGAGAAAGGAATAAGAACAATTGGGAGCCAAGGGAGAACAGCCTGTTTTGACCTGCTGTTTAAACCCACTGAGCTTCCTTCTCTACAGATCATTTTTATTAGCAAATTGTTTTCTTTCTTATGTGATAATTGAACCAGGTACTATTCAGAAGATGTATCCAATGCAAACTTCTAAGCACTGACTGCTAACTTTGGTGAGTCCTATAAAGTGATCTCACATCGCTAAAATAACTGTGTTACTATATTAGGATCAGGTACTACTCTCTCACACACATTTATTAGGTTCAAGTTATTTCTAATTTAGCGGTGTAAAAATATATGTCCATAAACTTAGTTTACTGTTTTTTCCCTTTCACATTTCTTACATTGTATTTCAATATACTTATTCTTTTTTGTCCCCTCTGCTGACGCTAAGTAACGTATATATTTTTTGGCACAGAATGGGTTTAGTGTTGTTGGTCATCCAGGTGATTTGATCACTTATAACTGAACAGCTGTTTAGAAAACTTTTCAAAAAGAAAAAGTAAAGATTCTACATTAGATTAGATATAATATCTTTTCTTTTTTTAAGTTTTATAGTCAGTTTTGTGGCACTGATCATGCTAGTCTCTTTTTCCCTTTCTAATTTAATGTACGACTTTGTTCTTTTTCTGCTTTACATTTATTTCTGTACAACACACAAATCAGTGCAGATTTAGTTTCTTTTTTATTGGTTTATATCTCTTGTGCTTCAATGCTTATGAATAACTCTTCTAGCCTGCTTTAACAGTTCTGCAATGCAAAAGTGTAGTCCTGCTCCTCTGTAACAAGTTTCAGATATCTCTCCCTCAGTCATCATGGAGGTGGGGGGGAAATCTGTGGAAGGGGTTGTAACAGAAGACAAACACTTTCTCGCTACTTTCAGTAGTAGGTAAACAGTCTATTAATTTATATTAACTGCCAAGTGAATGAGAAGACACTGAAAATTTGTGAGGTTCATCTTGCAGAGCATCTGCTGAGATGGGCTGGGTTTAGGTGAATATAGGACAGGAAGTGTACACCTGCCCTCAGGTCTGGGGCACCACTACATCTCCCTTCATGAAGCAACCTCATACAGTGGTCTTCCAGTCACTACAACTTTGCTGGCCTCTGCTGCTAGCAGTTACATCCAGGCAGATATTTGGCAACAGACACAAGAAGTACTTCATAGTAGTTATGATTGCCTCTAATTTTTGTCATTTTTTAGTCCTCCTGTCTATATTGTCGATACCAGCTTTAGGCAATTGCAGTTCCTGGGCACTTGACATCTCATTTTTGTACTATTCTTTTAGCTTGAATGCTTTTGATTGGATATCTTTTCTAGTTAAGAAGACAGAACTTCATTAGGAAAACAATGAGCCAAACAAGATCGTAAGAAATATATGTTAGTGTAGTAAATCACTATCAATATCTTTCAGTAATTCACAAAGACCTATGTTTTCTTTTTCTTTTACAACATTCAGTTTATCCACACATATTTAATACTATGTTTGTATATTTAATTCCTTTGCCAAATTATTTCTCCAAGGGATTTCTAATCTTTCACTTGTTTCTGATCAAATCATTATTAAGTGGTCACCGCCTCAACATTCAGCTATTGATAGGGCATAAATCACTACTTGCGCTTCTACTCTCTATGAATTGGGCATTGTTCTTAGAGCAGCAAAATAATACTTGTACATCTAAATTTAAACCTTATTTCCAGAACTGAGGTGTTTTGTGCAGGAAATTAGTGTAAGAAAAGTCATTGTGAGCTCTTATGGAAGAGGAAGGTGATTTTATTATACAAAATCTTTAGGAAAGTTTATTTTATCCACTTATATTCCCACCTCCACAAGCCTTAAGACATGTAAATCCTGCTGCTGTAGACAGGATCACTTGTGCGCAACACATGACAAGCGATGTCAGCTGTCAAGCCCTTATTACACCTCCTGTTTTCCCTTGATTAGTGATGAAAAAATGATTTTTGTACAGATGTTATATAATGTCTAAGACAAAGCTTTTACTACAGTGTGATCCTTTTGTCTCAGAGTATTTTCTTCTCATTTTCCACAGATTTTTATATTTGTGCTGCCTACCATAGCTAGGGTAGGTAAGGACAATGTGCACACAGAGAACAGCTCTCTCAGGGCTTGTCTCAGGGCTCTCAGCAGCCACCAAACTGATGTACATATATGTAAAAACTTTGTTTAATCATTTGTTAATGCTCCAGCCCACTGACGTAGGTCTTAATTTCAGTTTTTCTGGTTCCTGCTCCAGTCTCAGCTGTTTAACTCTCTTCCAGTCTGGTTTGATAACTTGTAAAGATTTGCTATCACAGATCTGCATTCAGGTAGTGCTCTTGTCCAGCCACCTTAGAGCAGATCTTCAAACCCTGTACCATCTAGACCCTAGCCTGAGTTCTGACTGGGTTCTTATCCTTTCTCATCATGCCCTAGCTTTCTCTGGTTTCTATTTTCAGCTCACATTGACTTAATTCTAGGTTTCAGGCTGAATCCTACTAAGTCCTGAGGGTTGCTTCCACTTCAGTTATAAGATAGGTTGCTATGCTCTGGTCCTTCTTGCTAGGACTGTTTGATTCCAATAAGGAAATTAACTGACTTTTCTCAGATGATTTGAATGGAGGGAGTGAATACGCTTTAGAAAAAGCAAAAATGTAAGTAGAATTTGAAGTTCAACTAAAGTAATTATATAGAGTTATAATCTTGGCAGGTTTCATTTCACTTCCTGTTATTACTAGTGGTTTTAATTCTTCTTGATGCAGGAGGTGGAATTCTTACCAGGAAATTGCTGGTTATATTTATTCCTTATTACATTACTCAAAAAACTGTCTCGAATTTAGCCTTTTAAAACCTCTATGAAGTAGCATGAATGCTATTATCTTCACCTAACAGATAAGGAATTGAGACACAGAAATCAACTTACGAATTTGTGAGGATATTAGGAATAGAAGTGATACCATATTAGACACAACAAGACCCTGTCATGAGAAGTTCGTTCCTCTTTGGAAATTAGATCAGAGTAATTGGGGCCTGCAGTCTTTCCTGTTTCTAAATATTGGTGATGTAGTAAAGTTTCCTTTGAGTATACTCCTATTCTTCAGTCTTCCCACTTATCGATTTTGCCTGAAACACAGTCAGAGTGGGTCAGGTGAACTTTTACTGGGGAAGAGTGACTCCTCTAATATTGTCTCTTTATTGTTCTGTTTCTATAACAAATCATTTGTTTCTTGCGACAACAATAAAAAGCTGATCTGTAGAGACAAATGAGAAACCTAATTGTGATTAACTGCATGGCTAGTGGGATGGGTATACCAGAAAAATAAGAAAGAAACAGAAGCAAAGTAAAGGGCAATACATAAATAAAGAAACAAAACACTAGCAACTAAGAATTACTGAAGAAGTAGACAAAGCTCAAATTTTCTGCCTCTAGGAAGAAATGTGATAGCTCCATGGGATGAGTGAGCATGTAATTTGTAGAATTCTCAGTTATTACAGTGATATAAAATTGTAAACCAAAGAAAATACTTTCTATGTAGCCTCATTTTTTATGCAGCTCAGAAATCCTCCTGAACCTAATTTGACTTTTTCTCTCCTTATTTTGAAAGCATCCTTTTCCTAATGTAGACTGTTCTTTGACACATGGAGAAGCTCTAGTCTAAGTGTCTAGACATAATTCAGTTTTGCCTTGGCTTATGCTTATCTTAACAATATCACAGCTGACAGTTTTCCTTTCTATGATTTATACCTGTGTTTTAGGCTTTTTATTGCACCATGGTGTGGGGCTGGTGACAGAGACAGGCTAAATGAGTTTCACACAGCTTCTATATCTGGAAGTCTATTCTGTTTTCCATTCAAAAAATGTTGCCAAGGCCCAGACTTCCTTATTTCTTTTTGTAGATAACAGAATGAAGAAGTCCAGCATCAGAACTATATTTCCTTCTCCCCCAGTCTATCAGTCTCTTCTCCCACCTTTTGTTAGACTCCTAATGTTAGAAGAAAATAAAACTGAATGCTTATTTTACCATATTCAATTCACCTATTATATTTTTCCATTTGGTATGTGCATGTATAATTTGCTTGCAGGAAAAATACTTAAAATGCCTTTTAAAATAAATAATAATAATTTAAAAATAATGTGAGACTAGAAAGCCTCTACATTTTGTGTTTTAGTAGACCACCATGCTGAAGGAGAATATGTATGATGGTAGGCGGGTGCTGGGACATTTGTGTCTTAACCCTGCATGACCACCTGCCACAGATGTGTGAGGAAACTTGGTCTGCTTTCAGGTCTGTAGAATAATTTGTAACTGGGTTCCCTAGTTTTCTCATGAAACTGCTGTGATACTCTGGGATCTCCACTAACGCAGGTCACATCGCTAATCTTACTTTATGCTTAAAGTCAGCTTTAATTTTCACAAAGATCTTATTTAGAATAGAAAAGAATATAGAATAGAATGTTTCAGTTGGAAGGGACCTACAATGAACATCTAGTCCAATTGCCTGACCAGTTCAGGAATGAAATTAAGTACTTACTCAGCATTCATCCCTGAGGCAAAATCAAAACTGATGGTGCTTTAGCCCACTGTTGTACCTTGGTTTGAAACCTAAAGATCATTTCATCTGTGGTTGAAATTGTCTGGTGCTTATGTTGCTCCAAGGAGTACTTCACAGTCTCACCCTTGCTTCATACCTGTACCATAACTGGATCCCAGGATAAGGGGGGGAAAAGGTAGCATCCACTCTCGTAAGGGCTAGCCTTATCTGGAGTAGATTGACCTTAACCATGCTACACAGTGATTGATCTTTGGTCTTCTCTGAGACTCCCACACTGAGCGACCAGAAGCAAACAGGGAATTTGTTTGGCAGACTAGGCATATCCTGAACATTTATGTTTAGACTAACCTGTACAAAATCATAATCAAGTAGTATGACACAGCCATTGTTTAAAGAAATGAGGTGAGGCCATTTTACACCAGGTAAAAGTATGGTCAAGTGTGCCAGATCATCCCAATGAGACTGTGACTGCATCATACTGTGCACAGTATGATCACTTTTCTTGTATTTTATATTGCAAGGGACTTTCACTTTGAGGGTATAGTTAATGTAAATCTATTAATTTTAGTACTTAATCTGGTCAGAGCCAATACATTTTGTAGACAGTCTGTGTTAGAGCTTAATTCTTGTAATTATTTAGAGTGGTATAACTCATCACAGACAGCGTGTGCAAGTCATGTAGTTAATCTGGTTACAGCTCTGAGTGCAGTTTATACAAATCACACATCACAACATTTTAATTACTTTGTCACTCTGCATTACATAGTTTATGAAAATCTCAAGATTATTTAACTCTTAGTTAATAATGGTAAAAACCTGTGCCATTTTTGCCTGGACACAAGAAACCCACTCTTACCTAATGGTTTAGGAAAGGTACTAATTTTCTTTTTTTTCTTTTTTTTTTTTTTTTTGCATGGGAAAGTTAAATAGGACATTATCTTTAGAAGCTAATGCTCTCAAACTGTGAATACAGATTTCACAGCTGCAAGGACCAAGGGTCCATGTATCTAAAAATAGTTTTGGAAATGTATTCTGGTAAAGTGATGCTGATAGAAGCTTTTTTGATGTTCTACAGTAAAGACCAAAATCTGGAGGCTGAATTTTAATGTCATGATCTAATCCACATGATAATGCTGTGAAGTACACACAGGTCTCAATGTCTGGAAGTTTTATGAAGGATTTTGGAATTCTGTTGTTTGTATGTGCAGGACTGACTAATGTGCATGGATAGCAAACAGCAACATGCTGTAAAATGTTCTTTAGTTTCAGGGTTGCTTGCAAAATCATAGTGCAATTCCGATTGCTCAGACGTCAATACACCAGTCGTGGCAATCAGTTTTTACACAATGCAAAGTGAAACAAAAGTGGTTCTAGTATGTAGTTCTTTTAAAGTTTTTGGTTTAGGGAAGTAAATTTGCATAAAATGGTACCAGAGAAGGTGCTTACAAGGTAAGAAGATAATAAGTTTTGAGTGACCTTGATAGAACAAAATTCCTAAACTTCTACACTAACTAGTGCCTATTTGGAACTGTACTGTATACATCAAATAAATAATATTATTCAGCTTAGTGAAACACAGATAGGTTTTCCTTTCTATTGAAACTGTTCTGAATGCTGATTGTGTCTTTTAATGGCTGACTGACACTTCTATGAGATGTGCAGGAGGATCTGATCATACATGTCTTCATAAAACGAGAAACAAACCAACAGCTTTTTGTATCTTACATTTGTCTGTAGAAAATTATAGCTTTTTATAAGGGTATTCAATAAATTATCATCTATACCCAAGTGTGACTCTGCTTGTCTGGAGCATGCAGTAGTGAAGTTCACCTCTGGAAACCAGCTCTGGATACACAGTGCAGCAGGCTGATGGTAGCTGAGGCCTGTAAGCAAAGCAATTACGTCAACAAAACCCTGCCTCTTCTTAGAGAAAGTAAATCTTCCTCATTGTGTTTTTGTGTTTCATGACTACTATAACAACAAGAAGAGCTTCTGTGTTGGTTTTCCATGGTATAAGTTCATTCCTAAGCCTAGTTTATAACAACATACCAAGGAGTCTGTGACCTGGACATCAGTGTGCGCTTTGAAATGTTACCCTACGCAGTATGTGTAGAACCTTCTCTGCCACGTTTGTCCCAAATAATCCAGCAGGTATCTGAAGCAGCTCAGTAAACAGCCCTCACTAAACACCTCAGTGTTTTCACATCATATTAGACTTTGTATATTTCTTAGAAGTAAAAAAAGGGAAATTTCAGCAAAATGCAGGCAATTTTTAATTTTGCAAAAGGTACTGTAAACATAAACTCCTGTTTTCAATTAATATTTCAGTAGAAAATCTGTGAATAGTTCTTGTTTTATTGTTCTTTTTCTGTAACTATCTCTGAATCTTCACCATAAGGCAGACAAAAACATATAGAGCTTCCTTCTAGAGCTTTAAGTAGTACTCTCAAGAGAAAGCAAAGAGCTGTTTGAACAGGCTAAGGGGTTATAGCTCTCCTCATATGTCCCTGGCTTCAGTTTCATGGAAAAAAAGACTACTGGACAATTGGATCTATCCTTAAACACTTCAACTGGAACACGCCATGTGTCTGGAGAAGTAAGAAGGGATTGTAGCTAGTAAGGCAAGTGGAGACCCAAGGGGCGGAAGACAATAAGGTCTGCTGGTGTTACTGCAAATTTCTGTTTTTACAATTGCACACACAGCATCATGTATGGACCCTTTTCCAAACTGAGTGGTCAATACATGAGCACAGTGGCTGTCATTCCGTTTGGCAGGGTTTTATCACGTGTTTCACTGGTTAGTTTTTCAGGCACGAAGGTAACAGTGTTCCCTTGTTAAAACAAAATGCTGCTCCTCAAAAGAAAAACAGTGCTACTTCGCAACCTGGCTGACACTTTACCTTTGTCTACACTGGCTATTTTAAATACTCCTAGATTCAAATACTGAACAGTGACTAAGGAAGAAAAGCTAAATTTAGGATATGCAAAACATCACAGAAAACTTGAGCCTGTAATGTTCATCTACTATATCAGCGAGAAATACAATATTTTTAGATTTTTTTTGAAATCCTATGACATCTGTTACTATTATGCATAATAAAAGATCTGAGACATTTGTGCTATTTGTACCTGAGATTCATGTTTCTATGAGTAAGGAGACCAATTCTGTAAGAATTGCTTAGCGTTCTATTCATGTTCGGATCCTTTGTTTGTGTGACTTTTGGAACGGTCATATTCTTGTCTGAAGGATGCTTTGTGGAATCACACAATTCGCTTATACAGTGGAGCACTTGCTGAACAAAAGCTCATCCATCAGATGATGTTTTTTATGAAATATTGCAAATATGACTGTATCGCTTGAACCTCAAAACGCAGACAAAAATAATACTGTTTTGACACTGTATGAACACATAAAAAACATTCTTTTTCCTCCCATAAATCTTACAAATACAACATAACATGTAGCCAGAAAGGATTTGAACAAGAGGAGTGAAAGGAGATAGTGAGAACGTATTGATCAGCATGAGTGATCTCAGCACATCAAAAGCTCTGTTAGCTTTTTCTCAACTGTCATAGGAAAGCAGTCTAGCAAAAGGAGGTACAAAAAATTATGGTGAGTCACTCAGTGGATGTTTATATGGAGTTTCTCTTAAACCACAGGGACATTACGACAAAGAATGCAGGGATTTGCAATAAGTGGTCAGTCGGGCCAATGTAATGGGCTGATTTAAAAAAGAAAAAAGGACTCATTGTAGAGAATGAGTGGTGAGTAGGGAGTAGAGACACCTCATGTCTGAGAGAGTCTTTGTCCCCAAAGTGGTATCACTGGCAAATATAGCCATTAGCTAGAGCTGCAGCACCCACACCTACTGCAGAAAGAGGAGGTACACATCTGTAACCTGCGTGGCACAGCAGGTGGGAGGTGTGCACAAAGCCCTGTGAGTAAGTGTGTGTGCGTGTGCGCCTGTGTATGTGGCTAGACCTTTTTGGGATTAGTCATGCAAGGATGCTAATAAACATCTACAAACTTCAGATATTTAAAGATGCTATGCAAGTGCCTTCTTATTGTAGTTTATCTGTTATATCACTGATGCTGAAAATGTATGTATAGCTCACTGATTGCTAGTTAATTACATATCATTACTAAATCAATAGATCACTTCAATCTTGATTTATTTTAAACTATGTGCATCAAGTAGTTTTTCCCTGTGCCAGACTTTGGCTAGGAATAGTTCCCTGTGGGAAAAGCAAAGACTGAAAACTGAACAGAAGAGGGTCTTGGCTAGCTCAAAAGTAAAATTTTGGGTGGTGGCTGAGAAGAGTGTGCCTGGCAAAACTTAAAAGAAAAGGAAAGTTTGGAGTACTAAGAAGAGTTTGAAGAGGGGATGGTAAAAGAGACAAAGACATACTTGCAATATTGGGACAGAAAGGGACATTATATTGAAAAGCAAAGGAGAGTAATACTGAAACAGGTGAGAGATGGTACAAAGGAATTAAAGGGATGCAATGGGACTTCAGGGTCAGGTGGATGGTTTATAAAATAAGAGTAGATCAATAGATTGTGTCTGTGAAATAATAGAGGGGTAAAATGTGGGATGGGAGGGAAAGGCGAAGGAAGTCAAAGCAGTCAAGGATTTGGTTTTCTTTATTTCTGCCACTGATCAGTGGGATACTATTCAGATAAAGATACAGTAACCAAAAAAACCCACATTAGTTTCAGATGGGATTTAATGCAAAGAAAACTTTGCAAATCACAATGCAAGATGTAGTTATACTGAAGAAGTGTACTTATTTGGAAGACAGGCCAAAAAGAGGACAAAATGTATTTGAAATTAAGCATTTCAAATACAAACATATTTGAAGCATAACAGGAGAATTTTTTAAGGCTTAACATTACTTCAGGAGAAAAAAAGAGTTTCTTTATATCAAAATATTTATTAAAAATTTTATATAAAGTATGACAAGCTACAGTCCAAAGTATTTGGATGTTTTTTTCCTGAATATGTAACCATATACTTTCCAGATTATTTTGCAGTTCAAAAAAGAAATCCAGTGCTGTTTATGAGCATCCTTCTCAGCTCATTGTCTCACATTTTTGTTTGTTTTTTTGTATATTTGACCTATGAGAAATCATATCTTGTTTTTCTTATCTGATAAGTTGTATTTCACTGACGTATTTACACCTTCTCTGTATAAAGTAAGATACGAAGTTAGAAATATATACATTCTGTAATATGCTTGTTGTCAGCTGGGATTTATGGTAAAAAGGAAAGAAGGAAGTCTGGGAAGCAACTGTTTTCTCTGAATCCCACCTCTGACAATTCTCTTCTTCAACAAGAACAGAGATTTAAGAATTTACAAAAATTAAAGTTGTGGTTAATACAGTTCATATCTTTTTTAATATGTAGAAAGCTAAACTGGTGAATTTAGAGTGGTTTTGTTCTGGTTTCAGTTGCAGTCAGTAACAAAAGCGCTATGCGGCCGCCCATCCCCCCGCCGGGGTGTGGAGAAGAATGAAAATAAAGAGGCAGAAACTGGTGGGTCGGGATAAGGGCAGTTTAACAGAACAGCAAACAAAGCGAACAGGAACAACAACGATACAGATAAGGAGAAAACACAACACGAACCACATGACCCACAGAGCCGTTCTCCCTGACAGGACCAGCGCCGCTCGCTCCCAAGCCGCAAGTGAGTTCCTGCCTCCCCGCCCCCCCCACCGGAACCCAGCATGACGGCACATGGTATGGAATACCTGGCTCTGTTTGGCCAGGTTGGGGTTGGGTCAGCCCACCCAGCTGTGCCCCTTCCTGGAGTCCAGTGAAAATTAACCCTGTCCTGGCCAAACCCAGGACAGGTGTGAAAAAGGAGAAAAATTGTTTCATTCAAACAGTTGCTGCTTTAAGTCCTGAGGTTCAAATGACAGAATAAAGCTATAAACCAAGGCAAATTCATGTAAATTGAAACTGCAGAAAATATCTGTGGGAGAGTGTGAAATGGAAGTATTTTGCCCAGTGTTATTAGCAATCAAGAAAACTGAAAAAGGATGTGGCTTATTTAGCTGCTTTAAGAACAAACAGTATGAAAAACCACAACTGAAGAGTACTTTCACCAGTAGTGAGGAACAGTGTGATGGTAGCAGTGACTAAGTACTCTTGAAAGACTAACAAGAACTGATGCATATTTGAAGGGAAGACAGAAATATTTTGGTGTAAGGAAAGTGCTTCGATAAGTATTTAATGTGTTATAACTTCAAAAATGTTTTCATTTTTGTGGATATAAAATAGGAATCTATGAAACAATAAGGCTTTTATTACCTAGTGTCAGTAGAAACACATCTCCATTATTATGTCACCTCTCTGAATGGAATACTAGAAAAACAGTCATGTATGCACTTCATACATTCATAGAAAATGTCTTTTTGTACACAAAATCTGTATTTACCGATAAAAATATGTGAAACAAAAAAATGACTTAAACGTTGTTCCAAATATACCTTCTACCTTGCATTACAGTTATGAGCATAAGTTAAGAAATATGTTTTACGAATAGATATGAAAGTACATATCATGTTTTAACTTTTTATGTTTTAGTGTTAAAATACCCAGAAGACACTTCTAAAATTAAAATATAAAAATGCAGACACAAAACTAGAGACCACAGTGAGGTCCAAAGCTGTTGAACTATTTCTGCAATTGCATGGCCAGCTACTTTGAAAATAAAACAAAACGAAAATTGTCTTTATTGCCAAGTACTGTCCTTTTCAACTTTTCCAAGAGGGAAGTCTATAGTTCATGGTTTTCTGAAGAATTTTATTTTGTCTGGTCTTGGAAACTCTTCTTTAAGGCATTAAATGGCACTTTACTACGACTTCAGGGGTTCAGTATCAAAAAAGATGAATTCATGTTTGACCACAGGGATTTAGTGATTTGAATAGCACTGGGAATAAGGTAAGATTGAAAGTGCACTTTTATCAATCAGTACATATGGTATGTTAAACTCTGTTGGACCGACTGGCTTAAGGGAGTATTATGCTGAAAGAAACAAAGTCCTTTCACTCTTCGCACTTAGTCAACTAGTAAGCTATATGAATCACTAGATCTACCAGTTATTAAAGTCAACTGTCTTACCAGGAGTAGAATTTTTTGAGGCTGTGCATTAAAGACAAATAGAACTCAACTTTGAAGTGTTTGTTCATGTTTTTGTCATGATGATAAACAGTTACACCTGAGCTTCTAAGTTCTTTGAAAACCCTCTTGCATTCTTCTTTCTTGACATCTTTCCCCAAATTATGCACCTTCTTGAAGTAACTCAACACAACAGCTGTGGGTTTAAAGTAAAAGTCCAACATAACACGAAGCTGGCGGTTGACATCATCTGCTCAAGACTACCACACAACTTCATAAGTCTTCTTGGATTCACGCATTGTAAATGTTGAGCTGTGGGACTGGTAAATTTTATGACTGCACTTTTCCAGCTCATGAATTCATAACTAGATGTTTGCAGCTTGCAAATCTTATTTAAGAATTCTGACCTTAATGTGTAAAGACCTCATGCACTACAGTGAGAGCAGAAAAACTTAGCTGATTACCGCAGAGTCTAGTATATTGCATATGGCTCTAAAAGTCTTAGAGCAGAGGAGAGCATTTTGCTGCTGAAGTTTCAGTGCAGTTAAATTATTTGTCTGGGGTTTGTATGTAATAAAAATACAGATGATAGTGGTTTTAAGGTAGAGAAGTCTATTGAATGTATGCTCAGGTATAACCATCAGTAGGCTTAGGTATAAGTAAACATCATAAACAGTATTATTATATTAATGTTTATCATGATTACTATTGCTAACCCATAAGATACAAATTCCTCTGTTCCTCTATTTAAAAATTAGGCCTAAGGATGATAATAAACTGTTAAATGATTTGCATAAGCTTTGTGAAGAACTATGTGTTTAATCAAAACTTGAATCAGTGATAATTTTTTCTGTGTTTGTTAAGTTGATATGTTACAGTTTTACATTCTCATGCAGAACATTTCATATTCCAATAGATGTGAGACTAAGTATGCCACAATATCTAGAAACAGGCTACTTTGGAAGGATTTATGAGATAGTATCAAAAGTAAAGAACTGAGACAAGCATCAGTTGTAAAGAACTTCCTATTCACCATCTTAACCAAACAAGCAAAAAAAAATCCAAATAAAACAACTCCCTGAAAGCAGTTCATAAACATACATCAATTTCATGGACAGACCTTTCCATCTGCACGAATAAAGACACAAGTTCAAGATTTTGTCCATATCTTTGCCAAAGGATTTACTTTGTCCTTGCAAAACTTTCCTATTGTTGCCCAAAGTTGCACCAAGCCCAGGCTCTTCCTGAGTGGATTAGAGGTCCTTCAGCCCCTAGATCTGGGCTAACAGTGAATGCCTGCCCATTTTGGTTTCCTCTGTCCTTTGACATAAGAAAATGAATCTGCACTGACAGTTTGTGGAAAGCAGATATAGGCGGTAGTAATGCCTATTTGACCCATAATATTCTTAATAAATAAATAAATAAATAAATAAATAAAGGCAACAGGAGAATGAAGGCATCTTCACATCATTGTGTTTGCAACAGTACTGTTACATATTTGAAGGAGAATGTAATCGCTATGTCAAATTCCTGTGTGATAATTTGTCAGAGATACTCTTAACTATGGGTTTTCAGGTAACGTGAAAGATAAGCAAAGAAATCTTGATAAGACAAACCTGAAACAAACTCAAGTCCTCTTTGGGTTTTTAATAGTTTAGATCTTGATGGAATTAGTTATAACCTGAAACTTCACTAGTGTCTTGCACAAAGAATACTTTCTCTGAGATTAGGTCTTTCTCAAATCAATGACAAAATTGCCTTTCAGGAAACAAGCTCTAAAATGAAAATGTATAATCATTTTTATCAGTAGAAACACTTGCTTCTAATCCTTGTGTCTAATGCTTTAGATGATTGAGAGGATTTCAGATACATAATATTAATAAGCCAAATATTATAAGTGACAAAATCTTTATTTGTTAAGCAACAAAATAATATTTTGGTATGGTTATGAATTATGAGAGAAAAAAACACAAATGTTTAAAAAACATGTTAAAATATTTAACTTTATTTGTACAACACACTCAATTACAGTTTGAAGATAACTGCTACTTTGGACAACACTTGAAATTCATGGATATCACTTTTTTTTCCTGGACAAAAGGGATGAAAATATCAGCTGCATGAAAAGGTGAAATTCAATGCATTTTTAGATGGGTTGTTTGACTGCTGCAGATTTTCTTTGGCCGATATAATGCTTGGCATAAATTGAAGCAATTGTGCTGTATTGTACTCACCATCAGAATTCCCTCAGTCTCTCAGCAGAAACTGGTTTTAGACATGAAAATAATCTTTGAATGAAGTGAATTCTGCTGAGACTATTAAAAAAAGAAATAGTTTTGTGTCGAATTCTGATTGTTTTTTCATATTAATACAGTATTTCTTACTTTTGATTGAGTTATGTTTTTAAAAAAAAGTAATTCCATATTTATAGATATAGTTTCTAAAACTTTGTTGCTATCTAACTCACTTAAAAGAATGTCTGAGAAATAAGCCTCTTAAAAGAAAACATTTTCTCTAGGCTACCGTAAAACATACTGAATAATTCATGGAAGCCATTGAAATAAACACAATAAAGAATGAAGCAGTTAAACAAATACACTTCCCTGAGATTATGTACTTCACCATTTGTTCTATGTGCAGGATTTCGTCAACAGTGAGACAGGCAAGTAGTGCTAGGGAAAAAGTATACTTAGAGGAAAATTTTTTTCATATGTTAGTTTATAATATAGTAAATAATTGAGGACAGAACCTTTGAAAGGTCATTGAAAGTTTTAGAAAACTATCTTGTTGACTGGAAGCATTTTAAGCTAATCAAAGAATCACAGAATCACAGAATGGTAGGGGTTGGAAGGGACCTCTGTGGGTCATCTAGTCCAACCTTCCTGCCGAAGCAGGGTCACCTACAGCAGGCTGCACAGGACCTTGTCCAGGCGGG
>Ga0065711_1003078_pt1 | contig 29889 bp, 11 predicted proteins | sample Hoacrofraction12_FD_59098 | JGI IMG/M metagenome (GOLD analysis project Ga0065711, IMG submission 59098) | Hoatzin crop microbial communities from Cojedes, Venezuela - Epithelial fraction 12 v2 (version 2) | ecosystem: Host-associated > Birds > Digestive system > Esophagus > Crop | place...
AAAAAAAAAAAAAAAAAAAAAAAAATCAATTTAATTTCTCTTCTACTGAGATATCTGAGAATGCAGAAGTAACACCTGCAATGCCCACTTTCAGTTAGGTATACATTTTGTCTGCCTTTCTGATTTTATTTCTACATGATATGTGTGTGGTATTTTCATCATGAATAAATTGCCGTTACACTTTCTGCCCTCGTTCCTGTACCTAGGCCTGGGACAAAGCATGTTAGCCCTCAGTTATGCTGACAAAACTGTTTGTGGGCTCAGAACACAGTTGTTTTGAAAGAGTTATTTTAACCTGGATTGGTATGCTGGTTTACAGCACGGCTCCACAAATAATCGTGTCAGCAAAACTAAGCAAAACCTGCCCTGCCAGACAAAGTCAGAAACGAGAGGCTGGGTTTAAGGCCAGTGCTGCAGCAGGAGCCCCCATGCTGCTGAATCACGGCCCCCGTTGTCTTCAGACTGCCCCATCCACCTTAGCAAAACAGCCCGATGTTACAAATGGCCAAACAAGCACTACAAATGGCTTAGTGATAGATGCGACAACAGCATCCCCAACAGGGTTTGGGACAGCACAGTCCAGCAGGTGCCCTTCACTGAACTGTACGTACTTCTGTCCCACTCAACCAACCACCTGGCAATTTGCAACATCTGCTCTTAGGAGGATGAGCTTTACCCTTCCCCTTTAGATGACTGACAGCAGGATGTGATTTTCCCACCACAGATGGGCTGGGTAGCAAGGATCTCATGAAATTCCTAGGTTTTTTAGACTCTCTGCTACTTGCTGTGGAGCATTTTGATGCTTCATCACCAGAATTCCTGAAGCATTAGTATCTTTGTAGTGACACCCTTAGCTACCATGAGAAATCTTCCTGGAGATCAATGACGCAACTCTTCTGTGCCTCCACCCTGCTTCAAAAACGTTTGCTGCTATACATTGTACCTACTGTCCTTCCACCTGACCCCCCAAAGCTAAGCAGCAGCACACAGGACCATCTACAATGACGTACGCCTTTCCATACAAAGCACAGAGATGGAAGCTGCTAATCTTTGCTTCAAAGAAATGTATTAGTTCCTATAAAACAGGGTCCAAAACTGCAATGCATGAGTTCAGTGTTCCCTCAGTCCAAGCCACATTTTGAACATGACAACGTGTGAATGAAGGGAGATACTGCTCCAAAGCATCAAACCAGTGCTGCTATAAACAGACCGAATCAAAGCCCATGAATCAAACCAAATCTCCAATGTAACAGTAGAGGCAAAAAGCCGGGCAAAATGGTTCAAACATTTCTGTTCAGGGTTTATCCTGCAGTGTAAAAGATCAAATTCTAGCCTTGAAAAGCTTTCAAGGATAGTCATAGGCAGATCTTCAAGTTCCTGTTACCTAGCGTGAGAAATAAGTGGAATCAGAACCAAATTCAGTCACTCTGTGAACAAAACATAGCAGAGGAAGGTGACTGACCCAACTGCTGAGAACAAGAGGTCAAAATATCTGTACACCCTGCATTTGCAGCAGACAGAAGACATCAAGGTTTGCAAGGAACCAAATAAAGGGAAGAAAGAAAGGCCAAAAGGTCTTCACAGGCGCTCACAGCCCAAGGAGAGGCTGTAAAACCTTCTGCAACTGGTAAGATCACTACTGGAGGCTATCAGATGTGTATGTGACAGGGGAGAGACAGCACACGAGCTTTCCTTTGCCACGGTATCTAGCTCATCGCAGACACCAAGGTGATATTTGAACTGCAAATCAGCTGGTCAGACAACATGCAACATTTGTAGAAAGGCTACTCAACCAAGTATTTGCTGTTCAGTTAGATCAGCTCCTGAAGATAAAATTTTCCTTTGCTATGACAAAGAGAAATCCATGTCATGTCCAAACCCAACCTCAGACATGCTGACTTAATTCGGAAAGGCAGAAGGCCTTCTGCTGCATCTATTCACCTCCGCTCTCAACCAAATTCTAGTTTCTCTCTCTTGTTTACTACGCTTTCGTAAAAAGATGAGATAAAGTGCTGCAAATAGGCTTGATGACTTCCTCTGTTGGTTCAGGGTGGGGCTCCCATCCCATAGCATTTGGTAAGAGGCACAAAATTTGAACCACAGACCAAGGCAGTTGGCACTATCTTCCTCCCGTCATCTTCACCCCACTTCCAAAAATCCTTTCTCATACCATGGAAGAAAAAAGTATTCAAAAACTGGGTCACACGCACAGAAGGAGCTGTCATCTTGCTACTAGGACAGTATCAAAGAGCAGTATGCTATAGAAATACGAACAGGGGGTGGGGAATACACAGGTGATAAAAAAGAGTTCTCCATCAGCACCCTTTTCTCCTTACACAGCTTCAGGGAATTTTACATCCCGTACACAGACCTGATCATACTTCAGAATTCTTGCTGATTTCATACCCCCTAGCACTGGCAGCAGCCCTTGGATTAAGGCTAAGATCTGAGTATTAAGTTTAGGATAAGAAAAGAAGCCGCAACTGGTAAATTGTGATTATTCAAACCCCAAAATATACAAAATTAGAAAAATCAAGATTAAGATTGACCTAAACAAACCAATCCAAATATTTTATGAAGGTGAGAAACACACCTCTGGCAGCCAAACAAATGCAGCTTTGCCCTTCAGTGACACCTTTCAAGGACAATGTCATTGTTATTAAAGAATTACATGAGTTTCTAGTCTCAAACTGAAGAAAGGCTGGAGAAAGACAGCAGCCAGTAAGAAAGGCTGGCACAGAAGACAGCAGCCAAATAAAAGCCATGTTAGCTAGATTGTTTGGTGAGTCTCCGGCTGTTGTGGAAGCCAGAGCTGCTTATAAATATCTTAAGGGTGGGTGTTAAGAGGATGGGGCCAGACTCTTTTCAGTGGTGCCCAGCAACAAGACAAGGGGCAACGGGCACAAATTGAAGCACAGGAAGTTCTAGCTGAACATGAGGAAGAACTTCTTCCCTCTGAGGGTGACGGAGCACTAGAACAGGCTGCCCAGAGAGGTTGTGGAGTCTCCTTCTCTGGAGATATTCAAGGCCCGCCTGGACGCGGTCCTATGCAGCCTGCTCTGGGTGGGTGACCCTGCTTCGGCAGGGGGGTTGGACCAGATGATCCACAGAGGACCCTTCCAACCCCTAACATTCTGTGATTCTGTGAAGCAGCCCTGCCTCCCTGACACCCTGCCACACAAAGCCACCTCTTCCGCATCAACACTCGTCAGCCTGCACAGCATACTGGCTCATGGAGCTGTTGCTCCTCAGAAAAGCCACCTTCCAGCTCCCTGAACTGGGATTGCCCTGGTTGCATGAGCACCCAGACTGAGGTGCCCTGCCTCACCTCAAGCTCAGCTCAGCGTGGAGCCACACACCGAGCTGCTTCCAACACCTGAACCAAGCACCTCTGCAGAGCCCCCATCCACAACTCAGCAAAACTGTCAGTAACTTCATTACAGCGGTATCTCCTTTACAGCACAGCTGAAGTGTAAGATTTTTATTAGTTTTAACTGTGTGAAAAGCCGGAAGTGTAGGTTTGTCACAGTAAAGATGCAAAATTATTGACAGAATGGCCTAAATTTTTCAAGGCCCAACACTGAGTTAATTTAAACTCTAACCGATATGTGCATTTTCTCAGAAAGTTCACCCTCTTTAGGAGCAGAATGGAAACTGTCACCCATGGTAACACTTATCAGATGTATGGGTGACGATGGCTACAGCTTTGTGTCAAAGAACATCTACAGCAAATACAGATAACGTATAAACTGCTCAATTCATCCCTTTTAACTCTTGGCATTCAAAAAACATTACCTGAATCCTGAACTGAAGAATAAAAAAGGTAAAAGAAAGCTTCATTACGATTAGGATTACGCCACCTTCAAACGGAAGAGGAAAAGGGAGATACTACCAGGAACCCTTTGATCCATGCATTCGTAGGCTAGACTTCATGCCTGCTTCTTGGACAGATAATCGCCCCTTTGCAAACTCTTCTGACAACTTTACAGAGCACCCAGACTGGGGGAAGTGTGAGGCCATGAGAAGAAAAAGGAGACACCATTCCCAGCCAACCACTAAGAACGAACCCAAGACAACTGTGGGAATATAAAGGGAAAAAAGCTGTACTACATACCAGATTTTACTCCCCTGAATTCTTATGTTTCTCCTGCAACCAGCAGGGTTAAATCTTTCATCATTGCAGGGATCCAGGACTAAACACAGCCTGACAAACTCCTGAGCACGGCCTTTTCTTTCTGCAGCTTCAGAAAGGGCAACAGCACTAACACAATGAACTGTCCTACTCTGACCATATCTTATTAATCACAGATGATACAAACACATGGAAAACAAGCAGTTATCTAAAAAAATAAACAAACCAGGTGCAGTTATTAGGCCCCTGACAATGAGGCTCTCAGCATAAATGTACGGACTCCTTCTCCATACAAAGCCTCAAGGCCTTAAAATTATGCTTCAAGAGAAGAGATCAAAGTCAAAGAACCAGCACATAATTCCTGGGGGACAAGTTACAGGTAGATGATCAAATTAAAACAAAACCAGGTACTGATCTCTGTGCTACGTGCCACAAACAGAAAAACAGCTGCAAGTGTCCTCTACAGCTTTTGTTCGTTTTATGATACCTGCTTAGTGTTCCAGCCTTAATCTCAGAGCATGACATCGAGTGTATCAAAAGTGTCGCTGCAGCCTCTGTATTTGAGGCCCCATTCTGTACACAATGAACCAGTATATAGCAAGGTTTCAGAGGTTAAACTGAGTAATAAAAAAAAAAAAAGTTGTTATTATTTTTAGATCTTAAAGACTTTATACGTTTGGACATTTTATTAAACAAGTCTGGGAGTAACGATATTTACAATCCATACTGCTTATGCTACATGAAATTACAGTTTCAGCTTGGTTTGTGGAAAAAAGGTATGAAAATGAAGCAGTCACCAATGGGCAGAATAGCAGACAGTAGATGGCAGGGAAGTAAAAATTTGTATTTTTGTTTTGTTACTATAAATATATTCCAAAAACTACTGGGAACATCACTACAAAGAGCTGATATGCAACGCAGCGAGAGAATGACAGGCACACGTTACACCACAGAGACAGGTAGAGCAGGAAGAGCTCTTTTGGGGTATTAAAGCAAGTGGTTTATCTGCAATTCAAATATAACACATAGCAATCTTGAAATGTCGACTGCGTAGCCACACTGCAACACTTCCGAATTAGTAAAAGTCCACATAGGCATAGCAGTTCATCTTCTATCCTAGCCTTTACATAGAAGATAAAATATTGTTGAGACGTTAAGAATCACACCTGAAGTCATCAGCATAACTGCAGAACAATTCCTGCCACAAAAAATACTGCAGATGTAGGGTAACTCTATGCTCCAACAGTTTCCTGCCTCTCCTGTCTTTAACATACATCAAAAGATGCTCCTATTTCACAATTAACAGTTAACCAATTAAAAAAGTTAACTTTTTGTTTTCTTTTGTGTTTGACAACACTGAATATGTTCTACTGTAGCTATTGTTTGTAACAGGAATCAGGAGTTGACTATATTCTCAAAGGACAGCTCTCCTTCCAGTAGCGCCCCATATACTGTATTAACACGTTTCGGGTTTAAAACTGGCAGCTGAACAAGAAAATATGATTGTCAATAAAATATAAATAAGGAGCTATGCAATAAAGTTGGAAGCGCATAATTTTCATCAAATAAATTACTTTTTTAAAACTGAGAAGTGGTTAAGACTATCAGGTAAAAGCTAAAGCAGCAACATCATTTTTAGACGCTACACAAACATGAATGCGGATGTATGGCCAAATTTGGGGGTTGAGGTGTTAAAGTCTAGAGACGTGGTTTAACTTTAGAAACTCAGAGGTGGCAAGCATTTCGATTCCTGAAATCAGTACCTCAAAGATGCTTGTTTTCTTGTAGTCGTAGCTGTGCTGGATGCAGAAAACCAGTTATAAGCTTTGCCTAGATGATGATCAACACTTCTATGCCACAGCCTAATCTGTGTTCTTCATACTCAAATCACTAAGTGTCCCCAGTAAATGGCAATTCCTTTAGAATCAATTCTAAGCAATGTCTCACAGCCCCCCCCCAAAGCAAATGTTGTATTTCAGTTTTATAACAAATATTAAATTTTCTCCATTAACCTTATGGCTACCAAAAAAATGCAGCTAGTGATACGAGAGGCCTAATGAGATTATAATCATTAGATTGCCTGCTGTATTACAGTCGTTCCTAATCGCGTGACATGTTGCAATTGAACTATGGCACACCTCTCTCATGTAGTGCAGAGATAAAACAAACTCTCGTCAGGAGAGTCTGAAACCCAGCAGCACAAGATTCACAAATCTTCTATTCCAAAAATAAGCTCAAGCAACTAAGAGGCTGCATGTCCAAGCAGAAAACTGCATTGGAGTGTTGGTAACGCAGACCTGTAGCATGAGAACACCTCAGCACCTGTAGGAACAGTCACATGAGAAAACCAGCACAAACGCCGTCCTGTTTGGATTCTACGTGCATTCGTGCCTTCTGCATATATTGCATCCTGGAATGCAAACATACAGTCACAGTAGTCGGATGAGGGCACAAAAACTGGCAAACATCCAGTAAACTGAAGAGAAAAAGAAGCTCCTGGAAACTCTCTGCCTGGACTGCAGCCACCCTCCTTCTAGTTTTCAGTCCAGGCGATGCCCTTTTCAAAGGCTGGCTGTGTCGTCTTTCAGACATTCACAAGGCAGTGCTACAGAGCAACACAAGGCACATTCCCAGAAAGGATCTTCTGTTTCACCTGCTTAGGTGAATCTGCTGGTCACAACCGCAGCTTTCCTGCAGGATTCTGCCACATGACAACCTTGTATGCTTGCCTATATTCTGTGTTTGCAGCCAGAAGCTGAAGATCATGATTGCAACGGATAAAACAACCGGCATTGGAAACTTCAAACCTTGCAAAACCGAAAAATCGCAAGGTATTTTGCAAACCAGAGTATTGCTACATTTATCAAATGTCTCTCCCCTAAAAATTTTTGCTGTTTTAGTTGAAAATACTTTCCACATGTCTTTCTCCTCAGATGCACATTCACTACTGTTTTAAACATTCTTTTCAAGGGTGGAAAACTCCCCCCAAAACCCTTACAATAGCTGTAACCTTAAAATTCGACACTGTAAAAACTGACAGTATCTGACTATTCTTCTACAGCATGACAGAGTTCAAAGAGTTGAGCACAGACGGCAGTTTTTGTTTAGTTTGCATTATGAGGACAAGAAGAAGAAAATCACCTCTGCACAGCTACAAAAAAAATGCAAATAGCAAAAAAACTTGTCTATTTGCACTACCAGAAAATAGGCCAAAACCTGAATAAATATGAAAACTCAGCTCTCCTTGTTTCCAGATACAGTCCTTCTAGTTCAAATCAAAGGTAAGTCAGATGCAGACGAAGATTTGCTTCCCACCTCTTTTCTATGGGCAACTGAGAATTTTAATCTTCAACTAATGAATCCCACTACTACTAAAAGATTATACAAAGTGATAACAGAAAAGCAAGAAGAATTAATGAAGCATAAACCCCAACTATTTTGAATCCTCTGTCACTGCTTATAAATGCTTTATTTCTTACTGAAATACACTAATCTTTCAGCAAAGCATAGCCCTTCTGTAGGTGGCTGGTAGGGTTATTCAAGCAAGATTAAGTGTACTTGGTAAAAAATGTTGAAACATTTGCCTTTCCTCTCTACCATATAAACAAAATTCCACACAGGAACAAAGCAAGCAATTCCCAGCTCTGTTCCGAACAAGCAAAGCAAGGGTAGTGTGACTCTCAATCTCACTTTCGTGTGACACAAACGCGTCCTCTCCCTCTCCTCAGGTTTACAGCGTCCAAAACCCTTCTGTTGATGGAAGCCTGAAACACAATTTCTCATTTAGGGCACCAAGCTGAATCTAAACACCATGTAAGACTTATACTGCAGTCAGGAGAACCAAAGGTGCCAAACTGAATTTGCACACTAGACAGCTTTTAATGTAAAACAAAATCTTTTACTTCTCCCACACTTGGTTCATGGATTTTTGCACGTCTGCTTGGCTACAGGATCCAGGAACTGATCTGTATTAAAGGCTAATCTAAATGAACATGAAGGGTAGCACAGTAAGACTCAATCTGCACAGAGAAAGAGCTGTTGCTGAGGAACTGACATTCATACTCTACGTGAAGGTGAAATGGGAGGTGTGGTTCCAGACGAGTTGTAGTCTAGTCCCATGGACTGAATGCATATTAGCCATAGGCAGAATATTTTTTAGTTTACTTTCATCCCAATTTAATTCAACTCTCAAATTTCATTTCATGGTGCAAAGCGAGGTACAGTAGGCAGGTGCAATCAGGGGCTTCACTTCCTGACACAAGCTATAATGCTAATGTAGATACAACCACAACTACCACAATTCTTTCAAGAGTGTTAAGGCTCTCCAGATGGAAAATAAAGGCTAGAAGCCAAGCAGCATTTCATACGGAGAGAGCACTCCAGCTCATTTCATTCAGCTCCAAACCATTCTCTGGATTACCACTTCTCTGTTTTTGTTAAATCATCACAAAGGGCTGTGTGGGGCTTGGTCCCTGACAAACGAACTCAAGAGGGAGACATGGGGTCCAGTATAGTCATGTTTAGCAGTAGGTGACAGAGAAACAATATTACATACCTAAATGTTTTCACAGATGGGGAGGTACAGGGCAGAGAGATGAAAGACTATAGGATACCTGCACATTCCCAGTAGTAAGTAAAAACGTCTGTTCTGAACTGCTGCAAGTAGAAGCTAAGCGGTCATGGCTCTGAGACACCTTCAGGAGCAACATGGCCTCTAGTCATCCTCTGTACTTGTCAGGTTAAATATTGGACTTTTGCTTTAAATATCACAATTTATCTCACATCTGATCTTCTCATTAAAAATGGCCCAGGCAAAGAATGTTTTAAACACTTCCCTGTGTGGTTATTTCCAGTTGGCAGGTATGGATAAATGATACCATGACTTGCAGGGAACCAATTTCAAATTATGTTTAGAACAGATCTGCTAAATTGTTTTTTCTTCTTTGCAGAAAGGACCTTTTCATGTGTTGCCAATATTTTCATAATGACATTTCACTGAGCATTCTTCTTTGGTCTGTCATGAAACTCACACATAAGAGACACAAACGAAGCAACAAAGCGCACAAGTCTGCAAAGACTAGTTATTTAGGCTATATTTTAAGCAAATTTAAGACTCATTACTCTGAATGCCTTGCTTGCATTACTTGCCAAGGCCTCATTTTCCAAGGGCCCGTAAAGCAGACCCCTCGCAGGAATCACAAGTTTGGCCAGCCACACTTTGAAGAAAGCCAGTACTGAGCGTAAGTTAATACAGTATTTGCATACATATCCACGTGAAGCAGGAGACCACAAAGAAGTCAGGAACATTTTCTTCTGGGAAGCACTAGTAAAAGGGCACAGTCAGTGGGACGCTAGTCTTTCATTCAAAAGCAAGCAAGCGTATTCCATAGAAATATGTACATGAGTTGCCCCAGTAAAAATAAGACGACAGGAATGATGTACTATACCCAGACAGGACAATCTTTCTGTTTTGATTTGGTAATAGAATTTTAAGTAGGGGTCCCAGAAACTTCTTCAGCATGTCACTACCTTCCAGAGAGCCACTTCAGCTGACAGACTGCTCCTGACAGGTTCTCTTCATTCAGAGAGCTGACAGCCTAACCTTAATGCCTTTAGCAAAATCTAAGTCACATCACTGTCTCATATTACACTGTGCATCCCAGAAATAGAAGGAATGAGAAACTTCTCATTACTACACTTTCTTCAAATAAGGTTTGCGAAATGGGGAAGGGGGAAAGTTTTTGAAAGAAGAAAACATATACCTGATCCACTGCCTTTTACTAAAGCTGTTAAGTGAAACTGAGGCAACCTCAAAAATAAAACACTTGCTTTTTGGTCTTGTTTCAAGTTGTTACTTCTAAGTCATCTAGTTCAGAGGTACCAAAGAATGACAAAACTATTTGTCAGATATCATTTTGCATTTTGGGGAGAAGGAAGGAAACAAAACAAAAAAATACCTTCTCCGACACTAACCTGACAGTGAATTTATTAAAGCTTGGCATTAGGGTACGTCCTACGTGTCCACCTAGCCAAGTAAAAGTTATCTGGCTCTGCAGACTTTGCCTTCCCCTGCAGGAGGGAGACTGGCTGATGCCCACAGGACTCTTTCTAGCCACGTTTTCCAGCTACAAACATAAAACATGGCCCCTTATTAGTTAACATCTTGTACACACTGCCTGTTTTCGCTTGGTTTATGGAATATGTACATACAAAGTTAGAACTGCCTCAGAGGTTTGGGGAGCTGACAAACAAGAACAGAAACTGCAGAGGCAGGAAGCCTGTTAAAAAAGTGATTACCAGCATGTGTGAAGTATGTAAGGCACTTCTAACAGTGGGTTCTCCAGAAGACTCTTCTCCACTGTGATCAAATACAAACATTGTTTTGGAGTACGGTTACGCTTGGAGCTTTTACTGTCTTCCTCAGTATCAGAGGTGACCCCATACCTAAAGTACCAACACTTCAGAAGAACCAAGTTGGGTGGGACAGGGTGGGGCTCAGATATGATGTTTTTCATCCAGAAACAGAGAATCTGATCTCTCAAATCATATGTGAAACCATTCTCCACCCAAAAACATGTATAAAAACACCAAGACAAAGAGTTTAAGTGATACTTACGCGGCATGATCCCTTGGCTCACCAGCTCCTCCCGTGTGCGTCGCTGCTGGAGCTTCAATTGCAGCACTGCACGACAGCAGAGAGAGGGAAGAGAAGGAAACCCATCAGTGCGAGAAACAACTGAAGAGACATTTTCAAACGCATCTTGTTTTCTTCTTTGGATGCCAAGGCACTAGCGAGCAGCAGAACAAATAGAGCCCCCCTCCCACCCTGCTCCCCGGCAATTGCAGAAGTGGCCTTCAGCAGTCAGGTTTCCGTATTCTGCTGCGGCAGTGGGGAGAGGAAGTTGCGCAGGGTCTTGGCAGGGTGATAAAAATCCGCAAAGCCAGGCCTGTTTCTCAATTCTTTCTAGAGCACCAACTTCTTTCCAAACCATTAATATTAAAAAACAAACAAAGAAAAACACCGGCTGACAGTCCTCCAGCAAACACAGAGTGACACCCCAGTTGCTAATGACTCCTGAAAACTCTAATTACCATGTGCAGATTAAATTGATGTGACAAAATTATTGGTCATTACTCTAAATTAAAACGCTGATTTCCTTCCTCAGCTCAGAAATTCACCTTCAGAAACATCTCATCAAAGTGAAATATCATGGACACATCTAGAAGTGTCCTTGTTCCACAGCAAAAGGATCCCTTATCACTAGAATTTTTCCTATTTATTTTAGAGTGATAGAACATATGCATTACCTGTGCAAAATGCAACTGGATTTTTTTTCTAATGCAAATCTCTGGAATACTCATAATTTCAACATTTACATGCAGTTTCCCTTTAAATTACCCAATCAAACCAATATTATAGAGATTGTTCTTACAAGCAAAGACAGCTTCCATCTGAAAGGGACCTTACAAAACCAAAGAAAAAAATCACGTGTGCGTGTGCACACACACACGTGTGCATGCACACACACAGGCGTGCACACACATCAATTTAGGACAGCCTGAGTGAACATCAATAGATACTGAATCCTGTCTGCAGTCAAGACCAAGCTCCTAAGTATACTCATCATAAAATATTATAGAATGAATGGTATGGCATTTTCCCTGTTTTAATTTCAATTTCTTTGTCAAGTTTATGTCCATTGTATAGTCCACAGAGGAGAAGTCCACGCAAATATAGCAGAACCACCAGACACTAAAACTACTCTACAGGTCAACTATATAATATCATTATAACCATTATGCTTCCTTTCTCAAGGACTTATCTTGTCCAATACATTCATTTCATATAGTATATCCAAATTTACACTCTACACTCTCTAAAGTAGGGATCAAAAAATTTAAGGAGAAGATGCCACTTCATCTACTTATGCACATCATCACATTTTACCTGTTTCTTTCAACCTCCTATTTGCAGTTCGCATTTGACTAAGACACATTTTCCAATAAGAGTTCTGGCCTTCATTTGATGTTAGGAAGATATGCATCTCTTCCTTGGCTGTTTGCACAGCAGCTCATCACCTTCAATTCAATGCACACTTAAATTTTTGCCTGTACTCGTCTAGCTTCCACTTCCCTTGGCTCTTCATGTACCTTTCTTTGAAGGGTTTATGACAGTGAGGACATATTTCCTACCTGTGGAGGTACTTCTGTCCACAGTGTGCAACCAAGTTACCTCTCTTCTGTTCCTTAAGCCAAACTGGGGTTTGTTAAAATATGCACCCTGGGCAGGAAACTACTTCCTTTAGTACGGGGAAGGGAGAGAGGGAGGGAGGGTGTACAGAGCACCATGCTAATTCTGTATGGGATCAGCCAAGGGCCAGAGTGAGGAGGTGGGAATGCAGAGGGGAAGGAACAGGCCCTTCGTTTGGCCGTGAAACTGCAAACAGAAGTGGTAGTCCCAGCTTCTTCCTCCCACCCAGCATGGGATCGCACTCCTACTTGTGTGCTAGCGTGAGGGCTAACACAGTCTCGTGGCCGGCCTGTTCACAGAGCTCTTCATCTGTTGGACTCATTTTGAGGGGATCGAAACCCGAATCAGGTGATGACACATCTACACGAGCACTTGATCTAACAGCTTGCTGCAATGGAGTCAAATCTCTCACTCCCCACTTCATCTCTCATGTTCCCCTGACTGGTAGCTGGACTCACCAACATGACAGAGACCACAGCCCCAACTAAAAAGGGGAATAGTTTTCTGTCTCATTAGTGAGTTGAAGACGATGAATGTATAGCCAGGTATTTCCTAACACTAACGTAAGGTGGGAATGAGACTTCATCCTTCCAGCAGCAGCAGTATGCCACTAAGTAATTTCAACCCTATCAGTTAACAGCACATTAAATCTCTAGTATGTGGCATTATTTCCACTAGTGAGCCATTTCAGAGACTCATTTCCATACCCTAAATTAGCACATCTCACTAAACATATACAGGGAAGGCACAGACCTACAGCATCAGGTCTATCTCCACAGCTTTAAGTGCAGATAATGTCATGATTACTCATGTCTTCCCACTTATACAGCTAGCCATGTATATTAGCCCTTTTTGCCACTTTGCTCTTTGCTTGCTAGGACCATCTACTTTCCCTCCCATTTCCAACAATACCTACTATTTACCTTTCACCTCCCAGAGTCAGGGATTTTCAGCAAAAAACTCCCCCACACAGGTGTGGCTGGCATTTTTTGCTCCTTGGTGCATAACTCTGCCCTCACCTGTATTTATGCACGTTTTGCCCAACTGTCTCATTTTGCCTAAATGATCTAAACCATTTTTTTTTCATGTCATTATGTATGCCTCCACTAATCTTTGCTCTGTCCACACTGTTACCATCTTGCATGTTTCCACACCACACCGGGCTGATCCCAATTAGAAACACTTTTCTGCTTTCTTTTGATTACAGTCAGTTCTTAATCCATTTAAGCAATACTTCATTCAATTCAAAGACATTTTTTAAAACCAAAATATACCACACTACTAAGTTAAAGACCTTATAAAAGTCTATGACACCCAGACAAAATGCCTAGCAACCAAATTTCACGTATCCAGACAACAAAATCACATTTGAACAGATCTGTTTTCACAAATTAAAAAGTGAATAGTGTTACTATACTGCTATTCTTATACCATCTAAATTCTTTATCAATTTTTCCATAGTTTTTTCCTGGAATGATACCAGATTAGCCACTCTTTACTCACTCACCCTTTTTCAGTAGTGGATACAAAATGTAACCGGTCTGTCACTCTTCTAAAGTCTCCCTGCTGTTCCCAGATTTATTAGAAATCAGCCTCAGCCAGACAGCTAGGGACTTCATCAAATGACTTAAAATTCCCTTCCTGACTTCAGCTTCCCTTATGAATTTTCTAAATATAACTTATTTCTATATCCGTTACCATCTACTACCCTTTTTCTCTACCCATTATATATGCACCTTTTCTTTTTAAACACTATGTCCCTTCACAGCAAGAAACTAGCAACTGTCAAGAGGTCTAAACTGGAGGATAGGAAAAAAGTCATTTTCAGGATACTTTTAATAGGCACTAAGTAATTCCTGGGATTTGTGAATGCATATACATACATATTAAGCACAAGTTATAATCAGCACATAATTCACTTTTTTTCCAATACAGCTTATTTTGGTGGCAGGGAGGAAGGCAAAAAGGATTACTTCAGTTCACTCCTGAATTCATTTTGGCTTAAACAAGTACTTGGAGTTCCCAACACCATTTCATATATTTAGGAGATCACCTGTTTACGTGTGCAAGTGTGTGAATCCTATATATAGATTAACAGATGTCCCAAGAGCCAATCCAAGGCTGCTGTACATGGAGCTCAGCCAAAGGTTTAGAATGACCAGAGAAATTCAAAGTTACTTAAAGACAGACTGGAGTGTAAGTCTTTCAATCAAAACCAACAATCTTCTGTTTCCTTTATCCTTGTACTTAATCTTTAAACTAATTTTCAAATTAGGAATAAATCAGGTCATACAAAGGAGAGTATACATGTGCTGGCTAGAAAATAAGTTCCATACTGGTACCCTTCTACCCACCTCTTTCATTCAACCTGTGTCACAGTCTATGCAACGTTTTGTGGCCTTTGTATGCTTGTCTGATTTTCCGACTTGAAATTAAGCATTATTTATTTATTTATTTCACAAGTATGAAAAATTCCAAAATAAAGTTTTTATATCTCTAATGAACTATTTCAAGAATCAGTACAACGTTCCAGAGAAATCTGGCAGCTGGTACAGAAGACTGCCGCCAGCAGTTCAGAGGAGGGGTAGAGAAGAATCGAGGCGGTGGGGTGCACTAAGAGACAAATAACACTGCGATACAGCTACTATCAACAGAGTTACACTGTTAGTGAAATACAGCAAGTCATGATCGTTTTTTGTTCATCTTACCATAGAACTGCCTTAACAGGGAACCCACAGGCATATTCCAAGACCAGAGCTTACTCCTGCCTACTCATGGCTGGTGGCAGCTCAGAGCAGTATATGCTTACTATACAGACGCTGCACCCATACGGACACATTGAGGACACTTACCACTCTAGTCGTAGTACAGAGGTGCATTAGTAGTGAGCAGCAGCAAGAACAAATATTTATGATGAGGAAAGGTGTTTTTGCAGCTCGTCATCTAAATCTGCAACAGCGCACCTGCCCTTACACATCCATACCTGAAAGCCCCTCTATTTCTAAACCACACTTCATGTTTAATAGTGTGACTACAGCTATTAGAGAAACTAGGCTGCAGTCTGCATCTCAGCATCTTGAGAGATAAAAGAATTAATCTCATCTTAGAGACACTGTCACATACCAGGACAGGTTTACGACATGTTAAAAAAATATTTTGCATTTCCTGTTTTTTGAGAATTAGCGAAGAGAAGCCCACAGCTCCGAACTGCAGCTTGTGGTAAGGCCCTGTGCTTGTTATGCTGAACACAGACTTACTGCCACAGGGACTCTGCGTTCACATTTCTACAAAACCTTTTCTTCTAAGGAATCCCAAGTGATGCTCAAGGTCACCCAACCAAGGTAATGACTAAGCACAGCCATATGGTGGATTACAACAGACAGCACAAGCAGTAGCCTGGAACAGGAAGGGAGGAAGGCTGCTAGAGCCAAGCGAAACCCTACAGAGGGGCTGAGGGAGGCAGAACTCCCTGGAATACGGGCTGCGATACCCGTGCCAAAAGGGAGAGAGACATAAACCGCATATTAACTACAGAGGCTGTATGCTCACAGACATGATTTATCAATTTTGTAAATTCAGTGAAAGCAGTTTGCCTGATAGAAAAATTCATCCTTGCAATCCAATCAACAAGCTATGTGATTAGAAAGAGAAACTACCAAAGAACAAGTGAAATTACCCTAACTTCATTATCTGAGGAAAGTGCAAACATAAGTAAAAACAGTAAAAAGCAAACTATCCACTTTAATGTTCCTAAGGGTTCACAGTCATTTATTTGTATGCTGTTCAGCCCCTCTGCACACTCCATTTGAAAGCCCTGTGCTACAGTCTCCACTTAACTCACAAGAAAGCATTAATACAGCACAAGCTGGGATGGAAACCTGCCAGTTAGTTCATCAGCACCTCTACCTTTCAGTAGCGATGAAGATTTTTTTTAGGAGAATTTTCACCGGCCTCGCACTGAGTAGCTCTGACTGGGTTTACTTTGTGAGGGTCAGAGATCACAGCCTAAGGCAATGTGGCACCAGGCCACCATTTGCAGCCCACACATATTTTTCGATTTTTCAGTACAATCTGTATAACACCATTAGACTAAACCAACAGCCTATATGCAACCAACTTAATTATAACATGCAACCATAAAAGACGACCTTGATGACACGGGATATTTGCTGAACAAAATCATCACAGCTGTTTGTGCAACACTGGGGCCTCTAACTTAAATATAACAGTGCCGTGTAACTACTGCTGTGAAGGGTAAAGCCACCTTTCCACTTACCACTCAGCCAGCAGCAGCCATTCCAGTCACATTGAGAAGTGATTTTTTTTCCTAGATTCTGATTAAATAGTCACATTTGACCAGTAGCGAATGCCAAATTCAGCTCTGGAATATGCAGCACATCAGCCGTTGTTTTCAGTGGAGGGTATATCCTACGTTTATGACTGAATTCAGTCCCCTGGAGATGCGGTAAGAAAACCTTTCCCTCACACCGAAAATGGTCTCCGAGCATTTTTCAGCTGTGCCTGCTTACAAAACAAATGTTGACTCGCGTTAGCCCTTTCATGCTTCAACGGGAAGACAGATTAGATTCCGGTTCATACACCAGCAAGAGCGGCACCTGCTAAGCTCCAGTTGCAACACCTTTCTGTACAGAAGCAGCAAAGGGTGGTTAGTATTACCAAATTTTTTGTAGCGTCCACAAGAAGCCATAAGAAAAATTCAGCTATGACAGTTTGTGATTACGGAGTGAGTATACAATGGTCAAAATGAATTTTGAAAATCACTCAAAGTGCTGAGGTGGATGACGTTCTTTTTTCAGAGCTGTGTTTTTCTGGTGCTGTCTACAACACCCCCTCACATCACACAGAATGTGCTAGAATGGGGGTTACCAACAAAGAAAAGCCAACTTTTCGGGCCTTTTTTAAAGGCAATTTTCTGAGCCTAACAGCCTTTTAATCCACTAACTGCTGATGGGGAATGCACACTGGCTTTGCATTTAAGCAGACTGTGCAGCTAACAGAGAAGCATTTAAGTGAAGCAGACTGTAAATGACACCCAAACTGCAGGGATTATATGACAGTTTGCTACCCTGGGAAGGGGATGCCAAAAATTCATGTCCCTCTGCGGGTGAAGGAGAAGCAGCAGGTATACTGTCGATCCTCACAACTTGCAAGCATCCCCTGTTGTTGGGAATAGCAGCCATACGGTTCTATTCATCTCAATGCATTTTAAAGACTAGCTTGGAGCAAGCCTGGGCAAAGGGACAATTAAGCAGAAGTTTATTTCTTTACTATGTGAGACGATCTCACATTCCACTACCTCTTTTCTCAGCGACAGTGGCTGCTATTAAAATGCAGGCAGTTTCCTCATCTCTTCCTTAGCAACCATACTACAGATAAAATGGCATTTGGGAGGGTAAAAAGTAGAAAGATAATTTGTTTTGGTCTCTTAAACTGTTACAAGAACCTTTCAGATTAGCAGCAAAAGCCACTTCTTTATATTCATGCCGTGGTCTTCTCTTTGTGAGAAGTAGGATTGAGATCAGTCTCCCTACACTCAAAGATGAGGCCTGTGAAGAACACCCTGAACAGAAAACAACCAGGATCAGGAGTGTTCCCTGTTGCAGATCACATGAATGATAAAAGTAGATTTCTTAGCAGCACTGCAGAAATCAGCATGTTCTGTTGCAATATGCTTAGATGGGCAGGTGTCTCCTATCAGCTCTGGAAACACTGATGAACTCCTTACCCAGCTGGGCTTATCCAACAGAGATGATTGTAGGCACAAAGCCAAACAGGAGGTTCAACCAAGAAAGCCATACAGCTGCATCAAAGGCAGTTCTAGTATAGAGGACATGAAACTTTTTTCACAACCACCTTTTCTTTCTTCTCCTCCTAGTAAGATTTAAAGAGCATTAAAAATTTGTACAGGTGAGAACAGGAGTACAATTCTGCCTGGTGTGTTGACCTAAAACCTCTGTCAAGAGACTCTTAAAAAAACAGAACAGATCCTTCACCTCCAAAGAACACCTTTCAAAAAAAATCACAGTAGATGTGCTAGTAATAATCTAAGGATGTAATGTGGGTCACATAACACCAGGGTTGTTTTTTTCCATCCAGCAATTCTAAAAGCCTCCAGGCTCTCAAATGTCCAGAAGTTTTTAAAAGCATTTGAAAAGTACAGAAAAAGGAGCGGCTGGTCATTTAAGAACACAAAAAGAGGAGGAAGACTCTCACCCTCAGCACAAGAAGGGCTTGTTTCTTGAGAAAATCACATTCTTTAAAGCTTCTACAGCTCCAAATGTTCTTGGGTCATATAAAATCATTGAAATGACGTGCAGCTTACCTATGCTTGCTGATGTATTAGATGCATTGTCTATATGACCATGTTCCAGAAGACCAGTTTTGGCTACTAGAAACAAAAAAACAGGTACAGAGCAATAGTCCCTTTTTGTTGGGAATTTGCTGTTGGAAGAGAAGTATGAAGTACGAATAATTTTAAAAAAAAAGTTTTCAAAGAATGATGAAATACTTGCATGTATTGTCTTTTAATGAGTCAATGCTACGAGGCATTAAATAGCTCTCTTAGTAGAGACAGACAAATAGAGGTTCTTTGATATGGTTAATTTAGCAGAATCAGAAATCCCAGCCTACAGAAGAAACTGGTCCCCAAAGAATATGGAATCAGAAGCAAATTCACAATCAAAAGCAAAAGGATGTATTTCCATCCTCACATATTACCACAAGATAGCTGGCTCACACTGTGAGCATGGAATAACAAGCTACCTCAGCAGCTCATTTTTCAGGCTTCATATCAAATTTGATACAATGTGGAAATCAAAGTAATGTTAATTAAAAACTGTATTTAGAAGATAAAGCCACTGCTTACAGCAATTTTAGTTTTATTGGGACACAGCATTACACAACAAACAAAAGCAGTAGCATGGTCCAAGTCTCACAACATAGTATGATCTAACCTCCAGACAGGACAGAACAGTTACTCCTGTTGGTGACTCTCTAAGGCTCAAGTCAACATTCACATTCTGGGGTGGTAAAATGTGCAGATACAAAAGGAAGAACCATTTCATAGTCTTAGAAGTTTACCGTATCAGTCCTAAATATTGCACACAATTGAACGCGTTTATTTCGCAGGTGCTACTCATGTATATGACTAAATATACGCAAACTTGATTATTACTACAAAAGTTATGCTGCGTTTTGCAGGGTTCTTTTTATGTTTGTTTAAAATAAAGACTAGGAGTTGCTGTGCATTTTACAACACTTGCCTTTATGTTCTTCCTTCATGATTTAACTCCTGCCATTTCCATTAAACATGTAAAATTTAGGGGGGAGTTAATGCCATTTTAATCATTGCTACTTTTTAATGCAATGCCAACTGTGTCTTCCTTAATACTAAAATATTAAAATCAGGTAAATGTATTACTATTAGCACATAAGTCTTTCTGTTGAACACATAGAAGCTCACTCTTACCATAAAATCTTGGTACACCTAATAGTCCATTTCAGCACTCGCTTTAAGAAATTAACCTGAAATACATGTAACCTGGTATGTTTAGTAAGATAAGCAACATGTAAACTGTGCAACAAGCTTGTCAACAAGAAAAGTTGGTTTGCTTTCTGTGCAGGGTACTGATTCTTATAAAATCATTTTGTCCCAGTAATACTGGTTAGGTGAAAACTAAGCGTGTGAATAACTAGGCACATATTCGTACTGATGGAATCTGGCTACCATGCATGATTCAACAAGATGACCTGTAACAAAATACCTAGGTGGAAAGGTCTACCTAAAATTGACACGCCAGTATCATAAGACAGTAAATATCATCTGTAATCAGTGCTTGTTGATGTCATCTATGCATCCATTGCTACTATCTATAGCTGGAAGAGAAGCCTTCAGGGGGGGAAAAACAGAGAGAATTTCCCAACTCCCCATGTAAACTTGAGTCACAGTCTATAGTGATTTATATGTTTCCATGAAACAATAAACAAGGAGGAACTAACATTGCCCTTAACCACCTTACAAAGAAGACCCTAGAAAGAAATTCTCCCAGATAATTTAATATGACATGGCAGATGGGGACAAATGAAGGAAACAGAAGGACTGGGTAGATATATCCTAACAATCAAATCTACAGCTGTCTATTAATGTGACAGTACAAAAGGCAACCTATACAACAATGGAAAAACAAGTTTGAACCCTTTACATTTTTTTTCTCTTTAAGATAGAGATACCTGTGCCTATGAGACTAAAGAACTCCAATCTTTTTATTTTCCTTAAAGATGAGACATGAGAGTTGTTCATATTTTTTTCTGAAAAACTATACACAAGAAAAAAGAAAGAACATGTTTGGAGACACATCAGAATCTGAACAATTTTTCATATTATTTAAAACTCTGGGTTAAGGGATAATATATTCTTGTGTGTTTCTATTAAGCAGAAAAATTCAAGTCTTGAGACAGTGCCAAGACACATCCATAAAACACATGATTGATTAGACATGTTTATAATACTAAAATTGATGAGAAAATACTTCCATGCCTCTTTCAGCAATAAGAGACATGGTCTAATATTTTTCTTTCATAGCTCACCTCCCATACTGAAATTTCTGCTACAGCGCAGCACTCCAGAGTATTAACAGCCTCTCAGATCAAGGCCAAAAACTTCCTCAAACATTTCTCAGAGACTGTGGTGTTGGCCCAATGATTCAGCCTTGCTTCTGCCACAGGGCACCCTCTACAGATAGAAGTTAAAAGCTCCCTTCACGGAAATAATCTAATGGTCAAGATACCACAGAACTTCTGTGGCAACAGCTGGGACACCTCGACATACAAGCTGTGTTTTGGGGTCTTCCACTTAAACGTGGAATAATTCTGTATTTCCAAGACCATTTCAGATTCTTAACCACCTAAAGGTGTTTGATTTACTGAAACCAAATGCAAACGAGAACAAACGTGTTTTTCCACAAGTGGTAGAAAAATGGACTTAGAAGTATGCAAATTTAAGGGAACTCGGAAAGCTGGCCCTTATAATTTTCATTGGCTAGCTTGAGCATCTCCCAGCTTCAGTTGGTTGGTTGTGCTGACAGTTATTTCACAGGACATGGAACAAAAATGGTTTTGCCCAACATGCATATTACATGCAAAATAAAGACTCAGAGCATTCCCTATCTGGTTAGCATTCCTGTCACCAGCTTTTGCCCAAGCCCCAGCATCCTCTCTTAGCAAGAATTTCACGCAGACACTACGAGGAATATTTCTTTAATTCATGGTAGTGAGAAACATCTTTGCTGTTTGCTCAAAGACTGCAAAGAACACATGCCATAATCACCGCATCTGAGGCTCAACTAAAGATCCCAGCCTTTGTATTGCAACAGTCTGACAACTTCTTCACAGTGTAATTACAAATTCTATTACAATTCTGTTTCTACTTGTAAAAAAGTTACAAGATTCAGCTACAGCCATCATATCCCTCTGCATTAAAAACCAGTTCCTTTACAGCAGCTCAGTATGGAAGCTAATCCCCAGAATTTGCATTACACATAAAAATGACACCAAATTCCCTCAAACTCTTTAAACTGTGATCATACAACATCTATCTACTACTTTTTCCTTCCTTTCTCTTTGGGTATTTATTTTCTTTCAAAACTCTGAACTACAGATTTCCAGGACTGACTTTGTTGTCTTTTTCCACAAGGGAAGATCCATAGCATTGAAAACAAGCGCAGCTATGAGGCTTTATGTGGTTCTTAAGTGCTATCATAACTATAAATATCTAAATAATATAATTCTGTGTAACAGGTCAATTGGCAAACTAAAAAACCCCAGCAGTCCAGAATGGCCTGCACGACCACTGGTGGACAAATTCTGCAGATGTTTAAAATGTTACTGCTGGCTCAGTCCTCTACTGAAGGGCACCGAGGAGACTGCCGGCAACAGCAGGTACTCCCATGCTCATTACACACAGTGGCAGATTCTCCAACTGCTAATTGAGGTGGGCTTTCGCTAATATACTGAACAAAAGCAAGCGAAGGGCAGACACGTTTCCTTTCTGTTGCTCCCTCCAGCAAAGAGGCAGGGGAGATAGCTACGTGGTGACAGGGTTTGCAACCGCTGTAGTTAGATTCACAGTCACATGTCAGTCCTGAAGACACAATCCTCGTTGTGAACTGCCCGCAGTCAATGTGACAGCTATTATTAGCGGCAGTAAAACAGTCTCTCAGTGAGGCACAAAGGTACTACTAGTTTAGCATCTACTTCTAAAATGTTGTCTTCCACTTCTGAAAAGGAAGCATTTGACACCAGAGCATGGAAAAAGGTTTGAGCTGCAAGCAGGCTCAGAAAGACTTTCACACATAAGTATAAAACAGAAAGGCATGAAAGCTTAGGAAAGTGAAAGTGCAGAAAAAGAGCTTCGAAAGAGCATCACAAAGAGCATTCACCAAAATAACAAAGAAAACCCACAACAGTTTGCAGGGACAAACTCTTCCTTTTTATTGACCTTCTTACACATTTCTTGTTAGCTTCATCGGGCTTAGTCTAACTTTAGATGGCAGAACTGCAGACTAGAAAGTTCAAATCTTTGTTTTCTTGGAAGAATGCTTACTATACTATATACACAATAAACTTTGACAGTAAGTCACTTGCACAGTTCTTCTACCCATCTCATTGAACACCAGGAAAAAATCCTGAATACACTGATGAGCAAAAACCATTTTGTAGCTCTTATTAGTAATCACCACATTGCGATGTACTTCAGCTACTGCAGGTCTGCTCTTGGTTTGGAGAGATACTACATTAGTAAATTTTACGTGCTGTCAGGGAAACACATTGTATCTACCTCCACTAGCCAAAGTCAGAGAAAGAAAACCATGAGTTCTGCTCCACGTTAATACCATTCAGCAGATTATGCATCCACTTACAGGCCTCCTCCAAGAAAAAGGAACACAATTTGCTCCATAGGCTTGCTGCATGTTTTTGTTCGATAAACCTAAGCTATGTCAGGGTGCATATCCCGTTTTCTACTGTAGGCTGCAGAGGCTCCTGCCAAGAAATGTGCTGCTTTAACATTTTGGATCAAAATTTATTGAAGCAGCAGGTGACAAGATCGGTAATTCAATGCTCAGAAAAGACTGGATAGATGGGAGTTGGGGCACGAAAGGAAAGATCTAAGCAGTCACTTATTTTTGGTATAGATATTCGTTAACTTGTTGATCAATGACTTGCAGGTGTGACAGAATGCTGAAAAATCTGAAGTGACTAGTGACAGATCTTATAGATGATAAAAGTACTGAGATAAGATTTACACAGGCAGCCTGATGTGGATCCAAAAACACAAGCAGAAACCACAGCTGTCACTGACCCTTATCTTCTCTGGGCAGGAGAGTCACAGTGACGTCTGTCTGGCAAGGAATCTGAACAAGCATGTTCACTGCAGAAATTGTTTCTGGATGCAAAACAGGCAATCTGAGTTCAGGTATCATAGTTCTGTTTTCAAAAAAGCATATGCTTTTCAACAGCTCCCAGAAGGTCTAGGCATCAGTCATTTGCTGTTTAAAAGTATAAATACAGACATTTTCTTAAAAAAAAAAAAATCAATGGATAATTATCAAATAATGAATAATTCCAGAACCACACAAGTTTTTTCAAGCTTTATTAACATGTTTCCCAGTTGCTGGGATTATCAATACCCCAGCACTCCTGCAGCTGAACATGAAGCTCAGTTTAACTGTGAAGAAAATTCAGTTGATAGGGCAGAAAAGTACTTACTGCAAATTTTACTTGGTATCATTACTAGTTCAAAGCATTGTCTGCATAAATGCTCCTGACAGCTGCACTCATTGCACCACATCCAGTTTGTAGTCTTTTTGTTTTCTGCATGTGTTGAGTCCTTGCATCTCCTTGCTCTTACAGGTCCGAGTCTACAACTCTTTTCTTTTAGTATTACTTTGGCTAAAGAAAGTTTATAGTAGCCGGTTTTTAACAAATGAAGTAGATCAGTGTGGTAAACAAGCTAGCCTCTGTCCCTCTCCTCCTCCTCCTCCCATTCCCAGCATGAAAATAGCTAAGGCTAAAGCAACAGCTGGGGATCATTACACTGACAGGAATAGTTCAGTAAACTCCAAGAGGGGAAAACATGTCATACCCAAAAAAACCAAAAGCACATTAGGGCAGCAGGACCGAAAAAATATGTGAAATCAACTCCAGGGATAACACTACGACTCTCCTTCCACTGATAACGACTGACTTACAAAAACCTTGGTCATTCAGCGTTAACCCTTTCCTTAAGCTTTCCACTCGTGTCATAAAGTTAACAAATACCCTGAAACACCTCGAGTCTTCACAGTCAAACAAGGCACACTGGGGATTAAGCAAAATAAATTTAAATTGCCATCTTACTGCCAGCTTCGAGCCACCTCACATTAATCTATCATTATCTTACCCTCACTACACCTCTTACCTTTTAAACATAGTCGCAGTCACTGTGCCACACATCTGCAAAGAGCAGCTGCACCACAAGGCTACACGGAGTCTTAACTATATACATCTGGTGTGCTTCTGGATTTGCCACAAGAAATGCCAGCAGGTTAGTTCCCCATACATTCAACACATTTTCTATGTTTTTCTGTGTCAGTGCACTATTTGCATAAATAATTCTGAATTGTGGGACATATCTGGCCATAATTCAGAGATGCACCTGGTGCATTTTGTGACTGGTTACTGATGTTCCTTACCCATGCATTTGCATGAGGCATCTCTCTGACATCTCCCACAGCATCTTCAGGTCCACTCTCAACTAGGAAGATGCAAATCAACCTTTACAGAAAAAACCCTGCATTCCTGCGTGATGCCTCAGATGCAGGGGCTGCCCCCTCGCTGGGGATCTCCTGGGTGTGGAAAGCTTCCAGGTCTACCCATCCAGGTTCTTCATCCCTCTACTGGCAGCAGTTCGGCCACTGACCAGCTTTACCTTCAGGTGCCCGGAGGCGTTCTGACAATAAGGTTTCGATCACTCGTGAAGAAAGCCATATGTCAACAAGCACTTGCATGACTCCTGATCTCTTCAAAGTACTGAACAGATATTAATAGTTTAATCAAAGGCTGAGCTAACTCAAATTACCTCGCATTTGCTGTGGACCAAGAATGTGCACACAGTTACCACAGATCAGATGGCACGCAGGAACTTGTCTGTGTGTATGGGCCCTCAGACACAAATCTTGGAAAAAGACAGGTGAGTTTCACTGTCAGCCCCCAAGTCACACTGAACATTTTTGAAAGGAGGACTTGCTAAAACCAGTATTTAGTTTAAGAGCAACGAACGAAAGACATTGCACAGAGGTGGAAAAGTTGGAATTTACTTTTGGAAGTACTTAATTCTAAGCTAGACTCACATGAATGCTAATCGGTTTTTGAGTAGCCTTCTGAAATTTTCTAAAGCTTGCAATTCCCTCTTCATATCTTTCATGAGGGGCTACCAGTTGTGTTAACTGGTCTAGATTCTGCAAACTGGGCTCTGGTATTTGAAAAATAAATCGTTCCAAGGCATTCTTGAATAGAAAACGTGTTTATGGATTCCTGAATTCTAGGAATTTTACAAATAACTGTCCCAGCACATACTTTGAAAAATACAAGCATATGTTCTTTGACTTCCCCATGTCAAATCCATTTCTGTGTGGAAAGGATCAGCAGTTCCCAAACTTCAATGTCAAGTCTCAATTCAAAAAAACAAATAAATCAGATTAAGAGACCATCTGTTCTCCAGAGGCAAAGAAACAAGACGAAGTCTATTCCAGATAGCCACTATTCATGAGATTCATTAAGAGAATAGATACAAGCATTGTCTGCATAATACAGACACCCCTTATTTGCCTGGCTTTATAAAGAGGAGAAAGCAGACTGGCACCCATTCACCTGTGTGTGGTAAACAGTGAAGAAGAGAAGCGCACAAATATTCTGTTCTGGGTGATAACAAAACTAACCTGTCTCATTTTTAGGGAGACCAAAACTAAGGTACAACAGTTGTTATAGTTTAAGCTCAGTATTAATTCTGGACTTCCAGAGTTTGCGTAAGGGTTTACACATGAGTGTATCTGCTTCTCCACTGCCTGTAAGATTTGGCTTTGCAAAATACAGTGCATGCTACAGCATAAACACAACAGGCATCCCGAGACTGCAGGAGACTTGAATGGAGCAGCAGCAAAGCTAAAGCGTTATTTTTTTCTCTTCTGACATGAAAGAAGCTGGCAGCATCTATTTCCCTTCCCTACCCTTCCCGTTTGGTAGCTGGTAGAAAGTAGCTTTTCTCACCAAATACGATATTAGAGTATCATGAATTAGACATGGGGTAGACTGATGATATTGCTAGACTTTGCAGAGTCAACACAGCTTTTTCAATAATCAGAATTACACAAGAATTCAATGACCTTAATTCACTTCAACTTGAGACAGCAACAAGCGTTTTTATACTGATTAAAGAACTACAGAATTGCATTTTCCTCATTCTACACGTTAACCCACTGTAGAGCTTGTGACACTTAGTAATTTGATGAAAGATGTATCCTGGCACATCCAAATGCAGAGTGCTCACCTTCTGTGAAAATCAATGCCTTGCAAATACAAGACAGCTGCAAGGTCTGGCTTTTTTTTTATTTTGGTTTGCTTCTTTCCTCTGAAGATTGACACGCTGCAGTTTTTTGCCTCCAGAGTAGACAAAGTAATCTGGGAATACTGCCTATACTAATGGATTTATGACTCCCAAACTTGAATTTGAGGACTGTGACTTAGTTTTCTTCTCCTTTCCCATATTTGTTCAACAAAGAGTATTCCAATGAAAACAAGCAACAAAAATAGTAACATTTTAAAAATCTAATAACAAGCTAACTCTTGATATCTGTTAAAGAGGCATGTAAGGGGAGTGACAACAGGGGGTAGAAACTTAACAGTTTTGTTTGGCAGACTCAGCAGACCTACAGCTGCACATGAGAGAAAAAGCCTCTGAATGCAACTGCTAAAATCATCTTCCACACACTGGCCATCCTTCCGCAACAAACATGCCCTTATTCTATCTGGCTTTTTGTCCTCAACTCCCACCACTGTTCACTTTACTTTTCTGTCCAAAATGTCACTGAAAGTCCTTTTCCGCTCTTCTCAGATCACATTACTTGCTCTCCATATCAGTCATCACCTTACTTCAGAGGGCACTGTGCTCAACATCTCCGTTCACTCCTTCAAGTTCCTATTAGAATTTCACCTCTAGCTAGACAGATCCAGCATTTCTAATAAAATATAAAACTTGTTGTGTTTACCATTGGTATTTGTTATGTTCTACCATTCTTCCTGGTAGTCTTTTCCTAGTTCCTGTTGGTTGCTATTTATTATGCTGTGCACTATGAATGGCTCACTGTCGTGTTTTCATCTTCTCAATCTTTTCTCAGTCCTTCCACATCATCTTCTTTCCGTCTACATGACCTTTCAGAATTGTCAAACTCCCATAAAAAATCAGATATATTTGTAGGAGAATATCATAATCTAAAACAAAATCACATTTAGATATACAGACCCCACTCCTTCCACACTCTCCAAACAGCAACATACTGAAACTTAACACAAAATACTCTATGTCCTTCAAAGCAGAGCTGCCACTCCAGAACGAGCCTTTACACCTTTAATAAAACAGCCTTTAAACATTGCTCACAGGAGCCCTATAGACAAAAGAGAGGAAGAAATTTAAACTCTGAAATTAAAACTTCCAAAGTGAAATTGTCCCAAGGTCCAGGCACTGCAAGTCACTACATACAGTGCTCCAGCCTCATCCTGTGACATGCTTATGAGCGCCCTCAGGGACAACAGGTCACGGGAGTCAGTGGGAAACCCAAAATCTGGACTACTGCCCAGAGGACAAAAAGCAGGAAGATTCAATATGCAAGAGAAGAAAAAAAAAAAAAAAAACAAACAAAAAAAACAACCAACCCAACCCACAAACCAATTACACAGTGCCTACAACAAAGAAAGCAGAGCCTGCTAACCTTCTCGTAAGCTGTGGTATGAATCCTGATATGTGCTTGAACAGCTCTTCCCTTGCTTTGACACAGTCTCTGCAAGCGGCACAATCCCGACATAGGCAGGCTGGAGTGTCTTGGCTTTATCCAACATATTAGAGGAAATCCCTGGACCTGAAGGCAGATTCTGTAACACAGGAGGCGTCCCAGGCTAGTGGAAGGGGTGCTTAATCCTCACAAGAGACCCAACCGTAATCCCTCTCTACCAGGTTTCGGTCACTGCACCAAGTGGGAGAGTGGAAAAAAAAAAAATTAGTTTACTGCTAGATTCCAAGGCTGTGCTTGCACAGAAATGGAGAGATACTTGAGGTACAGACAAATCCTGACAGCCAACATCTAAAGATTAAAATCAGCAAGGCTCTTGGCAAAACTTTTCCTCCTACTATCTCAAAGCTCAGACAGAAACTTCACTGTTTCAGCAAGCAGCTATAAGCATTCAGGATCCCACTACGCAGAGCAGTGCTTATCAACAGATGCGTGGACTTCTTCGTGGGGCCACTTGCAGTAACAGCCAACCTCATTCACCCAAAATAGTGAACAGTTGGTTTCTCTACTCACACTACAGCCACCTGCCAGACAGGCAATATCATGTGATTGAGCACTGCCCTCTCTCCCCCTGCACCTCCCGAGTGCAAGCATGCTGTGCACACAGCTAGGAGAACATCACTACTCTGACAGCAGAAGCCACTCTGCCTTTTGTCCCTTCCTGTTTAAACTAGTAGAAATGGAATTTTAGTTGTGGAGAAAGCTAGACTGATAATTTGGGAAAGAGTTCTTACATGCATTTGCTCTGAGACCACATATAAGTAACAGCATGCTACTTCTGTACAAGCACACATTCTTGCCTCTTCTTCCCTTAAATCCTTTCTTCCAACCTAGTAGAAACACCTGCCTGAAGACAATCAGCAGCCCCCAATCATTAACCCTCTACTGCAAGCACTAAAACTTCAGAATCTGCTTGCATGGAGGCAGTCGTCTCACCTGGAGCTTATTTAATGTGCATCGTGAACAGATGTCATACAGTTGACAAGCTTTGGTTATATGTACTACCCAGCATGGTAGTGGAATTGGAAGTGGCCAGGGAAAACCACGCTCCATCCAAGCAACAGCCAGGAGGGACCCTGACTGGTACAGCTGGTGGCTTTGCTAGTTTTTAATCTTGCTAAGCAAGCACTATAATAGGTGCAATGAAGTCTCAGGGGAAGGAAAAAAAAAAAGAGAGAGGGGGAAAAAAAAAAAAAGATGTCCAATGAATACACACACCTGAAAAAAAAAGTATTCTGGTATCTTTCCAGACAAAACAAGATGAATAGTAATCGGTGTCATCCTACAAGCCTGAAGCAAAGATAGCACATGGGCATCACAAAAATAAGAAGGTGAGTACTCTAAACTATCGGAACAGTCTCCATTTCATACTCTGCCCCTGCCCCCAC
>Ga0065711_1004534_pt1 | contig 29888 bp, 17 predicted proteins | sample Hoacrofraction12_FD_59098 | JGI IMG/M metagenome (GOLD analysis project Ga0065711, IMG submission 59098) | Hoatzin crop microbial communities from Cojedes, Venezuela - Epithelial fraction 12 v2 (version 2) | ecosystem: Host-associated > Birds > Digestive system > Esophagus > Crop | place...
CCAACATGCAGCTGCAGCCATTAGGTTCCCAGGCAGAGATTCACCATACCTGTATGCAGCCTGGGTGTGAAGCAGGAAAGTACAGGTCTTATGATGCTCTGTGCTACGATCAAAAAGCCCTTCATTATGTGATTCCTTCTTTTACTGCATTCTGTAAATTTCTTTATGTCTTTAGATCCAATAACCAACACCTGCAGTCTTTAAGGATTTTTATTCTATTTACTTCTTTAATAGGTGACATTTTAAATTTTGTTCTAAGGGTGGCTAATTCTATTTTCAGAACTGTCGAGTCGCGTGGCTGAATGCCCCTGGGACTGATAGCTGCACAACACACAGTGCTACGCCAGTGCACAATAGCTGCTCATCTACACAATATTTTAGTAGCGTGGCAGTAGCTGTTGATAACAACGCGTTGGTGTCACAGTTTTGGCCAGCACTTTTCAGGATCCTGGTGAATTTCTAGTTATTACAGAAAATTAGTTTTCAGACAGATCAATCGCCTTGGAGCTTTGGGGTACAGGTAATCACTTGGAATCTAACTCAGGAAGGGCCTCAACTATGTGCATGATAAATACATATATGCTGGAGATTATTACTGCAAGGTGATATACTAAAATTATCTCCATCCAAGGAGTTAAAATTCCTTATGGTTATACGCATTTTCAGGGTGGAATCTATAAGCTTGCAACCACTTGTGTGCAAATATGTTTGTGCGCATGTAATTCTTTCCTAGATTAGATCTGATTTTCAGCATGTCTTTATTATTCATGTAGTATTTTTAGCTTTCTTGGTGTGATAGTAATAGGAATCCATGTGAAGTATGATGTCAAAAATGAAATGATGCCTTAGCCACCATCTAAGTTAATAATTTTTTTCTAATTGCTTAGAATTTTTGAAAAATATTTAATGTTCACTGGTAGAGCAGATGGAGCTGTGAGCTGTGAACACTTTTCTACATTATAATATACTTTGGTTCTGGCTGATGGTATTGCTTTGTTTCTTCGTTTTCTCATTAAACAATTCTCAGGCTGAAAAAATAGGAACTTCAATTTTTTTCAAGAATTTCAAGCTCAGAGGCAGGGTAAGCAGTATTCAGGGACAAGCGCAGAGAAATACTGGATTTTCAGATGCCAGGCTATTTCAGTGAATGTCTTTTTCTGCTCAGTAGTTAGCAAAAATCAAACATTCAATTAGTGTGAAAGTGCATAAAATAATATATTATGCCTCTAACCATGTGGAGGAGTTGCTGGCTGCCACTCTTAACTTAGCACTACTCTTCTAATCAATACAGAAATTAATAAAGGGATTAGTATAGCAACTGACTTGCCATGCTGCAAAAGGGAGCTGTGATAGAAAATTAAGTAACATCTGCTGCATTTTCATCAGATAAATTATAATGTGATAAAAACAAGCAAACAGTAGGATCCCATTTTGGTTAATAGAAAAATACAGTGGAAAGAAGGAATGGGATGATTCGATCACCGTTTGTGTCCAGGAGATGAGCTTCCTCTGCAGACTTCACCAGTTGTCACTGGTTGACATTTCTGGGAAGCTCCTGGTTTACTCTTCAACGCAATTTCTTGCAACGCTGTCTCTAAGGAGTAACAGCTTACATGACAACGGTTTTGAAATCTAAATTTGTTTAACAAGTAGATTTTCCATTTGGTACCACTTTTTCTTTTCTTGTTGATGAGTATAGAAAATTTTGCTAATTTTATATTAAACCTGAAAATTTTACCAAGAAAAATGAATGAAATTCACCTAATGTGATTTTTATTTCAAATAACAAGTCCATCACAAGTGACTGTGATTACCATGGTGTGATAACTTGGCCAATTTGTAGCCTTTTTTGCAAGCCTGGTAATACCTATAGTCTATAGTATCTAATGGGACTCTAAATGATTGGATAAATGAAATTTAAATGAAAAATATATATAGAATGCCAGAAAATATTCCAGAATACTGTTTATTATAAGTCACTGATCCAAGGTAGCAAACTTTATGTGTGTATAAAAAATACCTAAATAGATACGGACTTCTGTCACCTCTTCCCACAGGAACCTTCTGTAGAGACATGAGACAAGCTTTAATGAATAGAGCTCTGCATCTACCAATGAGATGGATTTCTTCATCCCATTATATGGATTTCAGAAACAAATTTTTAAAGACAAAATTGTGTGAGGCTTAGTTTTAGGGATAAAAGCACTGATTACCTACCAGATGGGTTCTGTTTTATTTTTATATTGAGAAGAAAACCTGTAGATAAATTTGTTTTTGTTTCTCCCAGTAGAAATTTTTGACTATTTAATTAAAGGCCTCATTGCCCCATCATTAAATTCAAAGAAGCATATCTAATGCAAGCACTTAAATGTAATGTCACTTATTAGTCTTTAATGAAGAGAAACTTATTCTTTCTCTAAAGAACAGCTGTAGAAATAGTGCCCATGTCACCCACAAAATTATATATTATGAAGAGTATTAATGTGTATTTAATGACTGTAGAAATATTCTTTTATAAAAAGGACTGTATTCTTTCTTGTTCGGCTTCACTCGTAAAGGAGGTTAATTAAAGCCAGAGCATCACAAATTCTGTAACACTACAGGTCATTCATCTGTACCAAAGTGTAACACAATTCTGCAAAATCTCATTGACAGCGAGAATATAAAACTCACTGCTCCACTACCCGGTACAGATCAGTGGTCTCTCTTGTAACTCAGCTCTAGCTTTCAGGATCCAACAGCCACAAAATCTGCCATTAAACACAAGATTTATCTAATCCTTTCCATATTATGCTTTGTAAATACATACAGAGAAAGTATTTCTGATATTTTGGAGGGGGAAAAAAAAGGATCAGTAGGAAGTCCAAGCAACTAAATCTGAGATTTTTCTATGGAAATGCCACAAAAGAGTGATTAACTGCTGTATGTCATCATCAGGTCAAAAACTGAAAGTTCACAGCACTACTAATCTTCATCCATACTGCTAGGTTAGGTATTTGATGTTTAGTCAGTTTAGCACCTTTTTTTTTTCTTAAATTTATAAAGTATTCAAAATAAAAGGCCAGAGCAGTATCACAGTAAATCTCCCAGGGTGGAGAGATTATCAGCAGTGGGAAATGATCAGCATCTCTCAGTTAGCACCTGGAATATCAGAATAGGACGACCAGAAGTGAAACAGAGGGGATGTTTCAGTGTTCCCCCCCCAGTAACAAAACCAAATGTACCGACATGAGAATTTGTCACTCTTTCCTGTAAGCGAGGGTAATGCTGTTATCTTAATTATGAAGACTACACAGAGATGTGGGTGTAAGGTGGAGGGACAGAATTTCATTCCAAGTATACATAGTTTCTATCAAATGCACACTTTTTATTAATCGGATTTACCTCATGTAGTCCTTCTTTTACAAACTATGTGTATTTGGTACCCATAGTACCGATATCACCTGGTGCAGTCATTTTGTCTCTTTTTCTTGCTTTCCAGCTAAAATCTACTAAGAACTTTAACATATAGCAGATAATACCCTGCAACTTCTCCATTTCCTATTAAGCCCTGCTCTTACTCGCAACCATAAGTCACCTAAAAATTGAGAACAGCCAAAACAGATTCATTTTGTTGCCATGCGTCATTCAAGCAGCTTCCAAAAGCACCGATGCACTCCTCTGTACTGAGCGTTCGAGTCTGATTTCAGTCTCACAAAAATGAAGAGTTACTCCACTGCAATGTGTAGATTGCCCCCGGTGAGCAGGGAATGAAGATGAGCATCAAATCCTGGCAGTAAAAATCTGCCCACTCATGGCTCTTTTGAGAACTGCTCCCTGCAGTTCCCGATTCCCTTTAATTACATGACCTTCTCATACTCCTCTGTGCTTCTCCATATATGAATTTATTCCATTCTGGATAACGGTTTCCCTTGGGAAGCGTAAATGGAGACGTGTAAGTTGTAACAAAAGGTGAATGAAAACTGCTGAGGATTTTCTTTCCCCATTCCACAGCCCTCTGTAGCTTATACAATTCTCCGTGCCTCTCCCTCTCTCTCACTTTTCTATAGGCAAAGGGGAGAGGATGGTACCTTATTGGCTCGGGAATCAGATAAGGGGGGGGGATTCCCCCAGAAAATGAAGTAGAAAAAAAAAAAGGACTTTTTGTTTGCCAAGTGCAGTTCACTGTACTGGTTCTTTTTCTCACCAAGGGGTCCTGTATCATCTCCCAGCAGCTGTGCAACCGTTGGACACTGCAGAGAGGCTGTGCCTGGAGGGGACCTCCAGGTCCGTGGCCCAGCACCCCAGATTGCTCGGAAAGGTCAGGGCCCATGAGGACCCGCTGCCAAGGCAGCCCCGGGCTGGCCGATGGGTGGGCTGCCAACTCCAGGGCAGAGTCGAGGGGAAACCCCCGGGAAATGCAGCCACTTGACTTTCTGGTAAAGTATGATCGTGCATTCAAAGCAATTTGATGCTCAGTGTGCCTTGTGAAGAGCTTTGAGATTTATGAATGAAAAGTGTTAATCAAAGCTGAGTAATACATCTCTTACTACAGAGATCAACTTAGACAATATGGAAATGAGATGGGAGAGTAGAAAATGTGACAGCTGAGTAGATAAGTATGGACTTGTGTTTTCATTTACAAAGGCCTCCAGTATATAAATGCTAATTATTTACTGCATTATAGGGTTCTGAATTCCAGAGAGATTTCACCAATTTCATGGATTAGACAAGTGTCTATGGACAGACAACCTCTAAACACACTGTCTTCAACATTTTCAAAGGCGGCTACGCATCCCGCAGCTGTCCCTTCCACTTCAGGTGCCAGATTGCATCAGTCAGGGTATTCCCATCACATGTTGGGTGCAAGCGCACTCACCAGCACGCCTGACTTGACAAGCCATATTTTTTTATTACAGAGGAGTAAATCTGTTTCCTCTTCCAAAATCACCAGCAAAAATCAGGACTTGAATCAACTCTCATTTTACTTACCTCTATAAAAGCTTGTCTGAAGTAGACTTGCAGACAACCAGTAAAGCCTGAAGTATCTACTAAACCTGCTGTACCCTACTCAAGAGGTACATCAAGTTGTTTCCAGCTTTTTGTATTTCATTCCTATTTGCTCCTTCTTTACCTGCAGATTTTCTTAAAGCAGTCACTGCCAGGCAAGAAAGCCCCTGGGGCAATAACTTTCGGGACTGGGTAGAGCAGAGGTGTGCGTAACTTCCTCCTCCTCCCCTGGATCAAGCTGTGATCCTTCTCTCCCCACCATCACCCTGCTAAGGCACACCCTGCTTACCCACAGGTACGATGTGCAGGGCACTTCGAGGTTACATTTATGCTTTACATAAAGAGGAGTAGTCTTCCCTCCCTGTGACAGAAGTATTGCAGCTCTCTGTCAGTGGAAGACCCTCTTTTCCCTCTTTTCTGGAGGGTTCAGCTCCCGCTCCCGAGGACAGCGTATTACCCCACCATGCCTGAGCTCCTTATCGTTCTCCATTAACACCACAGCTCTTTTGTGTTGAGGGACCAGGGGAGAAAACAGGAAAAATTTTCTGTCACTGAAAGAATAGCTATGAAAATAAGATCTTTGGCTGTCCATACAGGTGGGAAAAAAAATGTGACCAAATCTAGGAAGGAGTTGGAGAGAGGATGGGGGAGAAACATGTGCTACTGGGCAGGCTGGGAAGGGGGTCTCAGCAAAGGGCTGCATCTGGCAGTTAGAGGCACCTGCCAAGGTGTTTGATGGTGATTTTCTGCAAGAGAGGTAAGGAAGAGCAGACCACGGAGCAATAATCTGTACCAAGCTTTGTTGTTCTAAGTAAATTTAACTCTGTGGAAGGCAGCTGTTACTAACGCACCTGTTATCCCAGTCCCTGACCGCCATCATTCACCAAATTTTCCCCATCTTTGTTCACGAAATTCAATATTATTTATATCTCTGTGTCTCTTCTGTATCTTAAGTGAACAATGAAAACAGAAAGTTGCCAGACTGAATAAGAGGTATTGCAATAAATGGTTTTCCTTGCAAAAAAACATTGCACAAAGCAGTCTCCTAGGATTTCCATCTTGGTTAGGCAGCTAGGAAGGATAAAGAGCAGTGGATTTAAATGTTTATTAGATTGTTGAATGCTTAACTAAAAGGAAGTTGTAATAGACCTGGTGCAAGAGCAACTGTTCACATAGGAGTGAAGGAAATTCACATTTTTCTCTATATTACGATACAATTCGTGCAGCTGCCTCGATACTGCAGAACTTGTGCTTAGGTCTTACTCATCAGTCATCTCTCCCCCTAGAAATGCCCATATGAAGTGATGACATAATTGATTATTATGAATCCAGTTGTTCACTACTCATTTGACAACCATTCTGAAAATACTCATAATGACTTGTTCAGCTGAGATCCAAAACACTTATTCTGGGATCAGTGCATGCGAGGAGGTGTTGGGGGGCTGCTGGAAATCAGCCTCCATCCGCTGGCTCCGACCCAGAGGGCCGCGCACCCTGCAGAGTACTCCCTAAGATGCTGTGGGAAGATTCTCAGCTGTTGAACTAACTCCATTGATCAGCTTTTTCTTTTCATGGTTTTCAGTTTTGTGGGTTTCTCGTTCTGCAAAATTATACAGAGCTTTTCAAGATCTGCATATAAAAAGCTCACCGGGTCTGTCTTCCTTAAGGAGTGTGACTGGGGCTTATTTTTTCTATTCTGCTACATCTCTCTTGCTCTAAAAACTCTTCCCCTCATTTCTCACTTTTATCTCACCCTTACTCTTCTTTGCTTTACTTACCTTTAAAAATCATTTGGTATAAAGCCTTTCTGCCAGTCCCCACTCTGGCATTTTCCNGTNTCGTGCTTGATCCCTCAATAACTTTTCCCCGCCTGGACAAAGTCCTCTACAGCCTACTGTAGGTGACCCTGCTTCGGCAGGGGGTTGGACTGGATGACCCACAGAGGTCCCTTCCAACCCCTACCATTCTGTGATTCTGTGATTCTGTGATTTTCATGTTGTGAGAGTTTACTTTGCTTGTTTGTCGGCTTTTAATTGTGGATACAGAAGGAGTAATAATTGGGTACTGCCTCTAACTATCCATTGCTAAGTTCATAAGTATGGCTGCTTTACTGATGTCCTGGAGTGTATTTGCGTTTGGCATTCTCAATGCTGTAAAATGCAAACCTGGTTAATAGGGAAATTGTGTCTTGCATTGTAGAGATGCTAATAGAAGTGGCATCAGTTGCCATGAGATATTCTAATTTATGACTATCTTTAAAGAACATACTTGCCAATTAGTGTCTTTATTAGAATACTTTCTTTTATCATTTGAAAATACGGCTTTTAATTGGGACCAGCTCTGCCTACGGGAGAAACATTTGTTAATAAATAAATGAATAAACTAAACCTCTCCATCAGTACCCATGGAGGGAACCAGCTTATATCACATAGACACCCTTATAGATCATATTACTTACTATTCCTAAACTTGTTAAATTATTGAGAATGACGAATTCATCTAAAATTATATTGTCTTGCTGGGAAAAATATAGACAGGATATTGGAATTTGCTTGTTTATTAACAAACGTAGCTCATTAGGCATAATTAAGATAGAAGAAACAGGAGCATTAAACTTTCATACCACACCGCCAGCCCAATAGCTCTAGTAAAGGCAAAAGCACCATAGGTGTTCTACCAGTACATTGACCAGGTTAGTGTAATTAAGTTGCCAATTTTATTAGAATCTGAAGATAAGATGAGGAGTGCAACGTAGTAAAGAATCTGTTTTCAAAAATGGAAGTTAATAGGACTGAAACTCCTATTATTCAGCCAAGGGACAGATATGAAACAGAATCTGGTGAAGGTAGGTGTCGTGAGGACATCACATTGCCTGTGCTTGTCATGACTCTGCCATTGTGCTTCCTTCCCCAACGGATGGCGAGAAGTTAGAGCAAAGCTAGTTACCGCATGGGACGACCTCCCCCAGACCGGGCGCGCGTTCCCAACAGCCACTCCATGCTCACTCTTTCTACCATGGAGGACCTGATCCCACTGCGGTCAGTGGCATTGCACTCTGCAGCCCACAACCTCCCAGACAAAAGCCTGTCTTGCAGAAACACGTGGTTGTCCAGGCAGGAGTAAAGCAACAGAAAAGAAGCCAAAGCACATCTGACCGATCCTCATAGGACCCAGGGCCATGCCAGGTGTCTGGTACAGTAAATAACCCACCACAGGTCCATTCATGAGCCAGCAGGATATTCTGTTGACTTATTTGAGCTTAAAAAGGAATATCAGTGCTGCACTGCTGCTTTACGTGTGCAGTCTGCTGGCCTTGGTAGCAGCAAGAAGGCAGTTGTGCATGGTGCAGTCCCTGCCATGTAAAGCCTGGAAGCAACGAACACCCAGGCTGCTTCGTACTGGCAGTACTGGCCGTACTGCGTGTGCTTTTGAACTCTCCGTCAGTCCGCAGGGCATGTCCTCAGCTTGGTGTGGTCTTACCTGCAGGTAAGGTAAGGGGAGAGACTTTGGCTCCAGGTTAGGGAGGCAAGGAAACCTGCTCAGCCTTCAGAGCAGAAGTCCTTCACTTCAGATATTGTGCCACTGACAAACCCTTAAGCAGCAAATTATTTTACCTAAACCCATTTTAAATACATAGCTATGCGTGTATATTTATATGCAGACCTGTATAGCTGCACACGCGTACCTACTGCTGCCCTGAAAGATGGGATGTGCTGAGCTGCCTCTGGCGGGCCCCACGAGGTGGGAAGAGCCACCTCTCCCATGCCCTCCCTCTGATGGGGTAACACGCCTGCACAAATCACACCTGGGATGTGACTGAGGGAGAGGGGAGAAGAGTCTTAAGGCTGCTCTTGGATTCTGTGCAGAAGTATGAGGTATGGTCCTTTGAAAAATAGGTAAGGTGGGAGAAAACTGTTTTATTCAGCGTAGCATCTGTGCGATCTCCCTTCGACATTTAACCACAAATACATGTTTTCCTGACACACAAAGTATATCTGTTTAAAAATAAATAAATAAAAGCAGATAAATGAGGTTACCAGTGAAGTCATCGAATCAGCAGTGCTATATTCAGAGAACATAGCATTGTGCCTCACAAATTATCTCCCAATCCCACCTGCTCTCAGATCTTTATAGCCTGGCTATCTGCTCTGCTATGATTGCTCGATAGAAAATAAACAGATGGGGCTGAGCAAAATCCAAACGAATAAATGGGGTAGAAACTGCCTCAAGCCTTTTGAACAGCATCAGGGCAGCTTTTCTCTTTTCAAGGATTTTTCTTCCCCCATTTGAAAAATAAACCTGCTGGAACACAAGATGTGATTTGGTATATTTTTTAACTACATGAAAACACACACACACAAATGTGTTTTAGATGCTTTTGGGCAGAGAGAAACTCTGCTTTCTTTCACGGGCTTTGCTGCTGGTTTTAATCTGGTAATTGCCTGACCAGTATTGCTACTTGAAACTTATATGAAAATGTGTGAAACTTTCGAACAGCAGAGAATATATGGATTCCTTTGCTATGCTGTAGGACTCCAGCAGCAGTAATTTCAGTAATCAGGCTGCTTCTCAAATAAAGGCCAGTTCCATGGATACATGACGAAGATAAATTAGGCCTCGGATAAGCTTCTATTTTCCTGCATGTGCTTGCCCTTTCTGTGCTCACATCCATGTACGGAAAGCCTGAGTAAACATCTTTTCTTTGTCTCCTCGCACCCCGCGATACATCTGCGTGCTGTCTCAGGCAGGAGTGCTCTTCACTCCTCCCCAGCACTGGGTATACTACATCAGAGGTGACCTGACATTTGTCCTTTAGAAATTCTTCTTTTCTTGTCAATCTTTTTTTCACTTGTAGATCAGTTTACAGAGTGAAATGAGGAAAAAAAGCAGAGCAAAAACGATGATTTTCCAGTGAATGCAATCCAGATTTTAGACCGAAAAACAGGATGTGAAACAAGCAAGCAAGATCAAGAAAAGAATGCTCTGGATTTTTTTTTTAGCCTTTTCAGTTATTTTAGATCATTTATTTAAAGCTTATTCTAATAATTTCTTGCCAATGTCAAGTAAGAGACTACAGAAAAATTAAGCACTTATGGTATTATTCTGTGGCTATTTCAAAACAGCCCCATCTTTGCTAGAGATATGCAGCTTATCAGCAGGAATTTGAGGAGAGAAATTGCATATTATTACTTTGGCGGGCTCAGGTGTCAGCAGAGCCCACGCCATTGACTTTAGGCTTGTTAATGCCATACCTGAGCTTGGGCAACGAGACATGGTTGCCATCGCATGAAGCGTGGAAGTTGCCCCAGGATCAGCTCTCCTCTCCACGAGGGCCACAAGGAGAGGCTAGCAGAGAGCTGGGCAATGAACTCAAGTTTCACCCACTGGAGTCTGACTTTAATCTGGCTGCTCACGGGTCGGCAGCCATAACATCATGAAAACCACAGAGATCTTGACTGTTGCGGGGGATGAGTCAGAGTAGAAGTCGTTTTGCTGGTCACTGTGCTTGTCTTGTGTACAAAGGGCGTGCTCCGTCCTAAGGACAAAAAACCCTGCTCAAATGGTTACTGGAAGGAGTTTTGCCGGTGAGGAAAAAATTGTTTTGTCTGAGATAGGTGTTTCCACAGAGGCCTGGTGCCATCGTAGCAACGCATGGGGAGAGCTGAAGGTCAGACCGGAAATTCAGTGCCTCGGTGCTCCGTTTGGGAGGACATCTTTGGGCTCTGGTGGGTAAAAGTAAGGAGTGGTTGGCTTGCTAGCCAAAATGTGCCCAGAAAGAAATCCATTTTAATATTGAGAACATCTCTCAAGGTTTCCCTCATGAGAAGAGTTAAAGAAAAGAAACAGCAGGAAGACATCGGGAGAGAGGTTGAGATTCAGTCAGCGGCCCTGGCATCTCAGGAGGCATAATGAAGATTTCTGCTGGCACCAGCTGGCCCCACATTTAGGAGTATGTTTTTGCATCAAGTTCTGATTTGTCAAACTTTTGCACAGAGACACTCCACGAACTAGCTCAGCTGGTGGCAAAGCTCTCGCTGCGGCCACGATGGAAGTGGCAACCCAACCCGACACAGGCAAAGCATTCATTTTTTTCTGTGTGAGACTTCAGAGGAGCTGTAATACAGTCCTGGGGCTGCGTGGAAGTCGTGCTCACACAGAGATATTTGGCTACATCTGCTCTGTGATGCTGCTCACAAGCTAAGTCTGACACAACTGAAACACCGGCATGCAGAAAACCCTCCAAACCTCTAATGCTCGTCGCCGAGGGACGAATTGTCATCATAAACCGCCATCCTGCACTGTGAAAGTTTAAGTCAGAAATCACGGGGATGCTCACCTGGAGGTTTAGCTGAATATTCGGCGGCAGCCAGAGCTGGTGACAGAATCCAGACCCAGGTCTGCTTGGAGAGGCTTTTCCAGGGAACACAGTGAAGCGCGCACCGGCCAGCGAGCTCACCCATGCTACGGCAGCACACGCAGGCTCCTCTCTGTCCTCACTACTGCTACTTTCCTTTTCGTTTCACACATTTCTGTCCCTCATGAAGAACAAAATACTGGAGCGTAACATTGCATACAGCAAGGCACTAACTACCCCTGTAAGAAAAGTCTTATCGTTACATATTCTGTAATTAATTTGTGTTGACAGGAGCAAGCCTGGTGGCTCCCAGCAGCTCACCACACTGGGAACTGGTCTACCTCGCTCCTCTGTGCTCTTGTTGAAAACCTAAGTCTACGCTGTCAGGATGCTTGCTTGCATCTGCTGAAGTTAAACTGGATGCGTGGATGCAGAGAGGGCAGAGCTGGGGGGCTGCAGGTGAGGAAGGTCACATCTCCCTGCTCTCCCACCAACAAATTGCCAGCTCCTTGCTGGGCAGAGGGAAACACCATTCTGGTGCTCGGAGAGTCCGCGGTCCCTCTTGCCTGTCCCGAAAATTTTGGTAGCTGAGGCAGCTGAATTTTTAAGTTCAATTTGTTTCAATTTTCATGCGCATTTTTTTTTCCCCCACACTAAATATCATTTAGCACAAACCGCTAAAAGCCTTGGCACAACAACTCTTGGACTTTGTTTTTCAAAATTTGTTTCCTGTGTATGTCGGTGGTCCTTGTTCCTTTATATTTTCCATAAAACATCCAATCTCGGTGAAAGCAAGCAATATTTCACGAGGATGTCTGACCACTGTGTATGACAAGAAATATAGCACAGGTGAACACAGTGCCTGTAGTGTGCTGCGTAAGGGTCTCAATTTAACAAGCCATAGTTCCCAAAGTCCCGTGAATTTCAAAATATGCCAAGTATTGACTGTTATTATCTGAAAAGCTTTTTTTTTTTCTTCTCTTTTTTAACCCCGTGACTTTATGGAATGAGTTTATACAAAATAGACCCCAAGAAAATGAGTAAAAGCTAAAAGTGACAAATGATGCTGATCCCTTTCAACTTTAGTGTTTGAATCAGAAGCTGCCACACAGCTCTGTTGAGGGTCTGGGTGTTTTTTCGATGGGAAACGTGTTTTGATTCAGGAATTATTTCTAGGGTTCATTAACATGTAAATTGCTCCACAAGGAAATCTAAAGGAGATTGAGTCCAAAGATATGTACATATTCGAATGTGATTGGGGTTCAAGCCCTACATCTCTATTCCTGCCTAAGCAGTTCGAGCAGACAGAGGGGAAGGGTTTTCCATCCGTCTCCCTGAAATCCAGCAAAAATTCTCATCACATGATTTGCCTCCGAAAACAGTCCTGAGGCATGAAGTTCAGTAAATAATTATAAATCAGCAGAGTTAGGGGATTCAGAGAGCAGGGGAAGCGTGGGCACCTGGAGCCGGTGTGCACACCTGGGCATGGAGCCTTCCTCATTGCCTGAGCAATTCTCTGTGCTCTGCTGGGTGCAGCTGCGTGTACGGCCGCGCTTTGCACTAACCTGCTTAAGATCCGCTCACTGGTGCAAACAGAAAATGCTGTCTGCTTAGAAAATATTACGTCTCCTATTACTTTTGATAGATCTCCTGTGGAATTCTTTTCCAGTTAAATATAAATCACATATGGAAGAATGAAATCTGTTCTTGTAAACACGGCGTATGCGCAAGGAGTAAATCACGCAGATGCGATCGCCGCGATTGTCCTAATGTTTCTCCTACGTGAAGCAGAGAGAAGAGGGATAAATCATCCTCTGGCTACGGCTGCACCCGTGTGATGTCACGGTGCGTGTCACTGGCAGCTGACAGCTCGGAGGAAAGCAGCTATGGGGAATATTTAACAAAAAGTTCAGTGGTTGTCTGGGGAGCTCCCACCACACTGTGTTAACACGCACAAACATGCCAGGCCAAGGCAGCTGCAGGAATGTCCCTGAAGACCAGGCTCAACGTGTGAAAATCAAGATGCGCTTTGGATGTGCTCACACCCAAGTGTCTACTGCAGCTGAGGGAACAGTTTCTGACACTCATTCTTGCACTCTCTGCCCACCACCACAGCACAGGCCAGCGTGCTGCCCGGGGCCGGGACCCTGAGCTCTCGCCCCTCTCCATCGCTGCTCATGGAGCCCCTTGCCCTGGAGCTGGGGTGCAGGGAGCCCTCATAGCCCCCCTTTACAAAGCAGCAGCAGAGAGCAGAGGCTTCAGGAACCAGGGATTGGACCTTGCCTCCCTTACCATCTGCCAGCCTAATCTGTGCAAATTATTTAAGCTACCTGCGTTCAATTCCCCATCTGTAAACTGGGCATAATCACTCCTTGCCTGTGCGAATAGGAACAAAATAGTCTATTCCTCATTGGGGTGTATTTGGGCACATTCACGCCAGTAGAAATGACTAGCTTGAAAATGTATCCCCTCCCAAAATGCTTAGCCGGCTTCTGGGTGTGCAAACTGAGGCAGTGCTGATGCTCAGGACCTCACCTGCTGCCTGCAGCCTGTACGCAGCACACGCTGTTCTTGCTTGACGGAAATCTGCTTCCAGATTGCTGTTGCAAAGTGATACATCCTTTGTTTAGCAGTTTCCCAATGATTTTCAGCTATTTCCAGTCTTTGTGTTTCCATAATTTACTGTTATTAACATATGATGAATCCAGTGTTGTAAGTCTAAATCCATGCAGACCAAATATTAGGTGCTTCATTCTGTACAGCACTGGTTTTCAGTGCTGTCACTTGTATAATGTGAAAAGTATTTGAGTAATTGTAAAACATACATTACTATAATGACAGGCCCTGCTTATAGCCAGGATACTTTTGAGGAACAGATTTTAATAATCACTTTCCTTTTTATGCAGTGCTTTCCCCAGAAATATTTTATTAGTCTAATTAGGGCAGGCAGTGAAAAGATCAGCTTCAATTTATTTTAGAAATATGAAAGATCAGTAGAGGACATGACTGTTGTTTGAACTCCCCCATCACCCGAGCTTTCCAAATGAGCACAATCTTCCTCCCCAGAAGCGCACGTATGGGCAAGTCAACTCTTCCGTAGGAGGCTGAGGGACAGCGGAGTTGTGCTGGGAGAAGAACTGGCCCTCTTGTGCCGGGCTGACCCTGGCTGGAGGCTGGGTGCCCACCAAAGCTTCTCCATCACCCCCCTCCTCAGATGGACAGGGGAGAGAAAATATAACGAAAGGCTCCTGCGTTGAGATAAGTACAGGGAGCGGTCACTCACCAGTTACCGTCATGGGCAAAACAGAGTGAACTTGGGGAAATTAGTTTAATTTATTGCCTATCAAATCAGAGTAGGACAATGAGAAATAAAACACCTTCCCCATCCTTTCCTTCTTCTTGGGCTCAACTTCACTCCCAGTTTTCTCGCCCGTTGCTGATGGGCTTTGCCTTGGCCAGCAGCAGGTCTGTCTTGGAGCCGCTGGCACTGGCTCCATTGGACATGGGCGAAGCTTCCAGCAGCTTCTCACAGGAGCCAATCCTGTAGCCCCCAACTACCGAAACCTGGCCATGCCAGTCCAACACACCTCTAAGAGCATATATCTAGCGTTAAAATACAAGACAGTATTGTAACACTTCCTTTATCATCTTGAGGGTGGGGCAATAAGCTGTACAAGTGAAATGGTGACAGGCTGCTGGTAGGCACTGTAGCTGGTACTCTGACGAAACTACTGCAGAGTGGCTGTCCACGTGATGTTACAGACCTTCCTGTTCAACCAAGGTCACCCAGACCTTTGGTTATTTGCTGACTAAGTGCTGGTCAAGCAAATTAAACGAGTTTGGAGCAGATCTCCCAGATGCACCCCATTTATCTTGAAGTTCTGCACTTTCCCACCCTGAGTTTTGCAGTTCTGGTCACCTCCTCAAGAAGTGTGAATTCCCACCGAAGCAGGTGCAGAGGAAGGCTGCTTGGGTGGTGTGGGCACTGGGTGATGGACCCTGCAGGAGGAAACTATGAGAGCAAAGAGTGGTTGGATAACTTAGCAGAGGTGGATTCACAGATGGGAGGGGGTATGGCTGCCTTCTCTAGACACCCCAGAGAGTAGATGTCGTTAAGCCAGAGTATTATAAGAGTGCATAAAAACATGAGTCTGGATTTGTAAGCAATGAAATCAGGCTGGAAATCAGAAGGCACCTAAGTAAGAATAATGTTCTGGTACAATCTTTCAATCAGAAGAGGAGGCAAGATGAGATCCAATTGGTATCTAGATGTGGATGGATGCATTGAGGAAAACAACAGCATGACGTGCTTACAGTGGCAGTCTGAGCCAGCCGAGCTGCGGGAGGTGCAGGTTCTAAGGCTCGGCCATGCACCTTTTTCCCCAAGAGCCCAAGAGCAAGCACAGGAAGGGAAAGCCAAACCCACACGGGTATGAACCAGTCTCTCTATTTTTCAGAAAGTTCTCACTAATTTTGTTACTAGTTGCCCATAGGCACATTAAAAAATATATAACTTGATGGGAAGGATATTCTTAAAGTAAACTCTCTCTCAAAAGACCAGCCTAGAGTGTCATTCTTTATTGAACTACCTGTACTATGAAATCCTGTGCCTATGACAATGCATGCAACATTTTCAGCCCTCAGGGCTACATGAGGAGAACATCCAAATTAAAAAAGGATAATGAAGTCTGAAATAGTAAAAGTGCTAGCACTTACTTTTTAATGGCAGCTAATTTAGTGGCATTGTCTGGACTATAGTCTTAGGCTGTAACTCAACTGACTTCAGCAGAATGATGCTGGTAGCTAGCTGTTGTGTCAGCCCTCAAGAGCTACATATTGCCATTATTTTATTAATCACCACCCATAAACCATACTCACGTAGAATTTAATTACTGGAGCCATTTGTTTTCTTTACTTGTGTTTGGGGGGCAAGGCTGTTGAGGATGATGAGAATTATTTGTTACTTGTAGCATATGTTCTTCTGTTAAAACCTGAATTGGGCAAATTTCATGAGAGTATTGTTACGGTATTAATGTCTATCAAGTTTCTACTCAGACTGAATCAAATTGCCATTGTGTGGATCTCCTAGTTTTATAAAGAAGCCTGATAAAATTCACTAATTTGATAGAATTTATTAAGGAGACAGTAAATTATTAAGGAGACAGTAAAGACAGGAGCAAAAAATTCAGCATAAAATCTAAGGGAGAATCAAAACAAAAGCTTAGTTTACAAGTCTTTGATATGTTGACAGTTCCCATAGCTCAAGGTAACCTTTCTCCGTAACACTCCGGGATTTCCCTTTGTTACTGTCTTTTTTAGTAGAAGACCAGCATTATGCTGCCAGTCTGTTTTTCTGGTGAGCAAAACCACAAAGAGCAGAAGAAACAAAGCCATATAACGAGCCAAGGAAAGGCAAGCAGTAATAAGCAGATCCCCCACACCAAGATGAAGACCCGAAAAAGTGGTGACCGTGGCTCTGAAGTCCTCCCTGGACGCTGGGGTGGAAGTGGCATAGCAGGCCCCCACTCTGCTAGGCACGAGGCCCATCTCTGGTCAGATTTTTCTGCAGTAGTTTTAAACGGAAAAGGAGAACACACCAAACTCGGACACAGTGTCAGAAACAATTACACAGATCCCGTTGTCATACACTTGCTGAAGTGCTGCATGTTCAGTTCTGGAAGCAATATGAGCACTGCATAAGCATTTGATATAAATATCATTATTCAGTAAGGGTTTCGGAGACAGGTCATGGATAGGAAGATATCTGTTGACTGTTGTTTCCAAACTGTTGTACTATCTGGTTGTGTAAACGATTACTGTGGAGATATTTCATCTGCTGTTTTGTTATTTTAGTCTTTGTATTTCAGTCACTTGACCTTAACACTGAATTAATATTTTAAGCTCAAAAATGTACATGTTAATAGATTCTGGATGCACCAAAGAAGTTGGAAGGCCTACAGGATTTAATCTTATGGTCGCCCATATCTCAAGCTAAATAACAAACAGTACCCACCAAGAGAAGGTTCAAGGACTAGTACCCGGCTTGGAACAATGCCGTGTGTCCTCTGTTGACGTGGTGATTCATGTACCAGCTTTCTCGACCCCTTGCACTCTACAGAGTGCCTATGATTGTTCTGATTTTTAGCGGTTTTATTTGTACAGCCAAAACTATGCACATATTTTTAGGTCACATTTGTAAGATAGATTGAGGAACTTGTAAATGCTGTAAGTATAATAAACAGTTCTCAACCCAGACAAGAAGTCTCGACACATTTCACTTTTGACAAAGATATATTGGTTTCTTTGATTTTAGTAAGCGGGGGGGGGGTTGTTCCAGTGCAAAGCAAAACCAGATCTTGAAAGGTTTGCCAAAACAGAAGCATTGCTAGCTGAACAGTAAAATAGATCTCCTTTTGCCTGCCCTGACTTTGTAAGGCTTGGACGCACATACACAGCTACAGACTGGTGGAGAGGTCAGCTTGGAAAGCTATTCTTACTTTACCTTTGAGTTCTGATTTTGTGGTGTCTACGGGTTGCTTTTTTTAATAAGGTCAAAAAGACCAATAGATGTCAACAAGCAAAACAGCAGCAGCTAAAATGAAAAATATTCTCTCCCAAGTTTTGAGCTATGACTTTTTTACAAGAGGAATCTGTACGCCAATGCCAATCCAGCTAAACTGCATTTTGGAAGTTGTTCCTAGAGCATCTTCGTGTACTGGCACACTTCATCACAGGTGCAAATAATCCAAAACTCAATAGTCTCACTTGCAGTAATAGGAAAATTTGCTGTGTTCACCGACCCACAGAATTTTTGGTTTCTTGCCAATGGTGTGACAGTGGAAAGTGGGTTCAATGAGCTGAAGTACAGAAGTTGGAAAGCTATTGGTTCAGGACCCTGAAAGGTGTCTTAGAAAGTGTAAAATAAACAAAAACTAATTCCCAAAGGAATACAGCCATCCTGTTTAGATTATATCTTTTTGCTTTACTCCTGTATCTTCTGTTCAAACCATAAAGCAGAGCAAACATATGTTGAGAGATGCTGCCTATTTAGAAAGTAAACACTAACAACAAGCAGAAAACAAAAGATAAATGAAGAACATGTTTTGCACACTAATCAAGTTGTCTTAACTCAGAAAGCAGCGAATACATGATGGTGCTAGGTTTTTAAAAGTACAACAGAGGCTTCAATTTTTCCACCTATTTGAAATGTCTTTGTATGACCATTCCTCTGGACACATGTCAGGAGGAGACATAGTCACGGCTTTTAATGTTCTTACCTAAACTGGAAAATGAGACTCCCATCAACAGAGATAAGAGTTCCTCCATCAGAGAGGCATTAGCATAGGTTTCCAGAAATTCTAGTTTAAACTTCAAAGAAGTCCTTGATTAACAAAGTGAAAGGTGTCCATGCATATTGTTGATGATACTGTAAACCAGCCTATAGACTCAGAGAAGCTTCTGCAAAACACTCATTCGCGAAGGTCACCCAAGGCTCAGCTGATGTGTCAGGAAGGTTAGAGATGAAAAGTTTTCTTCATCTGTTTTCCTCACTCCAATTACAAATATCAGCAGTGCTGGAATTCACCTTTGGCTGCAAGGGACATTGCTCGCTTCCCACTACCCAGCCAGTATGTCACGAAGGTTCGCATACAGTGTGTGTCATCAAAAATAAAAACCCCTGAAATACAGAAATGGCTAAGGTGCTTATTTCAGCAAGATATCCTTCTGCATATACAGTTTTCGATAAAAATATTACAGGTAGTAGTTTAAATTCCACTGCCATTTAGAGTGTGCATTGGGCAAAATGACAGAAAAGATTTGAGCTGTTATGATCTGATTGTGCATATCAGACTATAAAAGTTGGTAGATACGGAAGAGTGACATAGTGTTCTCATTTTATTTTGCTCTAGATGAGATGGCTTCACTTTCCCTTGTGGGAGGTTATTGTTGAGGCACAACAGCAGAGATTCAAGGCTGGGTGAAATAAGACTTTTCAGAGGATTACTCTTCCTTACGTACTCCTAGGGAATACACGGGGGAAGTATGAACGGAGATGACCCAGATCAGCCTCGCTGACCTCCCCTCTATTAGCAGACAGACAGGGAGCAGCTTTTGGCACACCAGCTCTGCAGAGGCGTAGGTGCGAGGACTAAACCCCAGCCTTGCTGCTGCCACCACCTTCCACCTCTCGTGGTCTTGGCAGAGAGCGGGAGACCACGGCAGCTGGTGAGGCACCCTCCTTTCCCACAGCCCCTGTCCTGCACTGCTGGGAGAGCCCCACTCCTCCAGGGAGTGGGTTCTGCCATCGCCATCGTGTCTGGGCTGCATCTCCCCCTCTGCTGATTTACTTTTGCAAGGCAATACTGTGCCAGATGAGAAATGCTCGCTCTCTACCTGCTTTGCCCGCAGTGCAGTGGATTATAATCCACTGCGGGCACCTGGAGGTGAAATCCCAGCGCAGCGCACTGGTTAGCCTGGGACAGCCCTCCTAGCCTTGCTTGAGCAGGAGCATCTCCCAGCAAGTACCAGCAAGCAAAAATATGCGCTTCCAAGACTGTAAAATCTCCACAGGCTCAAAATGTGGAGGTGGATGTGAAAATGTACAATATGTTGTTAGCAAGCAGCGTTACTTTTTTCCCAGCCCCTCCTGCCCCGCTCTGCTTTCTAAATCCATGCTGCTTAAAAAGATCAGGGTGAGAGCATATGTCTGCACGCACGCACGTAGCTGCCCTGTCTTAACTAGAGCATAGCTGATGGTTGACTGGGACTGTACTAATTGACTTCTCTTCCAGAAAGGAAGTTGCTTCCACATAGAAAATATCTGTTTTATTTTACTCCTTCTACTATTTACCACCCTTAAATTTTCAGTGGTGTACCTAGTGTTTCCTAACCAAGCAGAAATAGAGCATTTCTTCTCTGAGGAGCTGGTACTGTTTAGTTGTTACCTAAAACACATTAGACAAGTAGCCTGTCGATGACAGGGTAAGGACCTAAGGCTCAAATGAGATGTCTTTGTGTTTTAAAGCAAAAAGAATTGTTCTAATAAACTACCATTCTCAAATACTGCGCCTACGTATTGCTGTGTAATGATACCTTGCTTTAAGATTTCTGTTGATGAGACAAAGAGGTCTTTGGTGTTTAGGGATATGAAGTAGTTTTATAGCGGTCTTAGTGGGTACTGTCCAAAGGGACACTATCACCTACCCTCATGGCCCCTCTTTTCTGAGGGGAAATAACAGTATTTATGATCCAAACATTTCTAAGGAAAACAAAACTAACAAAAAAGTGAAAAAAATTTCTTCCAAGGGTCATCTTTGAGACATTTCACTCTATCAGCTTTACAGCCTAAAGCTCAAAGTAGGGCAAAACCAGTACATGGTCCTTCATTGGCTTTTTGACTGGAAATAAACTATTTTCATAGGACGTTTTTTACTCATTTGAGGTCTCTGTCTCTCTCCACATCAAACCGAGCCTCTGTGATGTGCTCACAGCACAGGCGCACTATCAAAGTGCTCATGCAAGTGGTTACTGGGAATGAGTGTAAACAGGCTTTGACACAGATTTCCAACAGATTAACATGCAGGAATAAAAAAGGAGGGGAGAGAGGGAGGAAGGAAAGTCAGGCTGATATGATAGCCTTAACTGAGCCATAATTGCCTGTAAAATCAAAAGGGAGTTGGCTCTAAATAAGAATGTTACTAATATTGCCAAAGCATTAAGCAAATATCCAGCTACTTGGCTTGTCTGTAGCCTCCGTGAATGTGCTGAGATCTGCACATGATACACGTAACGCGAGTCAGATGAGTGTTGCATGGGGTAGATCTTCCGAGACTTTTAGAAAGCTCAGGAGGATGGGATTGTGCAACAGAATAAAAATTATCCCCGTGTCAAATAGCACTGAATTAACATTCAAGTGTAATTTCTGCCTCTACTTGATTCTTTTACTTGATGGAAGCAAATTCATCGTTACTCAATTTACCCCCACTAAGACCACGGAGTAGCAAGCGATAATTTTTAAAGAGAACCATGACTGCAGCTGTGAGCTAGCTAGGCAGCACAGCGCCTGTGTGCAACACAAATTCAAGCGTGTTGGGATTACCCGAACACGTGCAGAGGACTCATGTTGGCAAAAGGGTCCGTAATCGAATCCGTCCGCCTCACGCTGCTGACCGCATGGCACGAGGCACGCCAAGCCGGTCTGCAGCCACAGCTAGGCTCCCGTCAGGAAAGGACGGCAACCTGCAAACGCCTGGTAAAGAACAACGACCGTAAGAAAGCAGCTAATTGCCGAACATTTTTCAGATCTAAAAATAATCTAGAAACCAAGGCAGCAGAGAGACAAACCACATACGGCTGAACAGAGCGCACAGCAAAGTAACTTGTGGCAGGCATCAAACGTTTCCACAGAGTTAAGTCAGCTGGATCACTCCGCAGGACAGAAAAGACTACGATCCTTTGTTCTTACAGGCTTCTTTTGCTCTTTCTTTCTCTTTATTAATCATCTGTAATTTAAAATAAAGGCAAGCAAGCAGGTAGCCCAAAAGCGGTAAAGGACAGGCATTCTTCACCCTTATTGCCTTTGGGACATCACACAGGGATCAATTTTAACTGTCATGTTGAGTCAGATGTCAGGATGTGCATGTCTGAGAAGGGAAAGCTCCTTTCTGATAAGGATGGTGTGGATCAGCTCTTTTGTGCCATCTTTTGTCTTCTGCAGAGGTTATGCCGAAGGTGGAGAAAACAGATAGTGCTCTGCTTTGCAAGTTCTAACTGGAGTAAAACCTGCGGAGGGACCTTTCTAGTGGGACTGTTTAAGCACTGAGTCCCACAAGCACCAAGTCCCTGAATCAGAGAATTTATGACCAGTGCCTTGGTAACATCCTTTTTCCTTGCTGGGCTGAGTGGGCCCTGGAAAGAGCAGCACAAGTCCTGGCACCCCCCCAGCAAGTTCAGCCCTCGTGGGGAATGCTTCGCAGAAAGCTCGTGACATCCTGGGTTTGGCATCCCCTGTGCACTACTCAAACGATCAGCTGAGCAGGCACGTAAGCATTTTGAGGACGGTTTTGACAGATAATGACTCTGATGGAAAAGCCATCGGGTTAGCACTCAGGAAGGCTGACTCCTTGGGGAAGAAGAAGTGTTCACAGCGGACAGATGGGCAAATCAACACCAGTCCCCGTTTTACGACTAAACAGCCAACCTTTGATGAGATGTTTCCCCAGAGATCCCTTTGCTGGCTCATCGCATCCTTGCATCAGCTCCCCTCCAACTCGGCTCTCAGACAACAGTGCTGATACCTCCAGGAAAAGCATGATTCCCACCAGCCCTTCAGCGCGGCTCCTGGATCGTGTGGTCGGGCTGTCTTTCTCCACACAGAGATGAAGGTCTGTTGTCAGCCTCTGAGGTGGAGCACAAAGGATCAGTGATGCTGACTTCTGACAGGGAAGGAGAAAGGAAAAAGTATTTCCTTGAATACCTCAATACAGTGGCTTGATGATTGTACACTTTCCTCTCTTTGAATGTCTGAGCTTAGGTCCACAATGGCATCTGCCTCCATCAGTCATCAAATATAGGTCTCTTCTCTCACCTCAGCAGGAATTCACCTGTAGGGACGACTGATTTACTGTTTACTTCAGAAAAACTTGGGCTGCCTACAAGAACCATCAATCAAAGCATTGTCATTTTGGAGTTTCCTCATACCACCCCCCATGGGAGCAGCTCCCTATTGTCAAATCTAGCAGAATACTTCCATTCTCTGCCTTAACAGCTCAGGTACGCAACATGGCTTCTTTCTACCCTGATAGACCTGATGAAAGCCTGTTCTTATTTTCCACGAGCATTTTTACGGGGAAAACCCCCATATGGTTAACAGAGTACAGTGCAGGTATTTAAAGAGGCAGCTTCTGAGTGCCGTGCTTTCTCCTCTTGACATGAAGATGAACTTCCTCTGGTAGCTGACTCATTGCCCTGGGCTATCGCTCTAATTTCTTTGACTTCTGATGAGCAGATGCTCTAAATCTGTCAATAGAAAGCACAAAAGGAACTTATTAATGGCCCGACTACTATGTTTTTCATGGGTAGTGCTATCAATCTTATCTTCTACATGTGCATTATTGCTAGCAATTGTTTACATACGCTGTAGCTCCCACTCAGTGCTCAACACCACCTGACTTCACGCTGCCGCCTCGTATACAGTGGTCTTTACGTTTCATAGATCACATTTATACAGCCTGAGTGAGTTTGAGGCTCACTTTTTTTGTGAGGTACCAAGCTGTAAGGTACTTTTCTGTTTTCCGTAGCATATTGGTGTGCCTTGAATTATTCACTCAATTTCTGAGAAGCAGCATTAAGAATGTAATCTTGTGTTCATAAATCCATTGGAAGACTCTTAATAATGTAAGCCTTAGTGGAACATCCCAGCATTGCAAAGCAAGGAGTAAGCATTTCCTTAGGGTTTCAAATGGTTGACTAGCCTTTCCTTTGACAGAGCGAAATAGAGGTTCGAGGAAGAACTTCTTCCCTCTGAGGGTGACGGAGCCCTGGAACAGGCTGCCCAGGGAGGCTGTGGAGTCTCCTTCTCTGGAGATATTCCAGACCTGCCTGGCCGCGGTACTGTGCAGCCTGCTCTGGGTGACCCTGCTTCGGCAGGGGGTTGGACTAAATGACCCACAGAGGTCCCTGCCAACCCCGAACATTCTGTGATTCTGTGAAATCCATTCTTTAGGGAAAAAAAAACAACAAAACACTTAGCTTTTGAAAGATTTCAACCACCCTTTTCTTCTGTCTCCTTGTAATGAATGATCAGCTGCTCTGTCACTGCAGGAAGACCCATAAAACTTGCAAAATACACAAAAGCCAGATTCAGGACCATTTACCTTCACCAGTTAACACTAGTGCACTCCCTGATCCTGCTGCTGAGGTTTTGCTTCTACGGGCTTCTTTCTCCTGAAGACAGAGTCATCCTGGAAGCCCTCATTTCAGTAGCAAAACACCACCTTATGAACACTCAGCTCAGGTGAAATCAACCACACCAAAAATTTACATTCATCTCCAGAAATGAGAATTCTTGGAAATGCTTGCACTGCCTCCTACAGAAATGGTGGCAAGGGCATCTTTGTGGCTGAAGCTGTCATAGCCCATGCAAGTGTGATGATCCAGAGCTCCCAGGGCATGACTGAGGCTGTGCATAGGTTCGGTGATCTCTCTGCACATGTCTGGGTTTTGGACTGAAGATCTAAGATCTCATTTAAAATGTCTGGATTATTCTTCCTTGTCACTTCCAGCGAAGAGCAGGAACAAGTGGGATCAGCGTCTTCTGGGGAAGAAATGGCATCTCTGAGTGTGGGCATCTGGGGCAGCAGGGAAGTTGTTAGGAGAGGAGACCGTGAGAGGTGGCAGCAGCATCTGTGACTCCAAACAGAGTCTTGTTCCTCAGACCTTGAGGTAGGAACAGGGAGATTCAGCTGCTGGTGGTTTCTCTGTGCAGGACAACACACTTCATGTCTTTGGATCTCTGTTTTTTCACACCAACTTTTACATGTTACTTCTACTTATATAGTAAACTTCTTGTGGGGCAGCACAGGAGTTGATTTTGATGTGATCTGTGATTACTGCACTACTTGCTTTTGCAACTACTCACGAAATAAATTTCAACATTTCTACTCACCACCAGGCAACTGCAGCAGCAGATGCTAACACTATGCTCCGGTTTGGGTTTATACAGCAGCTCCACAAGTGTTCCTTCTAATGTAGTCCCAAAAGTGATTATAATTTATCACAAGTATTTGCAGTGGCATTTGCAAGTTTGGGAGATATGGGTATGTGGATTAGTAAAATGAAACGGAATATCATTTAGTACCCGTTGAATGTCTCACGGACTTGATGGTACAGCATTTTGAACCCTCGACAACATTTGTACACTGATTTGGATTTTTTCTGGCTTCATCATATATGCAAAATATCTCCTGTGTTTACTTAAATATCATAAACACATTTAGGGCAAAGCTGTTTGGTTTTGTTTTCTCCCACTGGATGTATCCAATTCAGGATATTATTTTCAGATAATGACTTAAATGGGAATATGCGTGTTCACATACTGCTAACGCGACTTCCATAATAATATGATCACTTCTAGGAAATTATGTATGCAGAATCAGTGTGTTGGTAACTGCTGTACAAAGCTAAAATTCAAAAGTGACAGTTAATAACTTATCTGTCGAATGTACCCAACTGTCCTCGGTAAAAAATAATTGTTTCAATTAAAAAAAAGAGTCAGCTTTGTTTTTATCCTTCTAACAGCTATGAAAGTACTTGTCTTTATTATTGGCAGGCTACTACTCTTCAAAAAAATCTGTACCCTGTCGTTACTGGAATAAAGTTTATCTGTTATTCATAGGCTGCAGAGAGACACTTTCCCTTACTCTTTTTTTCCGCTCTCTGCTGTTTTTAATGGCCTCTATAGAAATCTTTCAAATAAAAATTTGTATTAGTTTCTTTTTCCTTGGCACAAATATATTTTTCCCTGTATTTCTGCGCTGAAATTAATACAGTTCTATTTTTGTCCTTTCTTATCTGTACATTAACAATAGACTATGTCTTGCTCAGAATTGTCTCCGCGGCTCCCATTCTCGGGAAAGTCTTAAAGGCCTTCCTGTTCTTGTTACTGAGAATAGTGGTTCACTTTTTGAAGGGGTCTGAGTTAGCCACCTACTACTTCAATCCTGTATCTCTAAATCAGTGAAAACTCCACGGGTGGCGTGTGTGAAGGCCACATCAGGCCCAAGATGCTGCTCTGAAAGGGGAGGCTCTGCTGGTGAAAGGAGGCAGGTCTGTGCATGTTTGTGGGAGATACACCTCAAAAGCTGCAGTGCCAATACAAAAATATTCATTATAGTTTCTGCATTTGGTAGTATTAATACAACCTGTACGTTGCAAAAAAGTTTCCTCTTGGCAGTTTTTCAGAAGAGTTGCTACACCCCTTGGTGTAATTATGATGCTGATGGCAATCAGATTCATGAGTGGGATGTTCATCGACACAGAAGTACCGAACGTCATGCTTTAGGATGTCCACCTGCTCTGCATCCCAGAGGAAGGATGTGTTTCTCGCTCCTTTCCCTGGAAGAAGTCATGACAACCATGATCTGAGGCAGGTCCTGTGCGGCCTGCTGTAGGTGACCCTGCTTCGGCAGGAGGGTTGGACTAGATGACCCACAGAGGTCCCTTCCAACCCCTGCTATTCTGTGATTCTGTGATAAGATGAACCACATTTGATTTGATAATTCTTGTCCTATGACATTAACTCCTAAGTGCCTTGAGTTGACTTTTCTCTGGATCCTTGGAATTTTATCTGGCTTGGAGACCCTGTCTCTGCAGGCTTCCCTGGGAAGAAAAGCCGCCGCTTTTCCCCAAATGACACAGCTGGACTCACGGAGGATTGTGCAGAGGTATTTTGGAATCAGTGGGGCTTCGCATGGCTGGAGGGCTTCATTCATGAAGCTTACAGTGCAGATTCACTCCACGAAAGCCAAACCCCAAAGTTTTCAGTGGAACATTTGCAACAGTTAATGCGCAAGAGTGCCTGTAAATCTCAGCTGCCTTTGGAAGAAGAATCACAGCACCATCATTGATGAGGCAATTGGCTGATGCTCCTTCTTTCATCCAGTCTTTAATTTTGACCCACAACAGTCGATGTGCGTCGTATTCTTCAGCAAGACCCCAGCTGCGCACAGATGGTGCACAAAATTATTGTTATCAAAAGTCCAAACTAACCGCTCCGAAGAAGTGTTTGAGCTATCAGTGCCAACAGCCATCTTTGTTAGGACTTTGAAAGGGAGCGGGGAGGGCATTATGCTGCATGTTTATCAGGTGATGGATGATTAATAGGTCTTAGCATACAATGGATGTGTATCTATCTCTTCTTCACATGCTAATCACATGGCATTTATAAATGTCAGCACCTTATCGTGGCAACACACTCTGAATTTTGTGTGGTTTTAAAGGTATTTATTTTTAACATTTTTAATACGCGTATTATTAAGGTTGCATCATTTGAAACTTCCCTGTTGCAATGATTTATAAGTACAGTGGGTTTTTCTTTTACTTTCTGAAGTAATTAGATTAATTAGATTATTGCATTTTAAATCTAGTAAAAAAAATTTGCTGTAGATAATGTTGATACTAACATGACAAAAATAATTTATAATTATTCAACTGAGAAGCTTCAGGGTTTTGTTATTCTGCTTTTTTAATGTTAAACTTTTTACTTTGTAAGCTAGGGCCTTAATTTAGAGTTATAAGTGATAGATTTACCATTTGAGAACTGCATCATTTTCATTCAAAAATCCTGACTTTCACGATTTGGTCATAAAAATGAGCTTTATTATCAAATGTGGTTAGGAAGTGTGAGCCTTGAGGGGTTTTTATAGACGAGCAGGGAGAGTTTGGGTACAGCAAGTCCCATGAAAAACACAGAAAGATTCTGGACTCAGCTGCTACTTCAGCCCAGTTTTTTAAGCTGCAACAGACTTTCTTTTCCAGATATAATTTTTAGGTCCGTTCGTGTGCTCCTTGATTCAGGCAGAATTGCTGTTGTCTTCCAGAGACTTTACGGATCTAAAGAATTTGGCATTAAGCTACAGAAATTCAGACTCCTTTAGAAACCTGCACCTTGAAAGCTGTATTTTGTCCTTGGACAGTGAGGTTGTTGAAGCTAACATCTGAAGACAACAACATGAAGTATGTAGGTTTAGATCTTTGGTTCCCAACCTTTGTGCTAGCGATAAATATCCACGATTTCAAAATCCTTCACTGAAATTGGCACTAGCTGGCATCTTTGGCAGGGGCCTCACCAGAGTGGCCAAAGATTGAACCAGTTTGGAGCAAAAGTAGCCTTGCAGCTTCAAGTAATGGTTTTTGAAACAAGTCCTGGGTTTTGCTGGCAAAACACCGCGGTTTTGCTTCAGCTTCTTCCTTGCTCCCTAATCATAGAACCATAGGCTGGAAAAGACCTCTAAGATCATCAAGTCCAATCATCCGCCCAACAACACCATGCCTACTAAATGAGACATCAGCCTCCAAGGCCATCCATCCACCACCTTTCCACAGCACTAAAATCACTTCAACTTTGTCTAAAAGATTTATTCTCCTACATATCAGCATCTGTGTTGTCACTTATCTGTGGACTTGTGAATATTTACAGGTCACATCATAAAATAATTCTCAACCAGTTGCTGATTACTCTTTTCTCATTTTATCTCCTTAAAAGTTATGTATTTGATCCATTGTCCTAAATGAAACTCGTACGACGTCAGGCCGGTGGTGGTTAAAAAGAAAGGCAAATCTCTACAAAACTCCTTGTAAGCTGTATCACTCACTGTATCACTCGGATATAAGCAGCCCTGGGCTTGCACAGCCCCTCAAAGGACTTTGCAAATAGCCATCACCTTGTAAAGACGGCCTTGGTATTTTAATTAAAGGTCAAACTAAACTACAGTGTAAACCTTGGAGATGTTTTGTAGCAGTCATTTAAAGCAGAGTTGCTTAACGAAGTCTTATTGTCTTAGTAAAACAATGCCCAAACTCTAAGATTTACACAAACTGCAGCCGAAACAAAGCAGCCTCTGCCGAGTTCAGGCTGCGAGTTCGGCATCCATCAATCACAGCCCGGCCCTATGTCTGGTTTACCCCTGTAAACGGTTGTGGAAGCGCGGCAGGGCTACGCACGGCTTCACGTGTTCCTCTTGTGTCGACAGCGGGTAGCAGGTGGGGTGTACGTCAGCCCGGGGCCTTGGACCCCTCCGTAATGCAGTCACAGGGCAGGACATCATCAATGACCTGGATGAAGAGTTAGAGCGTACCCTCAGCAAGTTTGCTGATGACACCAAACTGGGAGGAGTGGTAGATACACCGGCAGGCTGTGCTGCCATCCAGCGAGACCTGGACAGGCTGGAGAGTTGGGCAGGGAGGAACCTGATGAAGTTCAGCAAGGGCAAGTGCAGGGTCCTGTACCTAGGGAGGAACAACCCCAGGCATCAGTACAGGCTGGGGCGGACCTGCTGGAGAGCAGCTCTGCGGAGAGGGACTGGGAGTGCTGGGGGATGACAGGTTAACCATGAGCCAGCAGTGTGCCCTGGGTGCCAAGAAGGCCAGTGGGATCCTGGGATGCATTAAGAAGAGTGTGGTCAGCAGGTCGAGGGAGGTTCTCCTTCCCCTCTACTCTGCCCCAGTGAGGCCCCATCTGGAGTACTGTGTCCAGTTCTGGGCTCCCCAGTTCAAGAAAGATGAGGAGCTACTGGAGAGAGTCCAGTGGACGGCTACAAGGATGGTGAGGGGACTGGAGCATCTCTCCTACGAGGAAAGGCTGAGGGAGCTGGGCTTGTTCAGCCTGAAGAAGAGAAGGCTGAGAGGGGACCTTATAAATGCTTATAAATATCTTCAGGGTGGGTGTCAGGAGGATGGGGCCAGACTCTTTCCAGTGGTGCCCAGCGACAGGACAAGGGGCAACGGGCACAAACTGAAGCAGAGGAAGTTCCGTCTGAACATGAGG